>Ga0123357_10002489_pt1 | contig 20584 bp, 21 predicted proteins | sample TergutEmb28metaG_FD_89873 | JGI IMG/M metagenome (GOLD analysis project Ga0123357, IMG submission 89873) | Embiratermes neotenicus P4 segment gut microbial communities from Petit-Saut dam, French Guiana - Emb289 P4 | ecosystem: Host-associated > Arthropoda: Insects > Digestive system > Gut ... | reverse complement strand
CCGCCGTGCGCAAGGCGCAAGACCTCATCGCGCGGACGCGTCCGCAGATCGTCGTCGGTTTCGGCGGGTATGTGGCGTTGCCCGTCTATCTTGCGGCGGCGAGCATGAACGTCCCGGTCGTGATCCACGAGCAAAACGCCGTCCCCGGCTGGGGAAACAGGATAGGCGCCAGGCTCGCCGCGCATGTGGCGGTGGCCTTCCCCGGCACGCGGCTTCCCGGCGCCGCCTATATCGGGATGCCGATGCGGGCGGGAGTCGTGGGGTTGGACCGCGACGCGGCGCGGGCTGGCGCGCGGGCCAGTTTCGGCCTGCCGGAACAGGGCCCGGTGTTGCTCGTCAGCGGCGGGTCACAGGGGGCCAGGAGCCTCAACAACGCGACCGCCGGGGCGTTGGACCGGCTGTTGGACGCGGGCGTGAGCGTGTTGCATGTGCTGGGCTCGGCTAACCTCACCGACGACATCGTGTCCCGCGAGTCCGGCAGTGCCCGGTATCGCCCGGTCGGCTACGTCGACGGCATGGAGGCCGCCTACGCCGCCGCCGACCTGATGCTGGCCCGTTCGGGCGCCGGGACGGTCATGGAGACGGGCGTCGTCGGCCTTCCGACCATTTTCGTGCCCCTGCCGCACGGCAACGGCGAACAGGCCCGCAACGCCGAATTCCTCGTCGAGGCCGGCGCGGGGGTGTTGGTCCCCGACGCCGCCTTGACGCCCGATTCGCTGGCTGGCCAGGTGACGGCGCTGGTGGCCGACCCGGACCGCCTGGCGTCGATGGGGCGGCAGGCCCGCGAGTTGGTCCGCCCCGACGCGGCGGCGGCCTTCGCCCACCACCTGCTGGATATGGTGGACGCGCAGGCCGACGACGAGGCCCGCGAACAGGAGTGAGGATGCCGCTGATCGAGCCCGTCGAGTTGCGCGACCCGCGCGAACTGGGCCATGTCCATTTCATCGGGGTCGGCGGCGCTGGCATGAGCGGCATCGCGGCGATGTACGCGCGCCTGGGCGTCCAGGTCTCGGGCAGCGACCAGGCGTACTCCCTGGCGTTCGAGGAGTTGCGGGCGCTCGGCGCCGACATGTACGTCGGCCACGACGCGGCCCACCTGGGCGACGCGGCCACGGTCGTGGTCTCCACCGCCGTCCGCGAGACGAACGTGGAATTGGCAGCGGCCAGGAGTCGCGGCCTTCTGGTGTGGCACCGCAGCGCCGCGTTGGGCGCGCTCATGCTGGGCCATGACGCCGTCGCGGTCTCGGGCACCCACGGCAAGACCACCACGTCGGCCATGATCGCGGCCATGCTGGACGCGCTGGGCGCGGACCCGAGTTTCGTCGTCGGCTCGCCGGTGGCCGGGTTCGGGACCAGCGATCGCCTGGGCGGCGGGCGGGCTTTCGTCATCGAGGCCGACGAGTCCGACGGCTCGTTCCTGCAATACCCGCCGGGGATCGCCGTCGTCACCAACGTCGAGGCCGACCACCTGGACAACTGGGGAACCGCCGCCGCCTACGCGCGGGGCATGGCCGACTTTGCCCGGCGCGCCAGCACTGCGGTCGTGTGCGGCGACGACGAGGGCGCGCGCCGCCTGATCGACTCGCTACGCGCGGCCGGGACGTCGCTGTTGGTCGTCGGCGAATGCGAGGACGCGGACGTGCGCCTGAGCGACGTCGACGCCGACGGCCCACACGCCCGCGCGACGGTCACCACTGCCGATGGCCGCGGCCCGTTGGAGCTGCAGATCCCCGGACGCCACAACCTGGCCAACGCCGCCGCCGCCTACGCCGTGGCCATGTGCTGCGGGTTTGCGGGTGACGGCGCGGGCGTCCGGCGGGCTTTGGGGCAGTTCGGCGGCACCAGCCGGCGTTTCGAGACCGTCGCCGACGTGGCGGGCGTGCGCATCGTGGACGACTACGCGCACCACCCGACCGAAGTGATCGCCACCATGCGCACGGCCCGCGCGGTGGCGTCCGGCGCGCGGTTGGTCGTCTGTTTCCAGCCGCACCTGTTCACACGGACACGGGATTTCGCCGACGAGTTGGGCCAGGCATTGTCGATGGCCGACGTGGCGGTCGTCTTGGACGTCTACCCGTCGCGCGAGGACCCGATACCGGGCGTCACGGGGCAGTTGGTCGCCGACGCCGCGCTCAAGGCCATGCCCGGGTGCGTCACCTATGTCCCCCAACTCGTCGACGCGCCCGGGGTGCTGGCTGGCCTGGTCCGCGAGGGCGATTTCGTCCTCACCATGGGAGCCGGGTCCGTCACCGGCGTCGGGCCGAGGCTCGCCGACCTGCTGGAGAACCGGTGAACGGCGCCCTCGACGCGACCGCCAGGCTGGGGGAGCGCCGCAGGGCCGTCCGGCGGCACCGGCTAGCCGTGGGCGTCGCGGCCGCGCTGTTGGTCCTGGTTGTGGTGGCGGCGTGGTGGACGGTCGCTTTTTCCGGGGTTTTCGGCGTCCGCGACATCGAGGTGGCGGGGACCGCCGTGTTGACGCCCGACGCGGTGCGGCAGGCGGCTGGCGTGGGCCTGGGAAGCTCGCTCGCGCTGGTGGACACGGGCGCCGTGGCCGACCGCGTCGCAGGGCTTCGTCCGGTGTCGAAGGTCACGGTGGAACGGGTCTGGCCCGACGCGCTGCGCGTCGACATCGCCGAACGGAAACCCGCCATGGCGATCCCGTCCGGGTCGTCGTTCCTCATCGCCGACGCCACCGGGGTCGTCTTCGACGCCACCGCGACGTTCCCCGCTTCCCTCATCCGCGTCAACGCGAAACCCGGCGACAAACAGGCCATCGCCGACGCCGGAACGGTGTTCAGCGCACTGAGCCCCGCCACGGCCAAACGGGTGCGCGAGGTGGAGGCGGCCTCGCCCGATTCGATCGGATTGCTGCTGGACGGCGGCCAGCGGGTGGTGTGGGGCGGGACCGGCCAGTCGTCGCTCAAGAGCCAGGTGCTCGACCTGCTGCTGGCGCACAAGGCGTCGGTCTACGACGTGTCCGCCCCGGCGCATCCGGCCACCCGCTGAGCTGCCCGCCGGCTGCGGGCGCGCCCCAACCCTGAACCTTTACTTGAGGAACGCGCCGAGCAGGCACATGGGCGTGGACAACGCTCCGGCGGTCTCATAGCCTAACGCTAGCCCGTTCCAGGGCCCGAGAACTAAGGGTGGTTTCGTTCCGTGGCAACTGCGTCCCAGAATTACCTGGCTGTCATCAAAGTGGTCGGCGTCGGCGGCGGCGGCGTCAATGCGGTGAACCGCATGATCGAATCCGGATTGCGCGGCGTCGAGTTCATCGCCGTCAACACCGACGCGCAGGCGTTGCTGATGAGCGACGCCGACGTGAAACTGGACATCGGCCGCGAATTGACGCGGGGCCTGGGCGCGGGTGCCGACCCGGTCAAGGGGCGCCAAGCCGCCGACGACCACGCCGACGAGATCGAAGAGGTGCTCAAGGGCGCCGACATGGTGTTCGTGACGGCGGGCGAGGGCGGCGGCACCGGCACCGGCGGCGCTCCCGTGGTGGCCCGGATCGCCCGGTCGCTCGGCGCGCTGACCATCGGCGTCGTGACCCGCCCGTTCAGTTTCGAGGGACGCCGCCGCAGTTCGCAGGCCGAAGACGGCGTCACCGCGCTGCGGGACGAGGTCGACACGCTGATCGTCATCCCCAACGACAAACTGCTGGAAATGACCGACCAGCACGTGGCGATCTTGGACGCTTTCCGCCAGGCGGACCAGGTGCTGATGCAGGGTGTGTCCGGCATCACCGACCTGATCACGACGCCGGGCCTGATCAACCTCGATTTCGCCGACGTCAAGGCCGTCATGTCCAACGCCGGGTCCGCGCTTATGGGCATCGGGTCCGCCCGGGGCGAGGACCGCGCGCGGGCGGCGGCTGAAATGGCGGTCTCTTCGCCGCTGCTGGAGGCATCCATCGAGGGCGCCCACGGCGTGTTGCTGTCGATCGCCGGCGGGTCGGATCTGGGCCTGTTCGAGGTTTCGGCGGCAGCCAACCTCATCGAGCAGGCCGCGCACGAGGACGCCAACATCATCTTCGGCACCGTCATCGACGACGCCCTGGGCGACGAGGTGCGGGTCACCGTCATCGCCGCCGGGTTCGACGGCGGGCTGCCACCCAAGCGCGTCCAGCAGGTCAAACCCGCCTCCCGCGCGGTGCCCCCGGCGCCCGCACCCGCTCCCGCCCCGCGCCCGGCGGAACCCGAGCCGCCGTTCACGCCCCCGCCGTTCACGCCGCCGCCCAAGCCTCCGGTGGCGCGGCCCGTCGACCTCGATGAACTGGACGTGCCAGACTTCCTCAAGTGAGTTCCGTAGGGCGCTGCGCTGCCTGCCATGATGGATGGAGGACGGGCAGCGCAGCGCGCGGGGGTATGGGGGTCGTCCCCCATCTTCATATAAGGCATGCTGCGGCGAGCCGTCGGCGTGTGCCAGCCCGCGCTTGTTATCGTGGACACACGTGTGCGCGAATGACAGGGGCAACTGATGGCCGATGGGTTGAAGAAAGCTGCGGTGTGGCTTGGGCTGGTGTCCAGCGACGACTACGCCGCCGATGAGCCGGACGCCGACGAGGCGACCGAGGAGGTGCCCGCCCTGGCGCCCGTGGTGCCGTCGCGCAAGGAGCACGGGCGCGCGCAGGCTGCCGCCGTCACCGACTTGGAATCCCGCCGCCCGGTCCTGGCGCCCGTCCCCGACGCGTCGGCGCTGGCCCAGATCGTCACCGTCCATCCCCGCACTTATAACGAGGCCAGGACGATCGGCGAGAACTTCCGCGACGGCATCCCCGTCATCATGAACCTGACTGAGATGGACCCCAAGGATGCCAAGCGGCTGGTGGACTTCTCGGCGGGCCTGATTTTCGGCCTGGCCGGCAGCATCGACCGGATCACGAGTAACGTGTTCCTCCTCACCCCGCACAACGTGGCGGTGACCGCAGAAGACAAAGAACGGATCGCTGGCGGTTTCTACAATCAGTCGTGAGGACACATGGTCGGGCTCATTGTTTGGTATGTGATCGGGGCGTATCTGTTCGTCCTGACGGTGCGCGCGGTGATTTCCCTGATACCGGTGTTCGTGCGCGACTGGCAGCCTAAAGGGCCGGTCCTCGTGATCGCCGAATTCGTCTATACGCTCACCGACCCGCCGCTTAAACTCCTGCGCAAGGTGATCCATCCGATCACCGTCGGCGGCATGAGCTGGGATCTGGCGTTCGTGGTGTTGTACGTCGCCCTGGCGGTCGTCCAACGGGTCGTCCTTTTCCTGCTGTAGCCATCCGCCGCGCCGCCGCGTGGAACCGGCCGCCCGGCGTCTGCCGCCCGACCCTCAACCAAGCCTCATGCTTTTTTCGCCGTGTTCTTGGTACGGCGACGCCTGGTGGGATAGCCTGAGAAATCGATGTAGGCCATCCGGCGGCGGACGGCCCCCTCCCGTCATGACATGAGGTGACCGATGACACTGACCCTTGAGGATGTCCGCACGACTCGCTTCCATCTAGCGAGGCGCAACGGGTATGAGCCGTCCGACGTCGACGATTTCGTGGACAAAGTCGAGGCCACGTTCACCCAGTTGTTCGACGAGAACGCGTCGCTCAAGCAGCAGTTGAGTTCCGCCGGGTCGGCCCCGGCTGCCGAGCCCCGCAGCATTTTCGTCCCCATGGAGGGCGCGCCCGCCGACGAGTCGCTCAAGGCTGACCTGGAGGCCCGCCAAAACGAGCTCGACGCGGCGCGGCGCGAGGTGGAACGGCTGCGCGAGGAGTCCCGCCACCACGAGGACGAGGCCGCAGAACTGCGCAAAGAACTCTTCGCCCGCGACGAGGAACTGGTTCCGTTGCGGGCCGAGGCGCAGACCTTGCGCCAGGGCATGGCCGCCACGCAGGCCGTGCAGCCGCCGCTGACGCCCACCGGCCACGTCGAGAACATCACCGTGACCACGGCGGACGACGCGTCCCCGGCCGTCGCGCGGTTGCTGCAGATGGCTACCGAGCAGTCCGAACGGCTCGTGGGCGAGTCGCAGGTCGAGGCCCAGCGGCTCGTCACCGACGCGCGGGCCGAGGTGGAGCGCGTCATCGACAACGCCAACCGCAAGGCGCACGAAACCCTTACCGACGCCCGCACGAGGGCCGATCGGATCGAGTCCGAGGCGCGCGTCAACGCCGAGCAGGTCGTCAACGAGGCCCAAGGCAAGGCGGACGCGGTCACGACCGAGGCGGAACGCCGCCGTTCGCAGTTGTTCGCCGACCTGGAAGCCGAACGCGATTCGCTGCGCGGCAGGGTGGACCACTTGCGCAAGTTCGAGAGCACGTTCCGCACCAATTTGACGACGCACCTGCAAAGCCAGTTGCGCAGCCTGTCCGACACGACCTTCGAGCCCCCCGACGCACCGGACCTGCTGGGTGACTCGTCGCTGACCTCGACCACGCCGCGCCTGGACGCGCTGCTGGGATCCTGACCCGCGCCCCCTGCCCCCTCCTTCCCCGGTGCGTCCCCGCCCCGCGCGGCGTTCGTTGGCGCGTTGCGGACGGCGAAAATGGACGTTGTGCGCGCGTCCGTCGCGTGGCGCGTGGAACGGTGGTACTCTGCCTGCTCAGGATTTGTGATCTAGAACAGGATTTGGTATGCCGACGGCACGCAAAACGGCGGATCCCCAGACGCCCATCACCCTTCCTGTCGCCAGCGACGAAGAGCCGTGGACGGCAGAGGAAGTCGATGAGGTCCGCCACGAGTTGTTGCATGACATCGCGCGCATGGAGCGGGCGATCAAGGTCGCCGAGGATGGCTTGGCGGACCTTTTCCGGGAAGGGACCGACGGCGCCGGACGCGATCCGGTCGATATCGGCTCATCCAATTTCGAGCGGGACCAAGAGATGTCGTTGGTGCAGAACGCCCGCGACATGTTGGAACAGGCGCAGCTGGCGTACCGGCTGTTCGAGGCAGGGGAGTACGGCTGGTGCGAGGTGTGCGGGCAACCGATCGGCAAGGATCGGCTTCAGGTGTTCCCGAGGGCGACGATGTGCGTGACGTGCAAACAGAAGGAGGAGCGGCGCTAGCAGCTCGCTTGACGCCGACCTATGCCCCCGCACACCGCAGCGCCCGCGTGCGCGGCCTGCGGTGGCTGATTGCCGGCGTCGCCGTGGTGGGCGTGGCGGCGGACCAAACGACGAAGGCGCTCGCGCTGGGGCTGTTGGACCCGTCGAGGCCGGTCCCGCTGCTCGGGGGGCTGGCGTCGCTGTGGCTGACCACGAATTCAGGGGCGGCGTTCAGCATGGGCGAGGGGTTCACGCTGGGCCTGACGATCATCGCGATTCTCGCGTTCGTTGGCGTCGTCGTGTGGCTGGCGCCACGGGTGCGGCACACCGGCTGGGCCGTCGGCACCGGCTTGTTGCTGGCCGGCATCCTGGGCAACCTGGCCGACCGGCTGATGCGGCCCCCGTCGCCGTTCTTCGGGCACGTCGTGGATTTCATCCAGGTGCCGTATTTCGCGATCTTCAACGTGGCCGACATGTGCATCACGGCGGCGGCGGTCCTCATCGTCTTCCTGCTGGTGATCGCCCAGGTGATGCCGTCGGGCGTGAGGGCGAAAGAGTCGGCGGCGAAGGACGCGCCGGCGTCGCCGCCCAAGGGCGACGTGCCCGGGGATCGCCCAGACGGCGGGGACGGCAGCAGTGCCTAGCTGGATCGTTCCCGACGGCCTGGACGGCGAGCGCGTGGATGTCGCCGCCGCCCGGATGACGGGGCTGTCGCGCCACCGCGTCGAGGGGTTGGTCCAGGCGGGGGGCATGAGCGTCAACGGGCGTGTCGCGGCCAAATCGGATCGCGTGGTCGCCGGAGACCTGCTCGACGCCGAACTGCCCCACGAGCCTGCGGTGCGGGTCGTGCCCCGCGAAGTGGCCGGCATCCGGGTCGTCCACGACGACGCGGACATCGTCGTCGTGGACAAACCCGCCGGGGTGGCCGCGCATCCGAGCCTGGGCTGGGACGGGCCCAGCGTCGTCGAACACCTGGCGGCAGCCGGGTTCCGGATCTCCACGTCGGGCGCGTCCGAGCGCCAGGGGATCGTCCAGCGGCTCGACGTGGGCACGTCCGGCCTCATGGTGGTCGCCAAAAGCGAGGCGGCCTACACGGTCCTCAAAAAGGCGTTCAAGCAGCGCAGCGTCGCCAAGGAGTACCACACGCTGGTGCAAGGTCACCCCGATCCCTTCGAGGGGACGATCGACGCGCCGATCGGGCGGCACAAGGGCGCCGACTACAAGATGACGGTGCGGGCCGACGGACGGCGGGCCATCACCCATTACGAGACCATCGAGGCGTTCCGGTCGGCGACGCTGCTGCGCGTCCATCTGGAGACGGGGCGCACGCACCAGATCCGCGTCCACATGCAGGCGGTCAAACACCCGTGCGTCGGCGACCCGACCTACGGCGGCGACCCGGTGCTGGCGGCCAAGCTCGGCCTGGACCGCCAGTGGCTGCACGCCACGCGGCTGGGCTTTGAGCATCCGGGCACAGGCGCATGGGCAGAGTTTACGTCGGACTACCCCCTCGACCTGGCCCGCGCGCTGGAGTTGGTCTCGTCGTGGGGATAGGCGTCGCTGCACGTCGGCACCGAGGACGGGACTAGTGGTGTGTCGCGCCTAGTTTTTGGTGTTGGTGGTGTAGGTGTGGTGGTGGCGGATTTTTCCTTCCCGTCCGCTGTTGAGGTGTGCGATGTCTGGGCCTGTGAAGGTGTCGAGAGTGTTGTTGTCTGATCGGGATCGGGCGAGGTTGCGTTTGCTTGCTCGGCCTGGCCGGAATCCGGCGTATGTGGTGCGTCGGGCGAGGGTCTTGTTGGCGTTGGATGAGAATGATCCGCCGGTGGGGACCCGGCTTCAGATTGCCGCCCGGGTGGGCGTGTCGGCCCAAACCGTGTTGAACATTGCTAACCAGTGGGTGGCTGCCGGCGGCGTGATTGACAAGGTGATCTGTTACAAGAAGCGTGCGACGCCACCGGTCGAGCCGAAACTGGATGGTCAGGTGGAGGCCAGGCTGGTCGCGATGGCGTGTTCAACGCCGCCAGAAGGTTTTTGTCGTTGGAGCCTGCGGCTGTTGGAGAAGAAAGTCAAGCTTGACCCAACTCTTCCGGATGTGGATCATTCGACGATTGGGAGGGCGTTAAAAAAAACCGGCTTCGTCCTCATCTGAGCCAGTATTGGACGATCCCAGCCAAACATGACGCCGAGTTCGTTGCCGCGATGGAAGATGTGCTGGACGTGTACCAACGGCCCTGGGACCCCAACGTGCCTGTGGTGTGTATGGACGAGCAGCCCGTTCAACTGCTCAGCGACGCCCGTGATCCGATCGAGATGGCCCCGGGCCGGGACCGGAAGATCGACTACGAGTACGTCCGGCATGGCACGTGTTCGATCTTCATGTGGACCGAACCGCTACGCGGCTGGCGGCGTGCCGACGCTCAACCCCACCGGACCCGGACTGACTGGCCCATCAGATCAAGCACCTGTTGGATGTTGATTATCCTGACACCTCCACGGTCGTGTTGGTGATGGACAATCTCAACACGCACACGATCGGCTCCCTGTACCAGGCATTCCCGCCCGCTGAGGCGCACCGGCTGGCTCGCCGCCTGGAGATCCACCACACACCCAAACACGGCTCCTGGCTCAACATCGCCGAATGCGAACTATCCGCCATGACCCGCCAATGCCTCACCCGGCGCGTCGGCGACATCGACACGCTCAATCGTGAACTCTCCTGCTGGCAAGACCAGACCAACGCTGACCAACGCCAAGTCCGATGGCACTTCACCACCAGCGACGCCAGAATCCGACTCCGCCACCTATACCCACAAAACTAACCGCGACACACCACTAGTCGTCCTTCGTCGTGGGCGGGGCTGTGGCTCGTGTGGACCTGGACGGCTAGTGTTGCGGCATGAGTGTTGGGTTGTTTGAGGCTCGGCCGCCTCGGTCACTCATTCCGGTCTTGGCGTGGCCGACCATGGTCGGCGTGGCTTCGGGTGCTGTGTATCAACTGCTGAATACGTTCTTTGTCGCCCGACTTGGTGCGGCGCCCACGGCTGCGGTGGTGTTGATGACCCCGGTCATGCTGTCTTGTACTGTTGTCGCCCAGGTTTTCGGTGTGGGCGTGAGCTCGGTCGCGGCTCGCTGTCTTGGGCGCGGCGACGCCCGGTCGGCGTCCCAGGTGGCCAGCGCAAGTCTTTTGGTCGGTTTCGCGGTATCGACGTGTATAGCTTTGGTGGCCATGGCCCTGATTCCGGTGGGGCTTTCCGCGTTGCTTGGCGCGGGGCCGGATGTCATTGGCTACATGATCGAGTACGCGGTGCCAGCGCTGCTCGGCCAGGCGGCGATGTCGTTTTGTATCATCTCGGGATTCGTCGTCCGGCTCGAGGGCCGCAACCGGCTCTCGATGGCCACGCAGTTGGTCGGTTTCGGTTGCAACGCCTTGTTCGACGTCGTGCTGATCTGGATTCTGGGCCTAGGCGTGGTCGGAGCCGGTCTCGGAACGCTCATATCTCAGCTAGCGGCGGCAGGCGTCTACTTGTGGTCTTTCCAGAGGCGACGAGCGACGTTGGCGGTTGGCCTGGTCGTGCCGCGGTGGAGAGCGTGGGTGCCGGCTCTTCTGACTGGCGCGCCGACGGGGCTTGGTCTGGTTCTCAGCAACGCTGTGCTGGCCGAGATTCTCAGGGCGTCGGTGACGTTGTCGGTTGAGGTGGCGAGTTCGGTGGGGATCGGGCTGCGGGTCTATACCGTCGCTTGTCAGCTCGCCGTTGGATTCGTCCTCGGCGCGCAAGGGCTTTTGGGATATTGGATCGGCAAGAGAGCCGCCGGCAAAACTCGGAGTGTCATCGCATGGCTTGTGGCTTACGCGTTCGCGGTGTCGTGCCTGATTTCACTGGCCATGTCTTTGTTTCCGGCGGAAATCTCTTCGGTTTTCAGTCCCGCAGGGTCACCGAATCCACGCCTTGGCGAGGTGTTGCGGATACTGGCGCTCTCGGTCCCCGGGATCGGACTGGTCCAGGTTGCCATCACCGTGTTTCAATCGGCTGGGAGATTGGCTCTCACCTATATTCTCGTGCTGATGCGAAGTGGAATATTCGTCCCGATTCTCTTCTTGTTGAGGGGCCCCGGGAGCAGCGCTCCTGACATCGCATGGAACCTCGCGGCGAATGACATCACCGCCGGCCTGTTCGGCGCGCTGTCAATTGGCGCATCTTTGTTGTTCGTCAGGTGGTTCATTCGCAGCAGGCTCATGGTGGCATCTGACGCAGAATCATAAAGCGAGTCGCCTGGTCGCGCACAGAGAACAATCAGATAGGTTTCGTCATGGTCTTTGGAGTAGATGTTGCAACAACGGCAGGGCAAACGATCGCTTCTGTGGCGCAAAGTCGCGCTGTCTTGCTAACAGTGGGAGTGCCGCCGTCGCCCAGCGATTCTGAACGGCTGCGTCTGTGCGGCGTGGCGTGGTGTACGGATGTGCGAGGGCGTCCATGATCAACGGCAGTTACTCCTGCTTCCCCGATCTTGGAGGACCGGCTCGTCATGGACGCTGATCTGGATACCCGCCAAGGTTTAAGCCAAGGTTTCGCATTTTTGGGGGTCTGACTGGGGGTTCTTAGCCTGTTTCCCTGTGTAAAACTGGCTTTTTGGCTCCCCCGGGAGGACTTGAACCTCCAACCTGCGGATTTCTAGGAGAGTCCTACTGAGCGTTACCGGACCATTCGGTGACCAACGTCAATCACCACAGGAAAATACGTGTTGATAGTTAGTAGTATCGTCCGGTAAGGTTGTGTTGTCAAAGACGGTTAGGTGACCTATTAGGTGACCAGTCACGAGAGGGCACGCCATGCCAGCAGCACTCAAGGGCTCAGAGGGCAGAGTCAAAACGACGAAGCTAGCTCCCGGACGTTGGCGCGCACGTCAACGGGTCGCACTACCGGGCATGGACACACCCAAAGACGTGACAGCGCAAGGCGAAACAGAGGCCAAAGCTAAGGCGGCACTGCTGGAAAAGATCACCGCCTTAACCACGGCAGCAACCACAGCCACCAAGCCTGTTACTGTTGGTGAACTGCTGGCCGATTTTCTGGCAGACATGCCAGCATCCGACCTGTCCGTTTCGACGCAACAGAACTACGAGGGCAACGCCAGACGTTCAATCAAGGGACACGAGATCGCCACGCGCACCATACAATCGCTGACCACGGGCGCGGTACAAAAACACCTACAGGGCATCGCAGACGACAGAGGTTGGCGTGAGGCGAAAATGTGCAAGTCGGTGCTGTCGAACGTGTTCAAGCTGGCAATTGAGCGGGAGATAATAAACAAGAACGTCACGCTCTACTGTTCACCGTTGAAACGTCACCCTAAGCCTGTAGAGGACGACACGGCAGACAACCAAGGAAACGCAGAGGGCAAGCCTAAAAAACGCCGCAAAACCAAGCTAATCCATGACGTAAAGCGTGCCCTCACCGACGCGGAACTCAAGGCTTTACTAGCCAAAGTGAAGACTGACCCTAGAGCGTTGGAACTCAACGTCGTCCCGCTCGTGTATGTCATGGCCGGTACCGGCTGCCGTATAGGCGAGGCGTGCGCGCTGTACTGGGACGAGGTAGACCTTGAGGCGGGCACTGCCCACATACGGGCCACAGCCATCTACATCAAGGGCGTTGGGGTGGTGAGACAAGAACACACGAAAACCGACGCTGGAATGCGCGACGTGAAACTACCATCATGGCTGGTGGACTACCTCACCGAACACAAGACGACGCTAGTACCAGGAACCATCGGACCCGGAAGCGCGCCGAACACGCCACGGCAGCTAGGAACGTGGGGAGAGTTCTCAGAGTACGTGTGCTGTTCAACGGAAGGCACGCTACGCGACCCGTCCACAGGTGGCAAGCGACTACGGGACGTGCTGGTGCCTCTCGGATACGATTGGATGACAGGCCACAATTTCCGTAAAACGATGGCGACACTGTTGGACGAGTCCGGTGCAACGCCACGCGAGGTCTCGGCACAACTGGGTCACAGCAAAACGTCCATGACACAAGACGTTTACATGGACAAGCGGCGTGATGCTGTGACCGTCGGATCGCTACTTGATGGCGTTGTCAGCCCGTCAACCTCGTCACCCATCATATTATCGGCGGTAGTAAAGCAACCGGCGTAACCCTCGTGGCGTAAACATGCCATGTAACGGCCTGTACGGCGGTTTAGACGGCCTTGTGTGCCCTTCCGGTCTCTACGTACCCGGAAGGGTAGTAAGGCCGTCAAACGTGGGCACAGCACTTGTAAACTGGCCGCAGAATGGCATCACAACGCCGGGAGTGTGGCGTTTGCGTACGCTTCCGGCGTCGGTTGTCCCGAGTCTCTAGACTCCGTACCGGGCGTACTTTTTATTGACGAAGGTGATTTGACCGTTCGGGTCTCGTTGGATAAGCCAGATAATCGCAAGCACAATGTCAATAATCCACCCGATACCAAGAATCCCAGCGGTTAGTAAGTAGAGGATTCCAAGGCCGATCTGTCCACGGTAAAAGCGATGTATCCCAAGCCATCCGACAAGCACCGTAATTACCAGATAGGCAATGGCGTTAATCTTTCGCGTACGTACTGCGAGCGTCGGCTGGCCGACGTTGACTGTGACAGTCTGGTTGTTCGTCATCTGCTGAACTGGCGCGATGACCTGCTGTGGCGCTTGTGCCGGTGGCGGTGGTGTTGGCTGGGTCGGCTGTGTGTGGTCGGTCCACTGGGTGCCATCCCACCACCGTGTGGTGCCATCGTTGTCGTTGTACCATCCGGGCGTCTGCGGAATGCTTGGATCGGGTTGAGTCATCGTGTTTCCTCCGTTGCGCGACTCGGGTAAGGGGATTGTTCCTACAGGCTTTCGCTACTCATAAGTCTGTAGACTTAACAGTAGCAGTAAAGCACGCTCAGACTGTGACGGTTGGCGATCTTCAGCGAGTGTTCGGCAGGAACCTATGCCAACACCGGAAGACGCTCGGGTTGAGCCAGGAAGCTTTCGCGGACGCCGTGGGAGTGCATCGAACTTACATGGGCGGCATGGAACGCGGCGAGCGGAACCTTACTCTCAAGTCAGTGGAAAACATTTGCGACCGAATAGGGGTCGAACCGTTAGACATGCTCCACTAGCCTCGTGATTTCACGGGCCTATCGGCCCTCCGGGCCGGTACACCAGGATTAAACCAACGCCAAGGATTAGATTAGGCCAACGCTTAACGGCCCCGAAGGGGCCGATACTCCTACGCTCATGCCGAACGGCCCCGAAGGGGCCGATACGCCAACGCCAAGGATTAGATTAGACCTGACAGTAATTCACTTTGAGTGTTGGTCTAAGTCTCAGCCTTGCATCCTCCGTCGCTCACGCTCCGTCGGTTTCAGCCTATTAGTTAATGGATTAGGATTGACGGCCCTGCGGGCCGGTACGCCAAGGAATAAACCAACGCCTACATTAGGCCAATGCCTAACGGCCCTGCGGGCCGGTACACCAACGCCAAGGAATAGACCAACGCCTAACGGCCCTGCGGGCCGGTACGCCAAGGAATAAACCAACGCCTACATTAGGCCAATGCCTAACGGCCCTGCGGGCCGGTACGCCAACGCCAAGGAATAGACCAACGCCAAGGAATAACAGTTCAACCTTGACGAGCTACCTCCGTCGCTCACGCTCCGTCGGTGTAAAGCCTTGTGTCTCCCGGCGTCCCCGTTGCCGTAGATCGCAGGCACCGGCACCAGTCGGATTATGAGCCCGTCATGGACGCCCCGCAGGGGCGTATCAATGGCACCATGAGCCGTTGCGTGGGCGTGTATTAGCTTGTCCTGAGCCTTAGACAAGAAACCAAGCGTCCACGCCAGGCGTCGTCCCTTGTCAGAGGCACATTCTAAAAGTAGTATTATACCGAATCGGTATGGGTTCAGGCCGAATCGTAGCAAGCCTGCCTCAACCGTTCCTCGTCAGACTCTACCCACTGGCGTAGCTTTTCATCGTTGACCCTCGCACGTTTCTTAACGGGCTCATCCTCGTTCACAGCCGCCGGATATTCGCCAACGTAGGCCGCGCCCACTGGCACCAGGACGCGGCCTGTGCCAGACTCGGGAGCAACTAAGCCGATGTTCTTGAGTTTGTCAAGCTCCCGGCCAGGATTGGACACTTCCAGCAATACTTCCCCGGTGCGTCTGCTAATCCCGGTACCTAATTCGCCAGGCTTGAACTTGACCACAGCACACGGCCCAATCGGCGAATCGGTTACCTGGCAATCGCGTGGCATCCGGTTTAGAATCGAATACCATAGTCGCTCCCGGACTGTCAGCCGATTATTTCCCATCTGTGCCTCAACCCAATACCGGTCTTGCTTTATCCATGCCCACCCGTAAGGGTCGTTGGATGCCTTGATAGGAAACGACTTATTGTTACTCACGCCGTCAACACCCATTCGTCTTGAGACTCAACCGGATAGGCCGGTACGTCTGCCGAATGGACCCACCTTTCCAGATCGTCCACCACATATCTAACGCGCCCATTCGGCAGCGGCGTCCACTTCGGCCCCTTACCTTGGCACCGGTAGTTACACAAGGTCTGTTGCGCCAGCCCTAAATACTCGGCTGCCGACCTTGTGTCCATATACTTACACACCATCACTACATCACTTCCCAATTACTAACCACTACTTACCATTCGGCGTCCCCACGCCGTCCACTGTTGAGTTGTCCCCGCTACCTCACATGTACTCCCCGCCTCCTGTTACCACACACTGTCACTCCTGTCAACTTCACAAACTGGGTATTATACCTCGCGTCGTTCCAGTTGTCAAGTTGACAAGCGAGGTATTATACCAGGCTTACGTCGTTCTGTCAAGGGGGTTGGGTAGATCACTTCACGGGATCGCGTAAAGTGACGGGACTCCACTGCCATCACCTCCGTGACGCCGGTAAGCCGGGCGGGACTATTTCAACGGCTCCGATGATATGGTCGCAGATAGCTAACAGTATTAGCTATCTAACCTTGGAACGGTGGCAGGAATCGTGCCGCTTAAGCCGTGAGGTCTCACAGCCGACACCCAGGGGTCATACTCCCATCCGGGACCGTTGTCAAGTCTGCGGGTTTCCGGGCGTGGCGTGAGGCCAGAACGCCCACCAGAGGCCACCAGAGCCATTCTCCCGGCCTCACAGGCCAGACGTGACAGGTTTACACGCCGGGAGTATCCGGGAGTCTCACGGGACGACACAAGGCCAGCGGCAACCCGACGCAAAGCAAGGCCAGCGAAGCAAAGCGAAGGCCAGACGAGGCGAAGCGAAGGCCAGCGAAGCAAAGCGAAGGCCGGGCGTCGGCAAAGCGAAGGCCAGCGCCAACCGCAACCCGACGCAACCACAAGGACGGGACGAGGTGAAACGTCCAATCTACGGCGAGTTTTCCTTACAAGGAACAACGTTTCGGAACCGAACCCACCATCCGGGCATCCCACACCCATCCAGGACACATCGCATCCGAAACACTCGCACAGCGCTTAGGAAACGCGAAAAACCGGGCATCCCACCACAGGACACCCGGTTCAACGCAAAGACGGCAAACAACCCCCGCCTAATTTCTGACAGCCCCTCCTACGTTCCCACAAGGAACCGGCACCGCATGAAACCACATACCATGATCGGCCACCTTGTCCGGGTGAGCCCAATCCACCGCCCACCCGTCCACTGCGTCATGTAACTCCCGGAACTGTTGCATCATCTCGGCACCAGTCCTGGCACGCGGAACGTACAGCCGGTGCTCAATCTGCGGGGTCAGATAGCTCACAGCACACCCGCCATCATGGCATCGTCGTAGTTGCCATACTCTGGGAGCGGGTACTGCTGGAGGACTGGCACCGTCACCTCACGGGATCGCGTAAGGCACTCGTCTGCCACCGTCAAGCGAAGGTCGGCGTCAACGTCGTCTTCCAAGCCCAGTAGGTCCATCGGAACACACAAAGCCCCGTGGTCCTCGCCGAACGGATACACCCAATCAATATGGAACGTCCGTCGAATACGCTCAATCTCTGCCACCCTACGTTCCACGTCCACATAGTCCGGGTCCGTGACGACCCATAGACGAAACTCGACCCACGTCTGACGTTGGGACGGGCTGCTGGTGGGGATAGTTGCTGTGCTGCTGGTGGTCATCGCTGACCCCTTTCGTGTTGGTGAAACTGGGGACGAAACGGGCCTCACCGGGACGCATTAGGTGACCCATTAGGTGACCAACCGTCCTACGTGGAGCCCACCAACACGTATCATGCCTTGTCAGAGGCCATTTTGGCTCCCCCGGGAGGACTTGAACCTCCAACCTGCGGATTAACAGTCCGACGCTCTGCCGATTGAGCTACAGGGGAATGCGCGTGGCGCGAACCAAGAGATTACCAGAACTTCAGCCGATGTCCCATTCGGCGCGCGCCTGGGCCAGCGCGCGTTCGGCCTGCGGGGTGGTCACGTCGCTGTCTGCCGCCGGGGTGACGCGCCACTGGACGGGCGAGCCGTCCCCGGACGGGTTGCGTCGCAACGAGATCACCGCCGAGCCGCCGTCCCAGGCCACGTTCTGCTGCACGACGACGCTGGCCGTCACCAGGTCGCGGAACACCTCCGGGAGGTCGCGGGGCTGCGCCAACACGGCCTCGTGCGCCACGGCGTCTTGGCCGCTCCAGCGCAACACGCCGGTGGCTTGGTCCCAGCCGCCGCGGTCGACGTCCTCCCAGCGCGTGAAGGCCCACTGGCCCGCCGAACAGCACGCGAGCCGGTCGGGCAGGCAGGCCACCACCGCGTCGTCGCCTTGGCCCCAGGCCAGCACGCGCGGACGGCGACGGCCCGCCTGGGCGGCTAGCTCGCCCAGGAACGGCATACGGGTGCGCGGGCTCATCACGCCATCTCGTACAGGCGCAGCGAGTTGGTCTGGTACACATGCCCGCCAGGGTTGCCGGCGACAATCACCACGCGGTCGCCTGGTCGCACCAGATCCAGTTCAGTGAGCCCGGACTGGACGGATTCGACCATCGCGTCGGTGTCGGTGTACTCGGGCGTCACATGCGATTCCACGCCCCAGCACAGCGTCAACTCCTGGGCCGTGCGGGGCTTGGGGGTGAAGGCCATGATGGGCACGTGCGAGCGCAGCCTGGCCAAACGGTGCGGCGTGTCGCCGGAGATGGTGAAGGCCGCCAGGTAGGCCGCGTCCATCCGCTCGGCCACCTCGACGGCGGCCATTGAGATGACGCCGCCGACCGTGTGCGGGTCCCACGCCAGTTTGTGGATGTCGTCGATGTGTTCCTCGGTCTTGACGATCACCCGCCGCATCACGTTGACCGCCTCGACGGGATACTCGCCCACCGCCGTCTCGCCGGACAGCATGACGGCGTCCGCGCCGTCCAGGATCGCGTTGGCGACGTCGGAGGCTTCCGCCCGCGTGGGCCGGGGCGCGGAGATCATCGACTCCAGCATCTGGGTGGCCACGATTACCGGCTTCGCCCACGTGCGGGCGGTCGTGATGATGCGCTTTTGCACCAGCGGAACATCCTCGAATGGCATTTCGACGCCTAGGTCGCCGCGCGCCACCATGACCGCATCGAAGGCGTCGACGACGTCCTCGAGGGCATGGACTGCCTGAGGCTTCTCGATTTTGGCGATGACGGGTAGGCGCACGCCGACCTCGTCCATGATTGTGTGCACCGGCACGATGTCATGGGCGCTACGGACGAACGACAGCGCAACCAGATCGACGGGCTGTTGCAGAGCCCAACGCAGGTCGTCGGCGTCTTTGTCGCTCAACGCTGGAACGCTGACCGGTACGCCGGGCAGGTTAATACCCTTGTGGTCGCTTACCGGCCCACCAGCCACCACCTCGCAAACGACGTCCGTGGCTGTCACCTCGACGGCCTTCAGCGTTAGGTTGCCGTCGTCGATGAGGATGGCGTCGCCAGGGCGGACGTCGTCCGTCAAGCTTTTCAGGGTGGTGGACGCCCGGTTGGCGTCACCTTGAACGTCGTCAGTGGTGATGGTGAAGCGCTGCCCATTCTTCAAAACGACGGGGCCTGCGAAGGTGCCAAGCCTGATCTTGGGGCCCTGCAAGTCGGCAAACACCGTAACTGATTTGCCAACCGCCTCGCTGGCCTGGCGAAGGCGGCCCAGCTGGCCCGCATGCTCGTCGTGGGTGCCATGGCTCATGTTGATGCGGGCAACATCCATCCCGGCTTTGATAAGGGCGGACAGTACCTCGACGGAATCCGTGGCGGGGCCCAGTGTGCAGACGATTTTGGCTTTGCGCATGACCCCAGCCTACCGGGGTCATGACCGGTCTAAGAGGCCAGGGCGTCCATTTCCTGCATGATGCCACCGAGGACGTAGGTGGGTGGCGCTTCGCCACGCACCGCCTGGGCCGTCACGACAACTTTGGTTATCTCGGCCCGGTCAGGCACCTCATACATGACGTCCAGCAGGGTCTCTTCAAGGATGGCCCGCAAGCCCCGCGCGCCGGTGCCGCGTTCCATTGCCTTGTCGGCAACAACTCCGACGGCCTCGTCCGTGATATCAAGCTGCACACCGTCCAGTTCGAAAAGCCGCTTGAACTGCTTGATGATGGCGTTCTTCGGCTCGACGAGGATGCGCCGCAACGCACCCTTGTCAAGGCCCGGTACAGTCGCGATGACGGGCAGGCGCCCGATGAACTCTGGAATCATGCCAAATGAGTGAAGATCCTCTGGGCGCACCAACGAATAGGCGTCAAGAACCTCCGCCTGAGGGTCCGTCTCGCCCGTCGCAAAACCGACGCGACGCTTGCCAACCCTGGCTTTGATTATCTCGTCGAGCCCTGCAAACGCGCCGCCGACTATGAACAGCACGTTGGACGTGTCGATCTGCAGAAACTCCTGATGGGGATGCTTGCGTCCGCCCTGCGGCGGTACCGACGCCGTGGTGCCTTCAAGGATTTTGAGCAGCGCCTGCTGCACGCCTTCACCTGAAACGTCCCTGGTCAGCGACGGATTCTCGGATCTGCGAGCCAGTTTGTCGATTTCATCGATGTAGATGATGCCGGTCTGTGCCTTGGTGATGTCGTAGTCGGCCGCCTGGATCAGTTTCAGCAAGATGTTTTCGACGTCCTCGCCGACATAGCCTGCCTCGGTCAAGGCGGTGGCGTCGGCCATCGCGAATGGCACGTTGAGCATGCGCGCCAGGGTTTGGGCCATGTAGGTCTTGCCGCAGCCGGTCGGGCCGATCAGCAGGATGTTGGATTTCGCCAGCTCGACGTCCTCACCAAGCGTCTTCCGCTGCGGGTTTTGCGTGGCTTGGACCCGCTTGTAATGGTTGTACACGGCGACGGCGAGCGCCTTTTTGGCCGAGTCTTGTCCGATGATGTACTCATCCAAAAAGTCATGTATCTGCATCGGCTTGGGCAGCTTCGACGCATCGTCTACCGTGCGCCGCGTGTTCAGTTCCTCGTCGATGATTTCATTGCACAAGTCGATGCATTCGGTGCAGATGTAGACACCCGGACCGGCAATCAGCTTGCGGACCTGCTTCTGGCTCTTGCCACAAAAAGAGCACTTG
>Ga0123357_10002488_pt1 | contig 20588 bp, 14 predicted proteins | sample TergutEmb28metaG_FD_89873 | JGI IMG/M metagenome (GOLD analysis project Ga0123357, IMG submission 89873) | Embiratermes neotenicus P4 segment gut microbial communities from Petit-Saut dam, French Guiana - Emb289 P4 | ecosystem: Host-associated > Arthropoda: Insects > Digestive system > Gut ... | reverse complement strand
TTTTTATATTAATTTTTAAATAAAAAAAATATATATAATGTTTTATTTTAGATGTAAATTTATTTTTAAAAGTAAAATATTTTTTTTTTTTTTTTTTTTTTTTTACCAAAACATCATTTCAATGGTTATTTATAGGAGTAGTGCGTTTCCGCCCCCCTTTCCGCGTGTTGGTTTCCAGAGGAATGTGGACTAGTCATCAGAAAAGTGTTGCATTTACCATACCTTGCATATTCCTTGTAACATATTTGGACAGAAGTTTTTTTTTTTTTCCCCCTCCCCTCCCCACATCTTAAATTAAGGTCCCAAAGAGAGGAAGGTCATATTTATTTAACTCTTTCAACCTTATATGATGAATATCTGCACACGCAAATAAATGTAACAAACAGCCCTAGAAATTAATTCCATACATTTAGGTAAAAAGGAGATTTATTGCATATTTAAGACATACTGAACAATCTCTGTTTGATATTCCTGAAATTGCCATTTAGTTCATTATTTTTTTTTATCTGTTCAAATAATGTTCACTTCTTCATGAACCTTTCACTAAAATATAAATACAACACAGGCCCTTAAAGGTAATGTATAAACCAGGTCAGAAAGTCACATCTAGAATCAGGCACATATGATTTTCAAGTTAGATTATTTAACAGACTCAAAAATCCTGTTGAAATTGCAGCAGGAAATTGTTGCACATGTCGTTATCATACTTGGTCACACCATGCTTACTTCACTGTGATCTACTGTAACAAGTGATAGATCCATGAGGACCATTGTAAAATTATGATTTCAGTAAATGTGCATTCACTGAACTCACTAAACTTTAGAACATGCCTTATATTGTTTTGTCTTAATCCACAGGACAACAAACAATCTGCCCCATAGAACCCTACCTCCCTGCTTGAAAAGGCAGCTCATCTGTCCCAGTTAGACTGAATTCCTGAAGCATTCTGTTCCTTCTGCACATTTGTATAAAAATAATTTGCTGTGTGAAAGCTGCTAATATAATCATAATATACAACACACGTATTGATCAGCCTCCTGTTCAGACTGCCATCTAGATGACTCTCCGGAATTTATTATCCATAACTTGTAACACATGAGACAGATATTACTTCTGCTTATGTATTTTACCATTCTTTTTATTGTGTTTGGTATGTTATTAGAATTGAATTGTGTGTTGGGAATTTAAAAAATGCTGTTTGTGGGACTTAGGTTATTAAGTGGCCAGCCATTACAACAGTGGAAAATTCTACACTTTTCCCTTCCTGAATGATCTTTTCAATGACATAATTTTCTGTATTGGTTTTGATGTGTTGACCACTCAAAATGCAGACTAGTCATTTAGGAGAGAATATAGATGTACATATTTTTAGTAAATATGCAGCTTTTACCTTTTGCAAATATGATGAGCATATCTACAAATTCCCTGAAGGATATAAACCCATTTTTATCCTTGTCAACTAGTGAGAACATCTGAAATTGAAAACACATATAATTAAAGAAGCAGTATAATAATGTATCCATATTGTTGAAGTACAAGGTGTATTTTTTATTCATAATTAGCATATTTCATGCATATGTGTAGTCTTTGCATGTAATGGAAACCCTAGTGTCCACCAAATATGCTTTCTCCTTGAATTGATCTCATGAGCGCCTGCATGTTTCATGTTTGACTGAGTGGTTCATTCTCATCTATGAATGTGTTTACCAGATTTCTGAAATATTTAGGGAGAAGGCAACAGACACATTACTACACCATTTGCTCTTCAAAGTTACTAATACTGAAAACTTTACAGAGAATCTTGGTCACTAAATTATGAATGTACCATTGGTTGTGAATGAAGTTTATTGTTCATAATTTCACTTTGATTGATTTATACTGACAGTTTACCTTGCGAACAAACTCAGATTCAGCTGGCATGCTTAGTGCTTCAGCAAATTCACTCATAGTGAGTTCAGTGTAGATTATTTCACGTGCTGCGTTGGAATCCAGTTTCAGTATCTCATCTTCTGAGTGTGAAATCTTGAATGCCTGGACAGTGATAATTGGAAAATAATGGCATTTGTATATCAGCATTGTAAAAGGATTGTAACACTGAAATGTAACTACAGTATTAATCATGTGCAAGATATGTTATTTTTCAATGGTGTTAATAGTTTCAGAAAATTTGAACATTTTTAATCTAAGTAAATATTTGAAGATTCACATATTCTGGAGTGTGACCATGCATCACACTGGGGAGACCTGGATCTGCAGTGAGACCCAAAATCTTGAAAGCATATGTTTAAATAAAATGAAATTACTGATTCTCTGATCTACAATATGAAGTTGTAATGCACCACTCTGAACAAAAGTAAGTTAATATTAATATTTTCCTTATGGTTGAAGGTGTGGGAACATGAAGCTGACCATTAATCTCCATCTAGTGCCAAGATTAAAAATGTGTGAGGCTTTGCCTTTACCCTCTTTTACATCTTACTGACAAAGTATGTAAGCACAAGGTCATCTGTACTGTTTTTATTTCTTACTTCTAGTGTTGATATTTCATTTGGATCACAAGTGGTGTAGGTGGTGAAACATTTCTAAATGTGATTAAATATGTATGTCTGCAGTTTGCCTTAAAAAAAGAAGTTGTTGGAGGTATGTACAATAACTCTTCTTCACAAGATACAGACTTGCAACATATTCTGCCACCTGGAATATACGTGATCTGCAGACTTGTTTTATAATGTTGATAAATTGCACTAAGCCAGAATAAGTAAATAATTAAGATGTAGGAACCCTTAATGTCCCTTAAAGTACAGCAGGGTGTAAAATATTACCTACTTTGGGCATATTTAGTCAACAGGCTGTGTTTAATCTTAACTTACTTTGTGTTGCTTCTATAATTTACTGTACTTTTACACTGAAAGTTTGTGGTGGCAGCAGATTATGCTTTGCTGTTTCTGTGTTATGTATGAAAGTAACTTGTTAGGAGGATTTTATCAGATATTTTGTGGTAATATCAAGGCTTTTTCAGTGGTATTACATAGAGTCAAGGTACAACACTGTTCCTTTAATCTGATGTCTGATAATCCAGAAATCCTGATAATCTGGCACTTGAGAATAGTCATAAGACCGGAAGTTATATATGTCTTCAGAATTTGAATGAGAATTTTCTGAATGGTTTAATTAGAGCTGACTTTGAACTCTGAAACATACCTGAGAGAACACAACCCTAAAGAACATCTCAAGTCTCTTCTGCCTGTCTTTACGTGTAATGGCCTGTTGGAGAGCTGGCTTTAGAGCCATGGTTATGCGTTTTCTTGTGACACCCACTTGCTGAACAAACTGTTCAAAGCCTTGTAGGAAAATATCACGAAGATATGAAGTTTCAAACTTTAGTACCTGGTGCAAGGGAATAAGAAAACTTTTATTATAAATCTGTGTAGGGCCATCATAAATAAGAAAATCATGCTACAGGAAGAAAAAAACTTGTACTGGAAGGAATTTTTATGCAAATTTTGGTATATTTGGTATATTTTCTCAGAAATGCAATATACTCAGTCTAAAACATAACATTTATATTGCAACAAAACTAGCTACTTGTTTTGGCTAGTGATAGCCATCATTAGGCTGATCATAAAAATATAAAAAGAAATATTTATAGTGGCATGGTGGTTAGAGTTATCAAACCTTGCAAATGTAGTTTTATGTGAATAATGTGTAAAATATACATCTTGAAGAATAATAATGTATGAAGTTTGTAAACACTGTGTATGTGTAGAGTTATGTTGAATTAATAATAATACTAGTATTAATTCAGTCCAGTTTATCTGCCTGCTGAGTGAACAGCCGGAGAGCCAATTACAGAAGCAGCTCAAAATATTGTATACATAGGTAACTCTTACTTAGTAAACGCATTAAAAGAATGAAGATACAAATATTCACATTTAATGGCAACAACATATACAATTAAGTGTAAAGCAGATCTTAGAAAACATACAAAGGAAGGTACAATATGCAATAAGAAAATAGAGCAAATTACAACAGTGAATAATGTCTAGAAACTATTAAAACAGAAGAAATTAATTAACAGAGAGAATAGACAGTGGTTAATAGTATGATCCAGAGAACAAGAAAATGTATACAATGAACTGGAATCAAATAGTGTTGTCATTGATGGTATCAGCTACGTTGCAGACAGCATTAGCCCCAGTCACACATGGCTGGACAACTGACCTTAGCACACAGCAGAACATCAAATACCAAGTGGTCTTTGATTATTTTTCAATTTTCAGTTTTTCAGTTTCCCATTAAGTTGCTAGTTTAACAGCATCCTATTAATGGAGACTGAATGTCCATTGAATACATCATCAGCACTGTCAATGGCATTTGCTGCAGAAGTGCATCAAGTGGAAGGAGAGTTTCGATGTTTACAGTGAACATTAAAGAAACTAACGTTTCTAAAATAATAATAATAATAATTCAGTTCTGTTTATTTTTATTAATGTGCCATATCAATGGCCAGATGTCCATTTACAGAAACAGTACAACGTAGAAACGTGAATAATAAAGAACAGTAATTGGGACACATATGAAACAAACAAAACAAACAACAGAATACTTAAATCATTATTTACACCTTATAATAATTAACTAATGATAATATCAAATCTGACTGAGTATGATAATGTGCCTTTTAAATGTATATTAATCACTACAAATAGACAAAAAACTTATGGCTTAAACTAAAATACAGGTTCGCAGAGTCTAATCTTGTTACTAAGTATGTCTATGCCTAAAAAGTTAAATTTCAAATTAGTTAGACAGTTAAAACATAACACAAATGAAATGTGCTGCTAGGGTAAAATCTGTTTCAGAGATCTAATTGGCATTCTAAATATGTCTTTGTTACTATATACGAAATTTCCTGTAGCATATCTAGTGGAAGGACAACTACTGCATGCTATAGAAAACTGGGTGAAGTTTCTAATACTACAAGAAGGAACTCTAAGACTAATATTATAAATCAAAGAAGGACACATTCTAGGTCCTGAAAAAACATTAAAAAAAAAGGAGCATCAAAGTGAAGCCTTCTAACTTGTAAGGTATGAAATTTTAGAACCTCAAGAGCAAGAGCATAATTGTAAGGAATGTGACGAAAAAGCGAGTGCAACAAAGCTGCAAACGTCTGCTAGACACGTTCCAGCTTATTGGCATCAGTAGCCTTAATACTGTTCCAAATGGGTGAGGCATATTCTAATTTAGATCTAACTAAGGTGAAATGTGACAATAATAAACTATCAATAGTAGAAAAATAAAAAGTCAACGTATGTGCAAGTCCCAAAATTTTGAGTGATTGAGAATGTGTGTAATCAACGTTACGGTGAAAAAAAGTGTTTAGATTCTACAGGAACTCTTAGATCTTTGAAGGAGTCAGTACAAATTATGGGATTTATCACACAGTTTGTAATTATAATTAATTGAATTAGTTTTCCATATAAAGGTGATGACTCGAGTATTGTCAGTATTAAGTCTCATACAGTTAGCAGCACACCAGCTGTGATTGGAATCAGCGTCAGTTTGTGGAAGTGTACTCTCAGTTGCAGAGCTTATGGTAGGAAAAACTTTGGTATCATTAGCAAATAAAAAATATCTGGAGTGTTTAATAGAATTGCAGAGGTCATTAATAAATACAGTAAACAATAGGGGACCACAGACAGATTCTTGAAGAGCATCAGAAAGCACTTGCAAAGGTGTCAAATATTATGGCTTTGGACAACAAAATGAATATTTTAGTAACTATGCAACCAATTGATATAAAGCATCAGAGAGCCCATAGGCCATGAGCTTATGTAAATGAAGTGTACTTATTATGAGGAACAAGATCAAAGGCACTGCTTAAATCAAAGTTAGTTGCATCAGTTTGGTGCTGTGAACAAACTAATGGTGATATGAAGGCTAAATATGATACCAAATTGGTAATAGTAGATTTAGATTGAAAAAAACCATGTTGACTGGGATCAATTTACTTTTAAAATAATAAGACAAATGGTCATGTATAACAAATTAGAAAAACTTTTGAAAAATTGTTAAGAAGCGATATAATTCTATATTTTTTTTTATACAGGCTTTACTATCTTTCTTATAAACAGAAATGATTACTGATTGCTTCGATTGCATTGGAAATTGCTACTATGATACACTGAATGAAAGTATATTTGAGTACAGGCACTACAATAGTCGAACCTCCCATAGTAATAAAACCAGGGATGTCGTCGAGTCCAACAGATTTGGTTGGTCTCAGTCTTTTAACAGCTTTTTCATTGTCGAGGTCACTAGTAGTAACTAATGATATAAAATCAGGACAAAGAACTGGAATGGAACTAAGTGGTGGTGAAATGTAAGTGTAGGTTGTATGAAGTGCTTAGCAAAAGCTACATCAACATTACCAGTATCATCAATACAAGATCCTTCAACATGTAACTGGATTCAAGTAGAATTATTCTTTTGAAATGTAGACATGTATTTCCAAAATTTTTTTAGGTTGCATTTTGAATCTATCATTGGTGGACGTAATGCCAAGCAAGCCTGAGAATATGGTGGCAGTTTTGACAAGTTTATGGTATTTTTAAAACTGACTATAAAAACTGTTATGTTTTTCTTGCTACATCTTTTATGGAAGCAATTTGTTGTAGTCTCCAACAGCATATTTGTGATAAGAATGCTCAAAACTGTATACGGATTTATAAAACCTTCAATTGATGTCAGTAATCATAGGCTGTCAAATATATCTGCTTTGAACATTCCCTGTCAACAAGACAAACACTTAACTATCAAAATTAGTAAAAACAAACTCAAGCAGGTTGTTATTAGGAGTAGTTCAGCGCTCTTTGTTAGTCACAGAAGACAGAGTTGTAAATAGCATCTCATTTAAGTTTGGAATAGTAATGACAGGTAAAGACAGACTGCATTCCCAATCAAAATCGAGAGTATTAAAATCCCCCATCAAAATCACCTTATAATTCTTAGGATCAAGTTTATTTTCTAATAATGAAAAATAATTAACTATTATATATATAAAATAAATCTTTGGAGTCTGTAACAACAACAAGTTGGTTCATTTCATTGCTTTAGCCTTACAGGAGCTTAAACTCAAATACTGGAATTCTGTTCCAAGAATGTGCTCATTCCATTTCCCCTTACACGTATATGTACTAGGGTATATACCATATAACACATCATGGTATGGAGGATAGTTTTGGAGACTACAATATGAAGAAAATATCATGGTTGGAGATAATATTAGACATAAATTAGGTTTACCAGATCATAATAATTGCTGATACGAAGCATGATGTATTGACCATCACTGATTATATAAACCTCAATTAGCTGGTTGTGTACAAGATCCAAGGCTCTCAGCAAGTGACCAAGTTGGCTGTGCACCTGCAATTGCTTGGTTTGTGAATCCAACACCACAACTACAGGTCGCATTGGAGACCTCCTGTCCACCCACTCAGATGCTGTGTATAAATATATTCACATTCTTAAGTCCAGAGGAATACATTAGCTCAACAGTTTGCTGAAGTCAATGGAAATAAATGGTTAGTTGTCCGATTAATGCCATCTAACCTTCAATCGCTTGTTAGAAAAGATTGGGATTTCTGTGCCAATGGCAATGTCTGAGACAAATTCATGTTTGTTGCAAAGACAGAAAATCCCAGTTATGTGTGTAATTTACTTTGTATTCAAAGAACTGCTATATTATGTTTCTGTAATGGAGCAAAAATATTTGGTGGTAGGTGCCAGTGTCATCATTTTTATAAAACTGCGCATGTAAGTAAGAATTGCCATCGTGTGAAGAATATTCGATACAACATATAGTTTCTGCCCCTTGAGTGTACACTTTTATAAGGAAAGAATATTTACCTGAATATGGAATGATATGTTTTTCTTCCTTGTTAAAAGACTGTCTCAATTTTCCAGCAATTATCAATCTCTTTTCCTGACGTTTCTGTTGCTTCCTTTTACTAAGAAAGAACAGTAGACCCACAAAACCTGGAAAGCATGTGGATTGGTATATATATTAAACTTCTCAAACTATGCAGTTTTCGGATTTTCACTGTGCTGAAAATTAAGGTTGTCATTTTTTATTCTTGACACCATTTTATGTCTCTTCTCCTACATGAGTGATTTGCTTTCATACAATGCACCTTCTTAGTATGTATTATGACAGTGATCTGTTTTTCTTTCTGGTGATCTGTAACTGGACTTGAGAAGTGTTGTAATTTCATGCTGTAGAGTTGATAGTGTTATTCAGATACATACACTGGGATTTATCATACTTGGTAAATGGGTTAGGATTTGGAAGGATGTAATCATGGCTTAGTGGAAGGTACTGCCATAGCATTCACTGGAGACACTGAGGAAAATTGCAAAGAACATCTCAGGTTAAATTATAGCATGGACAGGGCATTTAGCATGCATGGAGATGGTGGACATGAGTACAGTTTTGCCCAGTAAACTTCAAGGGAAGAGATGTGGGTGTAATAGGAGGTAATATTAAAATAGTTCTGAGGCAAAGAGGGTGTAGACTGGATGCATTTAGCAGAAGAGAGCATCAGATGATGGTCCATAGGTCATAAAAATGGAATGAGAAGCCATTAAATTGTTAAATGTTTTTCTTTTGTTCTGCTGAACTATCATTATTCAACAAAATCCTCAAACACATTGAAGCATTTGTCACAGATTTTAAAGTTCTGCCAGTAGAAATCTCACTGTAGCATGCACAACCATTCATAAACAGTATTTGTTGCTTCCTCATTATTGTTGAGTTGGTGAATCAAGTGTTGCTTCAATGACCCAAACAGTAGGATAGATGTTCCAGAAAAGGCTGCAACAATACTTGTGTCCTACATATGCTGTGTGGGGTTGCAGAGTTGTGCTGAAGGATCATACCTCATGGTACCTTATGATGTAATTTGTTTGGGCTGCTGCAGCAACACTAGGGAGGTTGCCAATTTCACAATAGTGAGAAAGTGGAAGTGTCTGTTTGCAAATGGCTGTGAATGCAAGAGCCATAATTCTATTATTGTGACAACATTTTGAAACTCATACCCAGATGTGATATATGCATCAATGTATCTGAGGATTATGTTGAATAATTCAGTGGACTAACTTAGCTACAGGTTACATTGTGATAACTACTTATTTAATTTTTAATGATTCAGGGAACCTTATTTAACGTCCCTTGTACAAATTTTCAAAAATAAATGTTTTTCTTTGTAGTTGGTTTGTGAATCAGGCACTGTTTGAGGCATGGACTTGCAGAGTGTGAAGTTACTAGGTTTCATATGTCATTATCTGCAATTAGAAATACACTAAATTGTACATACTGTTGCCTTATTTTCATTACTTACCAAGTATAACAGTTCCAATTCCAATGAATGTGAAAATGAATGAGTTTTCACTGTTGGAGAAGTAATCATATGTTTCTGGTTCAGTACAGTCTTCAGCATTACTTCTGTCTATTTGTTGGAGGTGGTGACATTCGAAAGTAACATCTTCACTTTGTTTTTCACAGCTGTCGTTAATTAACTGACCATGGCATTCTTTATTCAAATCCATATCTGTGAAAGTAAAATTAATAAGCTTTTTGTTTAAGTAAGAGTAATAATATTCTGTCTCGCCCAACAATTTCTGGATGTATTTGGATTGGGCTGGATTGACACCTTCAAAGAAAAATTAATGAAGTTAAATTTATGTTCATTGTGTTTTTAACAATATTTTTGGAAATGGTACTCACATCCATTTTCTGGAGAAGGTGCTGCAAATGGGTTGGTTTGAATGTCATCATAATTTAGTTTAGTTACTGACAGTATTATATCATATACTGACAGCATTTCCAGGCGCTGGATTTGGTCTTTAGTAAATAATCTACAAAATAAAACTGTATTAGCTATAATATAAGATAATTACTATTGTGGTCCAGAGATAATCTGAGCAATGTAGATCAAGTTAAACAGTTGTTTCTAACTCCATTTAACCCATTGGCTTATTTTGGTAGTGACTTATTATCCTTTTTTCATAACACTGCACTGTTGAGTTTACTGTGAACTAGAACTGTGAGAGGCAAAGTCACTGCATGAGAAACAGATGTTCTAGTGTCTTATGTAAGTATTTATGATAAGTTTGATGCATTAGTTGCAACTACTTTGCATGAATTTTATATAAGTGTTCTGTCTAGATAAAATCAGTTGTAAAGCTAGTAGAGTGACATCTCTTGTCACTGGTAATTGTTTTCTAGCATGGAATGAGGAATTGCAGGATGATTGTAAGATGTTTCTAATGTTTGGGAAAAAGTCATAACAGAGTGTTATTAGCAAGACGTGTATACATATCTGTACCTTGATTTAATAACAGACATTAATGTTTTAGACACAAGTTCATAATTTTTTGTGAAATTCGGTATGGAGCCTGTCTTGAAACTTTTTAACTTGTTATCAACAATATTGGTATCAGTTTGTGAAGTCCCGACAGCTTTAACCTTGTTTACCATTAAGATGTGTACCTTTGAAAAGTTTAAACAACAGTAACAGCACAGTGATCATAACATTGTAACATTTCCATAATGTACTTGATAGTCATCAGTAACTGATAAATTGTGTAACCAGGCAAGCAAAATTTGTATGGGCACTTCTGCAACTTTGAATGTACAACTCATGGGACTCAAAAATGCACTGTATAGTGGGCGATTTTATTTCTTGTTTGTCATCATGTATTCCTACAAATCGTTACTTAATTGAGATTTTGGGAATGAAACTGAAGTTGTAAGGTATATGAAAGATACAAAACTATGATTTTGTCTGTCACTTCATAAGGGCGTGAAACTTGATCTCTCACATCAAGAGCAGAACATAGGCTGAGGGTGAGTGAGAATAGGGTGCTGAGGAAGAGATTTGGATCTGAAAGGAAGGAAGGAGGATGGAGAAAGTTGCGTAATGAGGAACTTTATGATTTCACTCTTCACCAAATATTAATACAACGATCAAATCAAGGGGAATGAGATTGGCGAGCATGTGACACAACAGGGTAGGGGCAAGTGGCGAATGCTTGTGAATATGTTAATGAATCTTTGGGTTCCATAAACGCAGGGAATATCTCCACTGGCTAAGGTACAGCGATATTATTTTGTATGACACCTTGCATAATTCTTCACTGGACCCAGTTCTAATGAGGGCCAGCAATGCAGTGCTTGCCACTGTTCCAGTTTGCCGTACATTGGGGTCCGCACATTTTAATCTACTGCATTACGGTTAATATTTTCAGGTGCCAGAAATGTTTTCTTATTGCTCACAGACACACGTTACATGTAACAAACATGTTGTTCATTGGATGTTAAAGTTTTGTAAGTTAAGGGAGCCGAAAGGAAGTGACTAGCATCATTTGTCGCATAAGGTACTGTGACTAGTAGACCAACTCCCATTTGTACAAGTAGTTGAGGATTCAAAATTTGCATAGAGAAAGGGCATGCTATGTACAGACACACCACCAAAATAATAGTTTAAGCGATGAGGGGTTGTGAGGAAGTAAGTTTATCATTTGTGTAATCAATAAATCAAGGAACCTACTTTGATACTTCATGTTTGTGGGGAATCCTCTAATGTTTTTTATGAGCCATTTTAATATAACAAAATTGCTGGAACATTAATTCATCAAAGTCTCTGCATTTATTGAAAACCTGACAACTTTCAGAACAGTTCATTTTCTAAACTATTACTGAGTGATCATCATTTCCAATGCTGAAGGAGAGTCTGGAAGACTATACAAATAGAATTAATGACAGTGTGAAAACCATACAATAGTAGTTGAAATAACAGGCCACTGACTTCCATCGTCAGATGATAGAGAGACTAATCTTCATGGTGTAACATGTCTCAGTGTTCATGCAGACTGTCTGGAATTCCTTCCTGAATCATAAAATTGTGTATTATCTATTGTGCAGCAGAATACATTAGGATGTATGTGTCATGCAATCTTAACTTTCTGATAAACTTATGTACATTAACTGCTAAGTGTTTGGCACCATGATCTGTGTTCATGTGGTACCATTAATAAGTAATTCAAATTAATAATAATTTACTGTGTACACGTACCTGTTATTCATATTATTGTACCAGAAGCGATCACCATCTCGTATTCTGGTAAACTGATCTTTAATTATTTCAGTGAAAAGCTCTCCTGGACCTTTATCAGTTTCTAATATTCCACCTACCCATACATCGACATTATTCATTGAATTGTTATATAACTTCATAAATGCGGCTTTAATCTGAAACCAAAATGGAGTACATTCTACTATACTTCCATGGCTAATTTATAATCATTATTGTGTTATATATACTTATGTTACTGTACTTACTCTGACATTCATGTTGATATTCAAAGTTTCTTTGATGTTAGAAAGTTTTAAGAAACGTTTTCATTCTTATAGTGGTACACTGTATGATGTACCATGTGACTAAATTCAGAATATTGCTATGATGTCTATGAGAAGCTGTACAGAAATATTAATTTTTGCATGTTTTTACTAAACTAAAATACCCTGCATGTTGCATAATTTACCTCTGGAGCTACATTTTTGAAGTCATCCAAATTATCTCGTCTCTTCAAGCCGAATGCTTCACGGGCAGTATTGTAATCTGGAAGACCATGATCGCGGCCTCTTTGAATATTGATTGCCATTAGGTCTCGTCGTGAAAATTCTAGTGGGCCAAACACTCGCCCTTTTAATGAAACAGGAAAGCATATCACATTTTCCATTTATGTAGTGTGAAAACTCCTTAGAAGAAAAATCATCTTTAGGGTAAAGATCATGAAAACACAATTTAAGAAGTTCATCATCTTCAGATACTGAATTATACATTTGATATAGTACACAGACTAGGATAGGTAATGCCTCATTTAATTAGTCTCTTATTCCCCCAGGATCTTTAAAAGTTCTTTATTTGTTCACCCACTGCTTTTATGATGAATGTGGTAATCTCTGATCTTGCTTTATGTAATTTGAATATTTTAACTTTTTATGTGGTATGGTAGTGAATTGATTGACCAGGTACTCTATTATGGGCTCGCATCATGAAGTGATGTAATAACATAGCCTGTACTGTGGAGATGAGAAAGAAAGGTGCCTTGTTTCAGTCCTCTGCTACTGTACAAACAATAGTATAGATGTAGGACAAAGTATTGTCATCTATTGAGTATCTGTAACCTGACTTCTGGTGTCATGTGCTAGTTATGTCAGTTTTAACAGTTGAGTACCAATCTAGGATTTTTCATTGAAGGACAAAAAATGAAACCGCTAGTGAAGCAGTGTATGTGTGGTCATGAAAGTTAAGTAACTGCAGTGAGGTAGTAAAAACAAAATATAGTGTTACTGTTTAATGTGGGTGGGTGTGGTTGTCTTCATAGCATATGTTCTATAACTTTATGAATGCATTCTTATGTATCTGCCATGCCTGAAAACACTGCTGGGAACTGTTCTGCAAAAGCAAGATGCTGTTGTCACATTGCTGTGAACATGATGAAGTAATTGGAAATAAGACCTTTTCAAGGAAATTCTTTGTTCTTGTCAGCAGGAAACTGTTGTAGGTGGCCAAAACTAGCATTTGCAATGGAAGTTTCAATTCTGGCTCTTGTTGCTTTGCCAAAAGTGTGGTGTTGGAAGGTGAAATTATATATTTTAAAATTCACTTCATCAGCCTAAATTTGGTCTCTTTTGGGAACACAGCTGTAAATATACCAAAACTTGAAAGTAGAATGCTTGGGTGATTGTATTTTGGAGGAATAAAATTTGTTGGGACTACAAACTTTTTCGTTGGAGAATGACAGTTTTTTACATGGTCTGACAGGAATATTCAGGTCTCATCACTAGTCATTGTGTTTTCCAAAATACTGAGTTCTTAACATTGCTGTTAGTTCTGAGAGAATTCTTTTTTCCTGTTTGTGTGTGTGTGTGTGTGTGTGTGTGTGTGTGTGTGTCAAACTGAATGCTGGCTAACAAGAATACAGCCATGAAAAACACTGAATCACAGTAACTGACACAAAACTGTCATATCATGCACCAGCTCACTAACTCACCAGTGTTTACCAATTTCTGCCCAAAGCATCAGTCTGGTTGTACAGGGTGATCAAAAACTCTCTGTGCACCTGCTTACTGTATTGTAATCATCAGGTGTACAGAGACTTTTTGATCACCCTGTATAAGTTTGACACCTTGTATGTGATACTGTGTCACAGAAAATATGGTGATTGAAATAAGGTGTCAAAAGTCAAACCCTAACATTTTATATTAATTATCTTTCGCTAGCCACATTCATGACTTCGTGATGTATCGTATTTGGCTTTACACAGATAAGAAGCTTTAAACAATACTTTTGTAGCTACTGTGAAGCAGTAACACTAAAATTTAGTGACGAGCACTTTGGACCAATGCAAGTAAGGTCCAGTGTGTCTTTCTGGATAGTATGTTTTGTTAGAATGTACTTGATGATGAAAATGTAGTTGATTACCTCGTAAATCTTCAACAATTTTATGATCTTCTTTTTCACATAACTGGAAGGCCATGCCCATCAGTAAACGGTCAATATCTATAAAACCATCTGCAGCTTTAGCTTGAATAAAATCCTACAAATGGAAGAAAATGTTCCAATGTTCACAAAAGTTAGTACCTTCAGTGCTGAAGTAAAGGCTTCAGTCTGATTCACAAAGATATTGAGTACAATATTTAGAAAGGGGATATTGTTATGCATTTAAAGACATGAGTAAATAAACTTTAATTATCCAGCTACAAGAACTGAATCAGCAGTAAGTGAACAACACTACCAGTGATATATGTAAAATCACAATGAATGTTTTCAGAAGTATATGTACTCCTGAACAGAACACATGTTTCTATTCTTGTTAAATTCATGCACTTTTATTCTTCAAAGACAACAAATATACATCTACACTCCTAGCTTTACAGATGTGAACTTATTTTCCTTAACTTTAGTTAACCTCTTTCATGCTAGTTGTTGAAGTTGTTTTCCACTAGTACATTTCCACAGAAACATGTTATTTATGTTAGTGAGAAGTATGCTATATAAGAGGCCTCTCCTTCACAATTAGTTGGTAGTATGGTGATGTAGAAATAATCATACTACCAACCAAAGCATTGTCAAACAATGCCGGTTGCGTGGTTCATACCTGTCAGATGTTGACATAATAACATATAGGAATCTCTTTCATCCTTAAAATCTACATTACTTGCAGATTTTAATTATACATTTTTATCTACTATTTTATGTATTTATTATTTCTTTATTGGGAATAACAGCCAATTTATGTATTTTATCATGCTAATTGTGAAGGAGAGGCCTTTTCTGTAACATACCATTCCAGTTATGTACTTATATTTCTAAATGATTGGCTGAACACAGTGACCAAAACGTGTTGTAGAAAAGTAAATAAATGAATGTACAGTTTTCAAGTGTTGTGTTTCTCTGGATAATAGATCAATATCGATATGCTAAAGTATCTTTTAGTGTATGTGACTTACAAATTGTCTGCAATTCTGGATCTCAGAAGCAGAAAGGTTAAAGTTCAATCGTATATTTTAGATAAGACATTATTATTCTTAGACCAGTGTGTGACTTACTGCTGTTTAATTCTTCATCCAGCTACACTGTGACATTATTTGGACTTGCAACCATCTGCCTCTGAAAGAGCTTGAAATTCTAAGAAAAGTGACATATTATCTCAAATATGATAAAATTGGACTTACACCCTTCTGCTTTTCACATCCAGAATTATGAAAGGTTTCCTGATCAAGCTGAAAACACTGTACGTAATGAACAATTTGCAGTCTTCTGTATCAGTCCTTACCTGAGGCCTCCAGAAACTGTTACAAGTACGGATAGTCCCATTTTGAAGTGGTTCCTTTCGTATCTTACAGCCATCTTTGGCATAATCTCTCACGTAAACACCTAGTGAAAGATAGTATGAATGCTTGAGGTACTGTATTTACATACACAGGTTGTGCAAGTTTGTGTGAAGACACTACTGTGACATTCTGTGTATTGTCAGCCATAGTAAATTTGACATTGTCAGGACAATGTATATATTTACTTTATTATTGATGTCTTTCTAGCTACATATTTTGGCTTATTTCTTACTCAGTTTTATTTCAATGATTAAACCAGCAAGTTTAAACTGGGAAAGACAGAACTTGCTTGAGAGGAGCAAGAAACACAGTACATACAGATCAAATGTTTGGTGATGAAATTACATTCAAAGATGCCATTTGGAAAGCCAAGACACAGAAGGGAGAAACACATGGAATGTTATGGTGACATAGGCAAAACTGCACTATCCCATAAGAGGTTTAGTGGTAGGCATTTATCATAGTGATTGGTTGCTAAATTTAGTAATATCAAAAATTGGTTATGTTTTGTTATTTTTTAAATTATTGATAATCTAATTTCTGATTTTTAAGTCATACACATTCCCTTGAATTTATACAGTGCTGTCTGAGGAAGTGTCTGGTTTTCAGACTGCTTACCTGGTGGTACCAGTGTATGTCCAAACCTGAAAGCTGCTGCCTGAAAGAACTGATCGATCTGGGGATCAATACTTGGATTGTAACCTGTAATGAAAAATAACCAGTCAGCAGACATGTGTAAATGCACAATCACAATTACTACATTAAATTTATATTAAGATTCTATCTTTACCTTTGTATGGATCCAGGCTTTTACCTAGCCATTCTGGCAACCACTTGTTCACCACAATATGCTGCTGACTAGCAATGACCCACTTCCTTGCTTCATTGTACACCTTTTCATCGTTCCATTTAGGGTGTGTTTCACTTAAATAGTGGGCTATGTGGTTGTGCCAACGAAACCACAGAACACCAAATGTCAGTAGAAATGGATTCTCATTACCACGAGGGTTTCCCAATTCTGTCAAAATGTAATAATGTTTTTTGTTAACAATATTCATGACTATATGAAATATATGATATTGCAGGTAACCGATGGCAGAGTAGTGATCAGAAAAATGCAGTTCCTTATTCAAATGAGTGTAATGACACACATGCTTTCAGGTTTGCTGCTGCTACAGTTTGAAAATGACAATAAAATATTTCTGCCGAATAAAATTTGTTTTTGATTACTGTTGTAAGGAATGAAAAGCTGTAAGTTTGTGAAACCACAGAAATGAGAAAAAGGGGCAAGATGAACGTGTTTCTAATTTGGGAGGATATATGTAAGTGTGATGGGCTCTGCACAGTCACCAAGTGGGGAGGAATCCATAATGGGTTTTGATGGTCTGTCAGTAGTAGTAGATCTTAATGAAAGATCTACTACTACTGACAGACCATCAGACAGTTCAGAAGACATGTAGACTAATTTCATTCGGGCAGGGTTTGCCTCAGTGTTGCTTTGGTAGTGAAGGCATTTTATTTTTATGCCTTGGGGCACGTGTCTTTTGTCTTAGTGGTGTGGATGCATCACTGCTGTACGCTGAAGGTTTGCAAGACATGTCAGCACCAAAATCACCATATGTGGTTGGTGCAGTGGTGCATGTACATAATATCAGTATGGAGTCTGCATCTGCCACAGCCATTAAAAGTGAGAATTATATTTAGAATAATGAGATGTGGAAAAGCATTGTTCTTTGCTAGAAAAAATAGTCAGTTTCAGCTAGCCATTTTAATATATTTCTAAGAGTAATTTTTGTGTTGTATATCTAATTATTATCTATAACCTTACAACTTTCAGTAACGTATTTTAGCAAACATAGTATGCTTCTGTTTGTATATGAGCATGTGTCATCAAATTTGATTTCTGATGTTTGTGATAGGTAATGTTCTAAGATAGTATGAATTTAGTGAGCAGGACTGCAAGTTATTCTTTCCTGCCATTACTAGTGCTCAAGCATGTGAGTCAAACTCCATTCACTTACTCACATCCCAATAATGTGAGTATGGAGCATTCTGGGTCTTGTTTGATGTTGCAGGGAATGCCCCCTGTTTATATCAGAATTTGTGGATATGGGCAGATATATCTGTTTGTGTATAATACCCTCATTTGTGTGTGTTTGTGTGAGTGTGTGAGTTGAGTCACACCCAAGTTTCCTGTGAGCTACTGCTGAGGCCTGAGAAACAGTTGAGCATCAAGTTTATAATATTACAGTGTGTGTTTTGTGTGAGGTATGAGCTGAGGCTGAAGAAACAGCACAGAGTATAGCACAACAGCCATATGGCAGCACTCTGATGAGATTAATGTGTGTTTGGTCTAGGAATAAAGAAAGAGACCAGGCAGCCCATTGTATGATGGGCTTGTGGTTAGTATATATATATATATATATATATATATGCAGACAAAGAGTCATGTCCAGTGTACAGCATTTTTCTGGGGAGGGGTCAGGGTTCCCATTCCTTCATTTGGGTATTTCAGCATTTATTATTACTTTTCCTTCTTCCATTCTTCTGCTGTTGTTTCTTGAAGTTTTTTATGGGCACTCAGTTAGGCTGAGCACAAGGCAACATCTGTATCATTTAGTATAAATGTATGTATGTTCCTGTGATTTCCTTAACAGTAGTAATTAAACAGGTGGAGTTTGGTGCAGTCTTTGTTCACTGCACCACATACTCTTCTAGTTGGGACCCACCTAGCCAACAATACAGTGTCATAGCCCAGAAGACTGTAGTATGGTAGATCTTCACAGTATAAACCAGAAGATTTATATATTTTTACTGTTATTTTTAGCATTAAAATGTATTTGTATGTGTGTGTGTGTGTGTGTGTATATATATATATACATATATATATATATGTATGAGTCATTCCAGTTTATATAAAACATTTTGAGTTTGAGTACAGATGGCATATTAAGTTGCGGCATTTTTATATTTTATATTTTATATATGTTTATAGATATTTCTATTTTAAATGTGTGTGCCATTTTTCCTAACTGGGGATTTTTTAAGATCTTTTTAGTCTCAGCAGGCTAGGAATCCAAAACTTCTTGTCCCATAGTGTAGGATGTGATAGTCCTTGTTTACATGCCCAGATATCTGTTCTAGATATGCTGTTATGGAACTGTCATGCCAAATATGGAATACATGCATGCATGCATTTTACTTTTCAACTATCCATATGTACAGTCTATATTGAAGTTAAGTAGAAAGGTGCTGAACTGCACAGCTGCATCTGAGGTCAAAGAGCCCTAAGCTCGTGACATTCCTCTGACGGCATAAAGATGAAATTAGGGATGGGATTGAGGATTCAAGTCTTTTGGAATAAAATGCCATGTCGAGTGGTAAATGGTTACCAATCAACATGGCATGTTAACCCAAGTTCTTCTTCAATGCTGCTGTGAGAACATTGGATCTTTCAGTCTTTAAATGATCTGTTCATTCATCTCTCTTTTCTCACATTTTCAATACTTCTGGTTATAAAAACCGTGGGTCTCTGACCTGGTAACTTCTAGGCCTTCCTTTACCACCCTCACCATAGTTATGTATCTTTGACTTTGTGGAACCAGTAAAGTGGAACATCAAAAGAACTGTGTGGCAGGAATACCTTTGTAGATAGTTTGATAACTCTCCATCTCAAATCACAACAGTCAATTTCCTCTTTTAGAATATTTGCCATGGAGTAATGTTGGTATTAACATTTGTAAAACCCGTTATTTATGTGAGGTTAATAGACTGTAAAATATTAGTATGTGGACATCCTCCTGAAAATGTGCTTGTTTAGAACACGTATCCACTGTCTCATTTGGTGGAGAGAAAATATCTATGACAAAAATAATGCATCTTGCATTCACATTGGGCTTTGTATTCTTGAATAAGTAACATAACTTACTAAAAAATCTGTTAACGTTGAGGGTTTCATGCTTCTTTGCAAAGTCTCTGTGATAAAATGGCGGTGGTGGATTGGCCATGGGCAGCCTTACTGTGTTGTAGTCTGGGAACAGTCCATCATGTGAAGTTGCCAGCAGACCATTTTTGTATAGTCGAAGGTGGTCAGACCAGGCTTTGGTTGTTCCATACATAAGACCACCATCAAGCCATGGTGTAATCTCATTCAACTGTAAAAACGTTGTGAAAAGTGAATAAAACAGTGCAAAATTATGGTTTTGTACCTCACATTTTACGTATTTTTGGACAGGAAGACATACGATCCTGGCTGGATGGTAAAAAAGCATTTCAAAATTAGTCCACTGTTAATTCTTTCACAAATGTGGTCTTGACTGAGAGAATTTAGTTATGCTGTCAACTGCTAAGATTATATAGAATTGGTGCAAAATGAATGAAATGAGTGTGAACCACTGGTAGAGTGATACTGACAGGGTAAAACCACAGACAGTACTTAGAGAAAATCCTGTCCAAGTGCCCCACATATCCCGCAATGTCTAACCTAGGATTGAATCCAGATAACTAATGTCCTAAACCGTGGAACAGCCTGGGTGCAGTCTTGATAATGAAATAATGCTTCTTTAAAGAATATGTTTGGAAGATAAGTATGTGCTGCATTGGTGTTTGATAGACAGCAAC
>Ga0123357_10002487_pt1 | contig 20589 bp, 8 predicted proteins | sample TergutEmb28metaG_FD_89873 | JGI IMG/M metagenome (GOLD analysis project Ga0123357, IMG submission 89873) | Embiratermes neotenicus P4 segment gut microbial communities from Petit-Saut dam, French Guiana - Emb289 P4 | ecosystem: Host-associated > Arthropoda: Insects > Digestive system > Gut ... | reverse complement strand
TGTGAATACGGTGATGAACCTTCGGGTTTCATAAAGTGCGGGGAATTTCTTGACTAGCTGCAGAACCAGTTAGCTTCTCAAGAAGGACTCTGCTCCATGGAGTTAGCCTTGACAGTAGGATGTCGGATAACATTTTGTACACAGTTGACAAAAGTGATATGCCCCTATAATTACTACAGTCTGTTTTATCGCCCTTCTTATAGGTAGGTACAATGATCGACTCCTTCCATTCCTCATGCAATTCCTCCCTATTCCAAATAAAATTAATAAGTTTATGGATCTCGGAGCGAATTGTTCAGTCACCTGCTTTAATCTGTTCTGCTGAGATTTGATCAGTACCTGGTGATTTGTGTCTATTTAGCTTTTCAATGGCCGTCTCAACCTCAAAGGCACTCGGCTCAGGCACTAGTGGTTCTGCTGTGTGTATTTCTATCTGCCTAACATCACTAACATTGAACAGCTGAAAGAAGTGTTTTCTCCACCTAGCCAAAATACTGTGAGAGTCTATAAATTAATCACCCTTCTCATCCCATACTGTATTGGTTCTGGGCTGGTAACCCTTCTTAAAAATCATTGATGCCCTTATACGAGTCTCTGATATTTTTTACCTTACTGTTAGTTTCAAATTCATCAATTTCAGTTTCCAGGTATTCCTTTTCGTGCCCGCAATGTCTGCTAGCTTCTCGTCTTAAATAGTTTACATTATCTACATTGCTGTGGTTTGGATCCTGTAACCACTGCATTTTGACATGCTTCCTTTGATCTAAAAACGTAAACATTCTTCATCAAACCCTGGTTTATGCTGCTTCAATTCGGCTTACGCTGAAAATTTTATATTCTCTTTATTGTTCTCCTAAGCCCTATTTATGTCCTCGCTTTCACTGAAGTTCTCCAAAGCTGCAAACCTGTTTGAGATCTTAATCTGATACTGTTTCCGAACCTCTAGCTCATGTAGCTTCCTGAGATTAAATCTTTCCCTTTTGCAACCACCAGATTGTGATCAGTATCACAGTCAGTTCCCCTGAAACTTCGTAAATCTAGTATACAGTAGGGTCTCGTTTTACGAAGGGGTTACGTTCTCGAATATTTGGTTGTAAATCGAATCGTCGTAAAACGAATACTATTTAAATTGTTTAAATTGAGATAGGTTCATGGGTCAAACAAATTGGTCAAATAATTTTATAATTTACAATATTTCTTTACATTATGACATACAATTTTAATTTAATGAATTAGGTATATAGAAAATAACACATATTGAAAAAAATATCAATCCAATCACTTTTAATTTTGTTGAAGAAGGCCCAGGCCGTGGTTCAGAAGACATCAAGAAAGAATGTAACGTCAATTGTTTTGAATTTTTCTTCTTTTTTTTTGTCTCTTTGATGGACGTCATGGGTGGAAAAATCACAAACAACTTAAAAGAACTTCACTAATATAGAAAAAAGAAGAAACACATGCACACCCAAAAAAGAGCTAGAAGCGCACGAAGTAGAGGAAGGTCGCTTGAGTTGTGACAGTGATGCACCACAAGTCGGGAGTGCTCGGTCGTAAAAGTGAATCGTAAAACGAACCGTCGCAAAACGAGACCCTACTGTACTCGAATGCACCTGTCTATCAGTATGAGATCAATCTGGTTGTGTGTCTTCCCATCAGGAGAAGTCCAGGTGTATTTATGAATATGTCCATGCGGGAACACCGTTCTCTTAGCAACTAGATGTAGTGATAAACTCGTTGGTGTTGTAAAAAATGAATCGCTGAAAGGGCATTGGGTCCCGCCCGGCCTCCTGTTTCATTACGTATCGGGCATCTTTCCGTGGTACTAAAGCGGACGGGGCGTGAACCTGTCCACTCAACCCAATCTAGTGCCGATGATAAGAGCTGTACGTCTGCTCCCCTTATATACATGCATGGCGTGGACCAGGATAACCTCTTCTTTTTAAAACCGGACGCTATGAACAACAATGTTCATGTACCTGAGGTTATGAACGGGAGTGTATGTGCAGGTAGGTTAGGCATATTACACCCATTCCATCTGTCCGTATCGCTGTAACTCCATCGTGCCGAATCATACTGTACCCTGCGATTGTCATCTGTATGCCGTACCGTCGCCAAAATTAAGTCCAAATGCCTGCCCTTGTTGAAAGAAATATTTTTCCTTAAGTTTAGTAACTGTAAAAAAAATGAAACCTTGATTTTTTCATTTTTGTGTATCGTGGTTATCTGTTACTGACATGAAATCATCAAAGCCTAACTTTGGTAGAATGAATTCCCTCCATTCACTACAGTTTGCGTCAATAAAAAGAAATCTCAGAGTTGGTTTCTAAGAAAGGCTGGCTGTGGTAGAGTAAATGTTTTCGTTTAAATCTAAGTTGTAAAATGTAACCTCTAATATCTCAAGTTTGTCAATAAAATGAAATTAGATATTAGAGGCCTGCCATGCTGCAACAGAGAATTAAGTTTTTGTAATTAGAAGCTCAGTTCAAAGCTTATTTCTTGTGCTTTAATAGAATTCATTCCGTTGTGTCTTATAAATAGTAAAAAACTAAGATCATAACGTAGTAATACGAGTTGCATTATTACTTGCAATTTAAGTTATTTAATCTGGTAGATTATTTAATCCGAAACATGTAGCATTTTCTGAGAATATATAGTTGTGTTAGACTGATGATGTGATGTTTCCACTATTACTTGTCGTTAAAACGTTTGAGGCCACCGCCCATTTGTCTTGGGATCCCATGCCTTGAATTTCTGTGACATTGCTGTGTTGGAACCGTGAAGTGACGTGGTCACAAACGTAAGAGATACGAGAATTATTGAACACATCCAAGAACTTTTTTTATGTTTTGCTGACCGTGCATCTCAGTATATTTATCTTAGTAATTAACCAACTTGACGCACAAAATTTTTGTTTTACAATAAGTTTATTTCATGCCTCTACATGTTTCGAGCACCATGTGCTCATCATCGGGAGGTTAAAATTGTATTATACAGCCTCTGGTATCATCACACCCACCTATGTAACTTTGTAATGGGTCACTGAATTCTTCTTAGAATGAAAAATGTTTTAGACAAAATAGAGAAAAACAAAACACATTTTATGTTCGATAATCTTACTTCCGAAAATCGTGCCATTTATGAGATAATGTGGAAAAACATGGTAGAACCAGACAGGCCACAGATGACAATATAATACGGCGCAGAAATTATGTAATTTTCATAACGGATAATTAATACAAGAATATATACACACACACACACACTCGTAATGTGTGATACTTATTGCATTTCCACGGCAGTAAAGGTTACGCGAACGCGGCTCAACGTTACGGTGTACGTACTGTCTGTCTCATTCAGCTTTAGCGACGTAAGGTTTCAGTTAGCTTTAATCTCATCACCGAGCTACCCATTGCGGATTATTGTCACGTTTCGCATATATTACCTTCAGATAACCCAGTTTTGTTTCCCCAGGTGTACAAACTTCGCCTTTCCTGCAGAGGACATGGTCAATACACCTATGAACACCTTTACTTTGTGGTGGATGAAGTTATTTCTTGTGAGGAAAGCTTTTGGATTATGGTAACGAAATTCTAAGAGCGGTTATGATTTGCTCGACATGCGACCGCGAATATTCTTCTGCGTTCCAATGAATTTCGCAAAGTAATGAGGATACCCTGTTTACAGTGAATACTTCGTTAACTTTTGATAAATAAGTAACTGACTTCAATTACACGTTTTTTTCTTATTCTTTTCTTGCCCCTTTTATTTGTGTTTTCTTTGTTCCTTATACATATATTTTTCCTTTCTGTTTGAAAGGCCACCCTGTTTCAGGCCTTCACTTATAATTATGAGGTTTCGACCGAACCCGTAAAAGATCCAGAATTGCAGACGAGGCCAGGTTGTGTAGTTTAATGATATTCATGCTTTAGGATGGCATGGACTTGGATGACCTCCTGCCGCAGGTGGGAGAGTTTGGCCGCTATCAGAAGCTGTTGGTGTGGCTGGTGTGCTTACCTGCTTGCATACCATGTGGCTTTTGTGCATTTAACCAGCTCTTCATGGCTGGTGTCCCCAGTCACTGGTGCTATGTACCTGAGCTCATGGATGTGCCCGGGATAGGACCCCAGGATCGCAGACGTCTTGCCATTCCGTCTGAGGTAAGTGATATAAACCTTGGTGAATTGTGTTCATTGAGAAAAAAATGGCTGTACACGTATATATGTAATGTTGGAACAACGTTCAGCAATCTTTTGATAATCACGACATTTGATGTTGGCGCTGCTTTTGGCGCTTTTGCAACGAAAATTGCAAAAGTGTGCCTATTACATTCATCTTGCGTGTCTGACCATTACTGTGTCAGCCGTACCAAGGCGTGACCTGCTGGAAAAAAAAGAATTAATGAACTTTGATAATGTGGAACTTTACTGCAATTTGCACATTACAGCTTTGACTGAAGTCGGAAACATTATCCGACCTTAACGCTGAGATCAACGAGCGTTCATGCTTTTCTGCGGAGCCGGTGGCATGATACCTGTCTCTTGTGATTGTTGTGTGTTGTTACGCAGAGGTCTCTGAGACGGGCCGATCGCTCGTCCGGGGGAGTCCAACCGAAAGTGATGTGTCTGAATGCGATCTCGAAACCTCAACAATGAGGAGGCCTAGGCCCGCTAAAGCTGTCGGTCCATTAAAAAAAAAAAATATATATATATATATATATACTATATTTGATCTAAAACTGTATGCTTTACAAGTATGTTGAAATTAGAATTCGGAATATTCATTTTCTGCTCCTCTAATTTTTACCTTATGAACATCTTTTTGTAAATTCACATACCCATATGCAGTACTTAGTATAATGTATTTAATTTATTTTGCTTGTTTGTTTGAACAATTTATTTATTTAACTTCTTTCCTTTCTTATTCCTTATGTATAAATTTATTATCATGTAATTCATCTCATATTATTTATTTTCCTTATTAATTTATGTAATTTAATATTTTACTTGTCAACGTAATGTATTTAATTCATATAATTTATTAATCTATTTTATTATTTATTTAATTTATTTAGTTACTTAGTTTGCTTGATTGTTTACCTAGTTCCGTAAATTACGTTGGGTTAGGTTACATTACGGTACTTCAGCTTAAGTTAAGTGGGGTGGAAGAGACTATGCCGAGGAGCTTTATGATCTGTACCTTTTACCAAATATTATCTGGGTGATCAAATCAAGAGCAATTCGATGGGCGAGGCATGTAGCGCGTATGGGAAGAGGAGAGATGCATACAGGGTTTTGGTGTGGAAGCCTCAAAGAAAGAGGCCATTTGGAGGACCTAGGAGTGGGTGGGAGGAATTACAATGGATCTGTAAGAAGTGGGATGGGGAAGTAGACCAGATTGATCGGGTTGGAGATAGGGGTAGGTGGCAGTCTCCTGTGAATGCTCTGAAACTCTGATTTCCACGAAATGCGGGGAATTTCTTGGTTAGTTGAGGACCTCTTAGTTTTCAAGAAGGACTTTGTTCCATGTAGTTAAATAGTTAGTTACTTAGTTAATTAGTCATTAATTACGTCACATTGTTTCTTTCTCTGAATAATTTAGTGCGTTTGTTCAGTTTGTGTTATTTACTTCATTTGCTATATTTCCTTATTTTGTTTTCGTTTTTTAAAATTATTTTTCCGTCATTTAATTTATTTACATGTATATTTAATGTATTCATTCAACATATTGAGATATCTAATTACACGGTTTATTTACATATTTTATTTTATTATATATTTACTGTTTGGACTTATATAATTATGTAATCTAAATGATTAATTTAATTAATTAAATTTAATTGTGTATTTACGTAAATTACTTATTTGACTCTTTTTCGCATTCTTTGTTTATTTATTTTTATTAAATTTATTTTATTTATGTTATTAATATATTTTACGTAATTTAATTCATGTACGCTATTTATTTGCTCATAAAATTGTTTTTAATATATTTAATTATTTAATTTGTATCTTCCGTGTATACATTGATTTTACTAACGTAATTTATTTAATATGCGTAATAATTATGTATTACTTAATTTATTATTCATTTCATTTACTAATTTAACGCATTTGTTTAATTACCTTACTTCCCTGGACTTAGGTTATTTATGTATTAAGTTACTTGGTTTGTTGGTTAGTTACCGACGTAAGGTAGGCTAGGTTATCTTAATTTAGGTTTTTTAAGTATAGTTAGATTACTTGAGTTAAGATAATATTAGCTTACATTATGTTACCTCGGCTTAGATTAGGTTGGGTTTGTATGTTTCTTTCTCTGCTTCACTTCCTTAATTTATAAGCTATATATTGACAGAATTTGCTCCGTTTACGTATTTTATTTATTAATTTATTTATTTGTTTGAAATATAAATTATATAATATATTTAAATTATTAATTTATGTAATTTTTAATATTTGTATATACTCTATTATTAAATTGTAATTTGCATATGTATTTAATTTACGTAGTTTATATATTTATTTCTATTCATCTGCTTATGTTTTATTTATCTAATCACAAATTCAGTTCGTGTTGTATTAATTATATCTGTATATCTATATATTTTTATTTTTCTTATTGTAACTTACTGTTTACACTATTATAAACATATAACATTATTTATTCGTTTAATGTATTTAATGATTTCAAGTTATTTATTACTTGTTTTCCCTTTCATCAGTATATTTTAGTTGTTTCATGTATTTGGTTTATTTATTGTAGTTCTTTGTATAATTTATTTAAGTAACATATTGGATTAATTTAATTACCACATTTGTTTATTCTTCTGTTGTATTTATTTATACATATATATTTTATGTATATTATTTGGCTGCTAATTTAGTTATACCTGTATATGAATATACTATATATTGCAACAGTAACTGTATTTGTTTATATGGCTCTATTTTCTATCCATGGAGTGTTATTATTCCTCAGATTTCATGCGCTGTGATATGTCTTTGTTATTCACCACTCCGTTAGCTTAAATACCCATCTACTTAGAACGTCATATAAATAACAAATACAAGGATGTAGCGTATTTTCATTTGACAGAACAATACGAAATCGGGAGAGACACTTGTGATTCCGTCATTACAGACTTCATAAAAATTCCAGGAAGGCAGCTAAAATCATGAAAGCAAAGAAGCCACACTTGAGTTAAACACCTTAATGCCTGCTTGCATGTAGATGTTGGAAATCTTTGTGGGTCAAGAAGGTTATGGAGTCATAAGATTTCCTCTGTCATGTGACACTATCAATAGAGGGAAACTATATTGCCAGGAGAAATTTCTCCCTTCAGAACGACAAGTTTTCTTACATTCATGGTCACACTGAATCCATCGCCAACATAGGTACATCAGTGAAGAGAGGGATATCCAGGTCGAGCATCTGGTGTTGAGATAGTTCGTGTTGTTGACTTCACGAATACGAACTGCAATGAACGACTGAATCAGTCTCTGGACCAATGACAGGGAGAGCAAGTGACTTCATGGCGGAAGTACGGGAGCAAATCCCGAAACAAGGTTTAGTATCAGTGGAGGTCAGTTCTAGCACAAGACTGCAAAGGCCTCGTTCCACCGTACCTGATCTGCGGATCAGGATTCGCCACTGATTGCTTATAGGGAAATAAAACAATTGTTTGTATGTAGAATCTGCGCATCTGTAATTATATATTCTTTCGTATCCCCTTCGCGTTTGGTGAAATTTTGTGGTGTGCCATTGCATTTGTTTGGCAGCTGCGGTTCCTTGTTGGTAACAGGAGCGTAGCTGGGGCGGGGCGAGTAGTGCGGCCGTCTCAGGCAGCAGAGTCCAAGGGACAGCAAAAAAATTATTTTAAATAAAAAAAATTATTTTCCACACTCAACAAATTTTAAGTTACTGAGACCATTGAAAGGGAATTCAATAAATAATTGTGATTTTTTTAAATTTTGCAATTTCTGTCAGGAGCGGTCATTGTTATTGTTGTTCCGGACGTCGAAAGAAACCTTGCTGCGCCATTAGTTGTTAAGAAAGGTTGCGGGACAGTGGACTGTTTGTTTAAAATAAAGCTGTGAATACATGAGTGCTTTGTAACTAGGCGTATTTGTACCTATAATACGAGTGCAGGTCCGAAATTAATTTGAGAGGCCATCAAGATGGCGACATAATTGCAAAGTAACAGAAGAGTTGAAAACATAAATGTGTTGTGTGTGGGCGGCAGTTAGTCCTGCGTATGGGTCATCATGGAAGTGATTAGGAGCTTCTACGTAACAGAGCAGCGGGACCATAAGATATATCGTGCCTTTTTACATTCAGGTCACCGTGCATTGTGACAAATCCTTATAATAAAACCAACTAGATGCACTAATTTCTCAAAATTATTTTGGAATGAAACTCTGCATGTTTCGGACAGTTCCTCTGTCTGTCATCAGCAGTTTTTCACTGTACACACAGCAATGGTGTATGTCATACAGGTTTATAGACAGCTTGTGTGCAGGATCAGGATGTTCCGTCCTGATCCTGCTGCTCACTAGTTGTCTACATTCATTCCAAAATAAATTTGAGAAATTAGTGCATCTAGTTGGTTGTATTGTAAGATATATCATGCCCTGTTTGAGCTAAACTGAAAGCAAGAAAAAGAGAGTAGCTATGAGTTTGCAGTTGTTTATGTTCCCCATCAGAACGAAGTATTTTGGGTCACAAAATAGGATAATCTTGTAGCCCACAATCACTACAGCAATACAGTGGAGATTTGTGTCCCCCTCTTGGGAGAATCTCGCTCTGTGCATGCAAAGGAAATGCAGAGAAGTTACAGATTCAGGCTCATAACTGGGAGGTCCAGGGATTTAAGTTCTATCCTTTTAATATTTGGTGACTTGTTTCTGAAGAATATGCTGCCTACATCTTTAGGGTTACACCTGAAGATGGAGGGGTCACATGTAATACATCATCATATTATGTGACTAATTCATGCACCGTAGTCCTTCAGCAACTGGGGTTGTATATGTGATAGGGAAAGGAATTTTCCTTTTCATTACCCTGGCCACACTGTCTGTGGGTTCTACCCAGCCGTTCACTTGACAAAACCGAAGTGTTTTTCAAGGGGTTAAAGCGACCAGAACGCAAAGCTGCCTATCGAACTCTAGACATTACTGATCTCGAACGCGTGGGGCTTCTTATCCAAGCACCATACACACTTAGTGATATAATGCTTAATGAATAGAGCTCTGGTGTACTATTGGTATTTTTCTCTCTTTAATCTTTCTGGTGCATATGTGTTTTTATACTACTTACAGGGAGAGGCGAATATGACATTCAGTCAGTGTTCGCGCTTTGCAGTGAATTGGACAGCACTCTTACAAATGAATGAAGTCACAGAGATCATCCCCAACAAGAGCTGGCCTGTTGAGCCATGTTTGGAAGGCTGGGAGTATGACACTACACAGGTCACATCTTCCATTGTTTCAGATGTGAGTACACAGGAATGTGGCACTGTTACAAAATATTAAGTACATGCAACATGTCACTGCTGTTATTCTGCTTGTAACACTATTTTTTCATATGTTGTTGAGCAATGTTATTTTAAGTTCAGATATTGTATAACATCAGATGAGAAGAAGAAGACAGGACAACTACAGACCTCCATCATTGTTCAGAGCCCAAGTCAACCTGTATTTCCTTTCCATCTTAAAATTGTTAACCCTTTTAAGACTGATTTTCATCTAAAAATAACATTGTACATAAAATTTCATATCATACCTCAGAGTTAACACAGTCCATATTTATCATAAAGAAAACCTGTTAATTCTGTATATGTTTCGTGAAAACATAAGTATACTGTGCGACCATGTCGGAAACCTGGAATACCTCATGATCAGAAATGAGGTCAGGGATACATGCCTATAATTTTTGTCAGGTTTGGCCAATTCTGAAATGAAGGCCTGTGGTATAAAAGCACAGTATCATGTTGCTAATCTACCATGTCACTATTACAATATGCAACTGTTCATATAATGTACTTGTCAATCCATCTGTTTCTAGTTTGATCTGGTGTGTAACCGTGCCATTTACCCAGTGATTGGATTGTCTTTTCTGAATGCAGGAGGACCAATAGGAGTGTACCTGTTTGGTATGGTTAATGACAGGTATGTGAAATTCAGTTTTTTACTTATACATCTGTACATCTTCACTTCGTAGCTGGGATACCACAGTTGGTATAGTGACAGAGCTGTGGGCTGGACATCGGAGATATCATGGTGTGATTCCTGGAGTGGTAAGAGGTTAATTTTTTTTTGACAAAATGTCCAAACTGGCTCTGGGCTTCACCCAGCTTACTATTCAATAGGTATATGGAGCTCTGTCCCCTGGGATAAAGTGGCCAGAGTGTGAAGGTGACCATTTACTCCCTTCTACTGAGGTTAAGAATGAGTGAGCTATACCTCCATTCCATCATATGCCTTCATGGAATGCACAGGATCAACTTTACATTTGTTTTGGTGTTTTCAAGTTGTTTCATTTTGAACATATTTACAGTTTGCTCTCAATTCCATTTTAACAATCGCAGTAATGGTGGCTTCTCGGGATCAGTAGACCTATTTGTTTATGTTCCATAGTATTGGCATACATTGTAGCTCCTGTCACAGTTTCATGTCACTGGGTAGCAACACACTCTTTGTCCTCCCCACCACCACTTTAATTGCATGGCCACATCCTCCTTTTGCCTCATTCAACCAAAAATTTCAACTACAGTGTACACCAAAACACTGGAACATTTTCAGCACATGATGTATCTAAATCTTGGAAGCCAAAATTATGTAGTAGTTACAGATTTTTGAAACCTTAACGTGAAAATACTGGAATCAGCTGCACAAAAATTTTGAGGCATATAGCACTGTGGCAGGAGCCAGGATAGCACTGCACGTTGGCTAGGCCGGGGCAGTACATTAAAATCTATGATATCCAGCACCGAACCACAGGGTTGCCAAATATCACAGTTTTCTGGATAGCAGAACTTTATATCTGATGTATATGTGGGTGTACCTAGCATCCTCCTGAACAGAACTAACTAATTTGTAACTTGATGTCCTGTCCCATTGTCCTTGTTGCACTGTCTGTGCCCTGTACATCACTACTTCCATAACAAAATGCACATACGATATAAAAAACAGAACACCAGTATTTAACTATCTTAATGAAGTATTCCAGGCACTGCACTCTTACACACCGTACAACAGACGAATGAAATTAAGCAACTGACCACCACTCAGAGTAACTGGAGAAATGCAAGAGCTGGCTGATTTCCCAAAACAAGGGCCAGTGCTTCAGGTTAATGCAAGAGTGAAATATAATGGGATTCTTTGTCAATTTACCAGTTAATTCATATTTCTGGATCATCCAATGCCAGATAAAACAGATTTTACTGTACAGCTAAAGACATGCCATAAACATATCCATTTCAAGTTATCAATATTTTCAGTGTCAATGCATGTAGTTTATGTGTGTAGTCCAGTACAAGAACATTATTACCATGGTTTATTATATGAAATTTAAGATTATTGTAGTGTTGTTACTGAAGAAACAGTTCTTTTGGGTTGTTGTGCTGTGTTGACTAGTAAGTAGTTCTTTTTGGACTGCTTAACCCTGAAGATGTAGGCAATAGAATCATTTTAAAATGTTGGCAGGTGTTTACCAGTTGACATACTGTAACAACCCCGAAGACTTGGATCTTCAGATGGTTTATTATTTTTATAACTGTTGTTGTATCATAAATAATATGGACATTCATAAATTAAAACTTACATGATCAGGTTTGGACGCCGCCCGTCTTTCTTTACATGTTTGGCAACCCTGATAGCTGGAAACTTGCTCTCTGCAGCTGCTCCAGATTTCTGGTCATGGGCGTTTTTCAGGTTCATTGTGGGCCTCACAGTGCCTGCAATTTACCAGATCCCATTCATCATTTGTAAGTAAATTTGCATATTTATGAGTTAAAAAACAAAGGTCCACTGGATAATACAGTAACCTATGAAATTTATTTTTGCAGCATTGGAACTCGTGGGTCCTAACTATCGTTCATTTGTAACAGTAATGACCTGTCTATACTACTCAGCAGGCCTCATCCTGCTGGCTGGAGTCACCTACATGGTGCGGAACTGGGTTGTTCTTACAGTTGTTACTTCAGCTCCCTTTCTACTTTACTTCCTGTACTGGTGGTGAGTTAAGTAACAACTTAGAAAAAAATTTGTATTTACCCTGTTTAGTACCATCACTGGCACACAGTGTTTAAATCATACATATGGATGACAGTTGATGTCAGCTAGAGTTGATGGATTTTTTTAAGAATACAAATGAAATGTGACTGAAACAATTCAAAGTAATTCTAAATTCATACAGAAATAATCTTTACAGCCCCCAGTTTCTTGTTTCTTGTAGTTCGTATACTGTCCTAGAGATTTCGGTAGCATTCATAGAAGAATTTTGGACTCAGGGTCTGTAGTCACACATAGTTCTGTACATAGACAGCTATGCACTGGCATGATCTTACTGGGGTCAAGGAAAAGTGAAATTATGCTGTGAACTGTTTTGAATTTGTTTATTTATATTGAGTTAAGTTCCAATCTTACGGTGATAAATGAAACCCCACGTCCATAAAGTTTTGGTCACAAATTCAATGCAGTAATTCAGTCAGTCAGTCATTACAAACATTTAATCTGTTTTAATGGGATTTCACAAACAGAAAATAGACTAAGTTGTTTTAAGCCACATTTGAATTATTCAGTTTATTAAGAGCCAAAAATGTAGTTTAGATGACTCTAAGCACAGTACAAAACTGAGTACATAGTTTTAAAACATTGAAATGCTTTTACTTTGTTCATGGATGACACAACACAAGACTGCTGTGCAACGTTCTCCACCACTAGGCTCAGATATTTAGAGGCAAGAATTTAACTGTGAAGTTTGCAGTGTGTCTACACAACACATGGAAATATTCACTGAATGAAAGTCTTCCACGAATGTCTACCTGTACACATGTTACATGGTTCGATCATTCTTGGAGCTAGGTAGTCACAGGGTTGTCAGTTATACAGGGTCCACCAGTGAAACCTGATGGTTTTAAAAGAAGTAGTGCATAGTCAATTTTCATGAAAAAATGTTCTTAATTTCTGTAATAAATACAGGAGATGTTGCAATTTAAGAATACCATAGGAATATTTAAAAAAAAATTGTCAGACATGAAAAATAACTTCGTTTAAATGACAACCCTTGTTTTGGACGCACTCATTCAGCCTCCGAAAGAAGTTGGTCATCACCTGCTCACATTCGGCGAGGTATGGTGCACATTTCCCGCTCAATTGCATTCTGCAACTGAGGAATATCTCATGGCTTGTCGATGTACACTTTTCCTTTGAGGTACCCCCACAAAAAGAAATCGCAAGGTGTGACAGGTCTGGAGAGTGGGGGGGGGTGCACAGCACATCACCTCTGTGGGAAACAACCTCCATAATTTGTTGCAGAAGCCGTGGTATGGAAGTTATGCACCCAAAGAAGTATCGTGTTTCATGACGGAATCCTCCCGTGATGCGCAACATTAAAATGCAGACGAAACTTCCTCTGTGTGACGGTTACCGATTCGCCATTTTTAAAAAACGTCTCCACGACGAACGTGCAGTGTTGAGGGCCCTAATGCTCCATGGCAACTGGACGCTCTGCCTTCATACACTAGCCATTCAAAAAACGTCAGGTTTCACTGGCGGACCCTGTATTATGAAAGTCTTCAGCTCTGTTTGTCCCTCTGGATTTATTTGTAGAATAGTAAATCCTCTTTTCACATTACCCTTATGAACATACGTACATTACATATGTTATCAAATGAGCAGTTGTAACACTATCCTTGCCTGATGTATCTGAAAGGAAAATTATCGGTGTCTTAGTGTTTACAACCAGTCATTTTGTTCTGTCTCAGAGTCTGTTGGATACAGTATTGTCAGGAAAGAGGATGTTTAAAAGATGTCTAGCACCAGATTATTCCAGCATTGTAATAATCACATAAATTGCTGAGGAGAGAATTAACAATTTCTCAAACTCTTTCGGACTTTTAATAATGTGGAATTCTGTAAGAAACTTGTTATGATGCACAATTGCATTTATCCCTTTCGTCTGCAGGTTCCTCTCTATCCTGTCTCTGCCAGTTAGTGAAAAATGTAGTTACATTTATGCAAGCCCGTATCAGGCTGTACAGGGACAGTGGGATAATACATAGCTTTACAATGTCTCTACAGTAAGATGTAAGAGGTTCATTAAAAAAAAAAAAGCTGTGGAATGATTCACCAACAAAAATCTGTATTGTCCAGAGTATGTGCAGTAAATCTGACTTCCCATACCTGTGCTTGTATACACGTGCATTTTAAGTAATTTCTAAGACCTCAGTCACCCTCCAGAAAAGTAAAAAGTAAAGTGCACCCTTGTACAGACACTGAGGCTCTGTACAGGCCATACAGCCCATAGGGATAGTAGAGGTATAGCTCTACTCTTTCTTGACCACGGCACTAGAAGGGAGTGAGGGGCCAGTGTCACGCCCCAGTCACTTTTTACCCCAGGAAAAGACCTGGTACCCATTGTACAGGAGTCTGGGTGGACCACAGGGCTGGTCTGGACAGGTGCGGAAAATCTCGCCCCCACCGGGATTCGGTCCCTGGACTGTCCAGCCCGTAGCCAGTCGCTACTGACTACGCTACCCAGGCCATGACCCTCCAGAGTTAGCAGTGTAAGAAAGCATATGGTATGGCAACATTATTGCTACACCTAGCAGAATATTAACTCTAAGCACTTGTCAAGGTGTATGTTTAACAAATAAAGTTTTAACCATTCTGTTTCAACACATACTTCACTTCGCTGACAGTAAATAAAAGTCATTACACTCTTTTGTAATTTACTGGACTAACTACCTGTATTGTGAGAGCAATGCAGGCAGCAGTGAGGAAAAACTGCACTTGAATGGGCAGGGTTCTCATAATGTGAAAACAGAAAGCAGTATACTTAAAAGTAGATTCTACAGTTTTGTCAAAACAAGTAACTGTGAATTCTTGTCACTACCACTTTATTTTATTGCTAAATAAACCAATGTAAAGTGTTACATACATATCTCAGTACCTTAATATGTGTATCGGACATTACTGTTATACACTTGCAGGTTCCTTCCAGAATCTCCAAGATGGTTGCTTGCTAAAGGCCACCTTGAAGAAGGCTCACAAATCCTTGAAACCTTGGCAAGAGTAAATAAAAATGAGTTACCCCCAAGCTTCAAAATCAAACTTGAGGTACTCAGTTTCCAAGATGGTGGTTGTAAGAGTGACTGTAAAAGTAGAAAATTGTTTGAACATAATTCAGTAATTATACATCATCCTAGTACATTTGTAATATGGGAGACAGCAGTTCAGATCAAAAATGTACACTGCCATTTTCTGTGGCAACTGAGTTATGTTGGGCAGTACTAACTTCAAAGGAAGTACAATATGATTTATTACTGCACCTGAATAAGAGATGGATAGTTATCAAGTATGTAACTAAGCAAAGTACATTGGTGTTAAAATAAAATATGTACTTGAAAATCACTTTTATGTTAAACCAGAAGGAATAATTGAAACACTCTTCTGTAGTTTCATTAAGCATATTCACAGTTTTGCCATCATTGACATAATTTATATCACAAAAATTTGTTCTTATTGAGGTTTAAATATTTGATGCCTCCATGGAAATTATTCAGAGTAAAAAACAAAGGCTGTTGAAGCAAAGATAATGTTGTGGACGCCTGAACTGCACTGTATTATCCAGACATTCACATATGGAATCTTAACAGTTTGCTAGCCTTTCAAGAAAGTTCATTCCCCAACCATGTACTCTGCCTCTGCCTACAGACTGAAGAAGAGAACATGGCATCAACAGGCAGAAGTCATTGATTTTGTACACTCAGATTAGCTAGTAAAGGGAGTTTGTATGGTGAACCCATGTGAAACAGTATTTCAAGGTGCCTAAACATTTATGTTTCATTCTGGTTTCTGTAGAATGCGGGAAACTTAATGGTAAATAAAATATTCCATAGTCTATACCCTATATGGTTATGTAGGTTATTTAAGGGTACAAATTTTTCAGTTTTGTTTTGTTTTTCTTTTTTCAGACTTCATTCCCCTCATTTGTGACAGCAGTCAATAAACTTGAATAAAAACAAATGAACAAACAGACAGACAAACTTACATATACTTATATGTTGAAGCAGATTGTTGTCTGTTAAGTGCTTTTTTTTTTTTCATTTTTGTTCACATGTTAAAGACTGTATATTTATTAGCAGTAGTTTTAGATTAAGGTTTCCCTTCCTGTCAGTGGGATTAGAGGAATTTAATAAAAAAGACAGATTTCCACATTATTCACATTGATTGATGCTATGGGGCTGTTCCTGAATTACAAATCTTGTGTTTCTCTTTAGCAACATATGATGCTGCAGTGTACCATCAGTGAGGATCAGAGACTGAAGAAAGGTCCTGGTGTGATGGCCCTGTGTTACACCCCTAACATGCGTCTCAAGACAACACTAATCACACTAAACTGGTATGTTATTTAAACTCAGCTGATGCATTGTGATGTTGTTTTGGAAAGGAACATTATTTTGAAGCCTAAAGATGCATTCTGCTGGTTTTTCAGTATAAATGTAATTCGCATCAGTCACTTCCAGATGCTAGTAGATTCTATTCCTGAGGTGCATTATCATGGGAATTAATTATCATATTTACCTGTATAATTTCTGCATTTCTTAAACCAGTGATTCATATCTGTAATTTGCAGTATGTAAAATGTGTGAATACTACATTTCAGAATATAGGTTATGCCTTGACTCTGGTAACACCTGCAGTGCACATATGATCAACAAAACACATATGGATGCTATGCATTGCAAGTTCTTCCATAGTGTTTCTTATGGTCTGCCTCTTTCTCTTCTGTATGCCTGGCTGCCTACAGCAGGTCACCATGCCCCTACTTTGTGAGTTAATCTGGGATAAAAACTTTTATGTGTTACTTCAGAAGACATGATATGTGTCATTTCAAATGATACTGTACAAATAAGGGCACAGATAGTGGGGCTATGGTTTAGTTTATGCTGTTCACACTGGCTCTGGGACCTACTCAGCACCTTACCTAATAGTTCTGGGATCCTTTCCCAAGGAGTGAAGCAGTTAGCACATGAAACTAATCACTGACCTCCATCTGGTGCCAAACTTCACTTACTTCACTTCATATACGTATGTATTTATGTATGTGTGTGTGTGTATATATATATATATATACACACACACACACACACAGACACGCACCCACAGACACAGACACACACAGACATACACACACAGAAACACACACACACACATAGACACACATACACAGACACGCACCCTCAGACACAGACAGACACAGACATACACACACAGACATACACACACAGAAACACACACACACATACACACACACAGCAACACACAGAGAGACACAGACACGCAAACACTGACACACACAGATACAGAGACACAGAAACACAGACAGACACAGACACAGGCACACAGGCACACCGAGACACAGACAGACAGACACAGACACACACAAAGACAAGACACACACACAGACACACGCACAGAAACAAACACAGGCGCACACAGACACAGACCGAGACACAGACACACAGACAGGCACACATAGACACAGACAGACAGAGACAGGCACACACAATCACAGACAGACACACACCGGCACACAGAGACACAGACAGACACAATGTACGCTGACACAGACACACACAGACAGACATGCACAGACACCCAGACACATACACAAAGACACACGGGCACAGAGAGAGAGACACAGACACACACAGAGAGACACACCCAGACAAAGACACACACAGACACACACAGAAACACAAACACACAGAGACACAGACTGTCTGTGTGTGTCTGTCTTTGTGTGTCTGTGTGTATGTGTCTGTCTGTCTGTGTGTGGGTCTGTTTCTGTCTGTGTCTATGTGTGTCTGTACTGTGTGTGTCTGTGTCTGTCTGTATCTCAGTGTCGGTGTGTCTGTGCCTCTGTGTGGCTGTGTCTTTGTGTCTGTGTGTGTTTGTGTTTGTGTGTCTGTCTGTGTGTATCTGTGACTGTGTGTCTGTGTCTCTGTGTGTGTGTCTTTGTCTGTGTGTGTCTGTGTTTCTGTGTGTGTCTGTCTGCCTCTGTGTCTCTGTTTGTCCATGTGTCTGTGTCTATGAGTGTGTCTGTCTCTGAGTGTGTCTTTTTCTGTGTGTGTGTGTCTATGTGTATGTCTGTGTGTGTCTGTGTTTATGTTTGTCTGTGTCTCTGTGTGTCTGTGTCTCTGTGTGTGTGCATGTCTGTCTTTGTGTGTCTGTGTCTATGTCTGTGTGTTTGCTTGTGTCTGTGTGTGTCCGTATGTGTGTCTGTGTGTGTTTGTGTCTGTGTGTGTCTGTGTCTGTGTTTATGTATGTGTCTGTCTGTTTGTGTGTCTCTGTGTGTCTGTCTCTGTGTGTTGGTATGTCTGTGTGTGACTCTGTTTGTCTGTGTGTGTGTGTCTGTCTGTGTGTGTATGTCTGTGTCTGTGTGTGTGCCTGTCTGTGTGTCTCTGTGTAAGTCTGTGTGCCTGTGGGTGTGTCTGACATCTGTGTGTGTGTCTGTGTCTCTGTGTGTTTGTGTGCCTGTGTGTCTTTGTGTGTTTGTGTCTGTGAGCGTGTCTGTGCGTGTTTGTCTGTGTTTATGTGTCTCTGTGCGTGTGTGTCTGTCTGTCTCTCTGTCTGTGTGTCGGTGTGTCTCTGTCTCTGTGTCACTGTTTTTGTCTGTTTGTGTGTCTGTGTCTGTGTGTGTCGGTGTTTTAAGTCATCAATACGGAAACTTATTGACTACCCCGCGTGCGCGTGTGTTTGTATGGTGTGTCTGTGTGTGTGTGTGTCTGTGTGTGTGTCTTCATCTGTGTGTATGTGTCTGTGTGTCTCTGTGTGTGTGTCTGTGTGCGTGTGCCTGTGTGTGTCTGTGTCTGTCTGTGTTTGTGCGTGTCTGTGTGTCTGTCTGTGTTTGTATCTGTCTATGTCTCTGTGTTTCTGTGTCTGTATGTGTGTGTGTCTGTGTTTTTTTTTATTAATTTATTCAACAGCTAGCCCCATTACACAGTAATATTACATGCTTTACATAACCTAAGTTTTAGTTAGCTGCCATTTCAAATCTATAAATTCTATGGACTTAACAAATTTTGCAAAAAGTTTTCATAATTTTTTATAAGTGTTTCATTCTTTGCAGGCCAATTGCTGTCAGTGCTTTTTATTTGTTGTATCATCTCATTCCTTTGGTTAATTAATTTTTTACACTTAAATATTAAATGGTCTACAGTTTGTTCTTCTTCACACGGGCACATTGGATTATCTATTAGTCCAAATCCATATAAGTATGAACTTGTTTTCCCATGTCCTGTTAGTATTGTTGTTAACTCTGGGAATATTGGAATTTTTTGTAGTAGCCTGTTACTTACTGATGGGGAAAAACTTTCGTAACTGCCCCCTTTCCCGTATCTATCCACTGCTGTTCCCATATATGAAGTCCCTTGTCTTTTTCTCTTGTTACAATCACGTCTCTTGGTATCTTGTCATAGACGACTGGTCCCTCTTCTACAGAAGCTTCTTTTGCCAGTCTATCCACCAACTCATTCCCCTCTATCCCCGCATGTCCTTTTACCCATCCAAAGTGCACAATCCACTTTGAATGTGCCTGTGCAATAAGTTTGTTTCTAATGAGTTCTATCAGGCGGTTCCGTTTAAATTTGTTTTGCAATAAATCCAAAGTTATCTTGCTGTCAGTGTATATTGCAACCCTTTTTCATTGTCTTGTCCATCCTGTAGTTCTTCTAATTTTTCTAAAACTTTTAAAATTACAATTTGCTCTGCCTGATTATTGGAGCAGTGTCCATGCAGTTTAAACTTCAGTTGGTGTACCAGCTTACCATTCACAAATATAATCCCTGCTGCCCCCATGTTGTCTCCAATTTTACTGCCGTCTGTATACACTTCAGTTGTATACATAGTACTATTCTCCACTTCATGTACTGTCGCTATTTCAGCAGGATGTCTCCAGTACCTTACTTCCAACGGTGCATCATATTCTACATTGTTAATTTTTGTTGCCATATAAGTTTGTACCTTTTCGTCTATAGTTATTTGGATAGGTTGTACTCCAGCTATCACGCAAGAGGCATCGTACGAGACAGTCCGGTATGCTTTAGCTATTTTGATATTCATAAGTCTTTGTATTCTTTTATACTTTGTAAGATTCTTCCTTTTCCGTATAGCTTCTACCCATATGGGTGCTCCGTACGTTAAAATTGGGACTATCGCTCCCTCATAAATTGCCTTGAGAGCTTTATGTCCTAAGCCCCATTGTAACTTCGCTGTTCTATCCAACATATTAACAAGTGTAATTAATTTTGCAACAGTGTAATCAATATGTGCATTAAAATTAAATTTGCTGTCAAAATATATTCCT
>Ga0123357_10002486_pt1 | contig 20590 bp, 25 predicted proteins | sample TergutEmb28metaG_FD_89873 | JGI IMG/M metagenome (GOLD analysis project Ga0123357, IMG submission 89873) | Embiratermes neotenicus P4 segment gut microbial communities from Petit-Saut dam, French Guiana - Emb289 P4 | ecosystem: Host-associated > Arthropoda: Insects > Digestive system > Gut ... | reverse complement strand
GTCGCCAGTGGAACAAATCGCAAAAACAAAGGGGCTAACCAGTTGAAAATACCGGTTAACCCCTTGTTTTTACTGGTGCTCCAGGCAGGACTCGAACCTGCGACACCAGGATTAGGAATCCTGAAAAATATGTATAAAGTTAAATTATTGCAAACTATTGTCGCAATTTTGGGCGCACTTTAGCTTGTAGCCTACAATCAACAAGCGCCGCCCCTTCATTTCCTTCTTTATATTTTTCCCAGCCAAGGATAGCTCCAATTTCTCCAATCTTTCTTTTAGCGCCTCTAGCCTTTTTAGCCATAAGGCTCACTCTCTCGCTTTTCTTTCATGCCCTTGTAAAGGGCATCTATCACCTCTTTCAAGATCGCACTGTGCTCGGTTTTCGAGGTGAGCACATCAAGGCCCGTGTTGCAAGGTCTCGGATTTTTTCATCTGGATTCCGATCATCTCTTTCAACACTGCAATGTTTATCTTTTAAATCCAAGCCGCGAAACTCCTTGGCCCTATACCACCGACCCTTTCTGGAAAATAACGAGTTTCGAGAAGTTCAAGTTGTTCTCACCTCGTTGAGCAAGTCGGGATGACGATCCAGCAGCTTGAACAGCTTGACCAAGGCCAGCGGTGGTTTGGTCTTGCCATTCTCGTAGCGCGAAAAGGCATTAACGCCACCGCCGAACAGTTCGGCTGCCTGCCGCTGATCAAGATCGAGTTTTTTGCGCACCTTGGCGATGTATTTGGGATCGACGTAGGCGGCATTCACTTGGCGTTGGAACAGCCCGATCAACTCGCTGTAGCGGTCGCCATGCTCACGATTCAAGACAACTTCCCCGCAAGCGGGGCAAAAATCGCCCCTCACCGCTGGAATGGAGGTAGTTTCGCCCTTGTAGGTATAGGGCATGTCGCGCGTGTCGTGAGTTAATTCCGCCGCGCCGCAGCATGGGCATTTCATGGTCATAGCTCCTTGAAGGAAACGATCAGCACGTCATCAATGACGGTCAGCTTCAGGTACACCTCATTACCCCGCTCTGTCTTGGCGTGGTACACATCCTGCCAGATACGATGATCGGCATGGGTTGTCATGCTCTTGTAGAAGTCGCCGGGCGTGAGCGCCAAGACCACGGCGCACATCCCGGCCAAGTCGTTGATGGCAAGCTCACGTGCACCATTGTAGGCGCTGGCCGTGGCTCTGACCTTCCCAGCTCCTACCAGGGCTTTAACGGCTGGTAGCTTGTAGTGTGGGGTGACTTTCTCCATTGAAATATTATAACCTAACAGGCAATTTTAGCAAATAGGTTGACGCGTTCTGTTTCCCATTTTCTGAAGAAACCTCTTATGCACAAACGATAGAGCATCTGCTCAAGCAATATATGCCGAAAACAGGTCAAGGTCGAGAAGGTGGAGATTGCAGAGTTCTTGATATTAGCCTTTGGTTGGACTCTCATGGCGAGATCGTGTTTTTGTTCGTTCTTTTGAACCCATAGCGCAATCATGTTCCCGGAGTCCGTTGCCATGAAAACCTTCCGGTGCAAGGCTTGTCGACGAACCCATCCAGTCAATCCGAGGAACCTCAACCAGCAATACTGCAGCCGTGCCGACTGCCAGCGAGCACGAAAAAGAGAATGGCAGCGGAAAAAAAGAGCCACTGATCCTGATTACCGACACAACCAGATCGATGCCCAGAAACGATGGCAGGAGCGTCATCCCGGTTATTGGCGAGCATACCGGAAAAGGAAAAAATGTTCGCCTCCACCACCAGGCCCACCCGATGCAAAGATGGACGGGTTGCCTGCAAATTTACCCATAATTCCAGGAAAATATTTCATTGCCCCTGTTCATGGCCAAAACATCAAGATGGATGTGTTCCAGGCCATAATCTTCCCTGTTCCAACCAGTTACGCTCAAGCAAAAGACGACAGCATAGGCAAGTTCGCTGCTTTTGCCTACGATCACCTGAAGGAAAACGGACAGGTGCGCACCCTGCCCGGCTGTTCCCCATCGCAACAGTTTTTCCCATCAGCAATCAGTTCCTTGCACAGCCTCCTTTAGGGAAACGATTGCGTGGAAGCCCACCATGAAATAATTGAGCACCTGCTCATTACTTGAGCAATTGCTCAATTTATTTAATAAAAACAATATCTTATTGCGAAAATTTTCTTGACGACGTCCTGACTTTCAATCAATAGTTGATCATGAGTGCAATCAACGAACAGGTCACCCAAAAGCAGATTGCCTTGGAAGCGGACATCTCGCCCGATTTTTTCAACCATATCCTCCACGGCAGACGGCCCTGCCCGAAAGCGGTGGCAGTTCGCCTCGAAATGGTCACCGGCATCAGCAAGGTTATCTGGGTATGGGGTTCTCCGGCACAACTCCGCGCCGCGGTCCGCAAGGTATGCACTAATGATACTAGACACATCCATCACGATCGATGAAGCGGCTCGGCTGGCCAAATGCAGCTACCACACCATCCATCGGGCAATCAAGAGAGGTGATCTGGCTGCCTATAAGCCTGGAAAAACCGTTTTGATCCTGGAATCAGATCTGAATGCCTGGTTTGAAAGCAAGCGTATTCGAGCGGTGAAAGCGGGCCGACCCCGTCGATCCATCGATATTCGTGAACGGTAACCGTTTACACCGCAAAAGTCTGAGAAAGGAGGCCGTCATTTCAAACGAATTTTTGCCGACAGAACCGGAGGCGAGCGGCCTTCTTCAGCATCGATGTTTTGATTCCCTGTCGCCTGAGATGCGACAGAAGATTCAAGCCATCGAGCAAATCCCTCTGTTACCCGACTGGCCCGACAAAACTCGCGGTATCCCCAATATATGCCTGCGATCCGCGTTGTTCGGGGTGATCAAAAGAGGGCGGCGAAAAGCTGTCAAGAAAGAACTCATCGCATCGCTCAAGGGGGTGACGATCCAATATACCGGCTGGCGATTGGATCAGGGTGATTTTGACGTGTTGGCGCAAGCGCTTCATTTTCAGGCCCGTGAGCCCGATCCGGAAAAACGGCAATTTCTCCGGATCAAGGTAAAGCCTTTCCTTGCGGCCATAGGCCGCCAAGGCGGCAAATCAGGACGAGAGTGGCTCAAGGATTCACTCCGACGACTGACAGCCACGGCAGTGGAGATTAAAGTCGATCTCAATCACGGTATGTGCAGAGGGAGCTTCTCCTATGCCGGTTCACTGGTCGATGAATTTTATTTCAGCGATGCAGACCAGTCCTATGTCATCAGGATCAATCCCAAATTGGTTGGCCTTTTCGACGTCGGCTGGACCCAGGTGCAATGGCAGCAGCGGCTCCAACTCAAGAGCGATCTCGCCAAGTGGTTGCATGGCTTCTATGCGAGTCACCGAACGCCCTATCCGGTAAAAATTACCACCTTGAAGCATCTGTGCGGTTCGGAATGTACCCGTTTGGTCGACTTTCGCCGGAGCTTACGATCCGCGATGAACGAATTGGTCGAGGCCGGCGCTGTCCAGGGTTGGGAAATTGATCAGGAAGACAAGTTGAACGTGGTCCGCCTCTCACAGGCGGCTCTGGGGAGAGGGGGCATAGCTCTCACTCCGGGGGGCATAGCTCTCACAAAACAGGGGGCATAGCTCTCACATTTTGGGGGCACAGCACTCACACCCGCTCAAATTTTTTCACGCATAACGTCCGAGAACCACAGCATTTTTACAATAGACGCAAGCCACCTAATCATTTTTAATCTTTCTTTAATCTTAAAAGAAGGGCGCCTCAGCTCCACCATGAACGCTCCCATCGCCGACCAGCCGTACATCGACCAGGACATCTGGGCTATTGCCATGGAATGGGTGGGTTCCCACATGCGCATTGTCCATTGGGTTGCGGATCCCTATCTCCCGTACATGACGGCGGACGAGGACGACCTGTTCCAGGAGGCTGTCATGGCGGCTGTTGAGGCTTTGGTTGTGGCACGGAAGAAAAACTCCCCTCAGCAGCTGACATCTTTCTTCCGGGTCATCTTGAAAACTCGCTGCCTCAAAATGGCGGCCGGTATCCGGTTGGTTCACTTTCCCAACGACTCTTTGCCCTGCACGGTCTCTCAGAAAGAAGAGGAACCCCTCTCTGAACGGCATCCAGCCGAGATCGAAAAAGCCCTGCAGAGGGTTGGGGGACGAAAACAGGAGATCTGCACTTGGATTCTCCACCAATCACGGCCGGTCAGCACCCTGGAGATAGCCCGGCACTTCAATGTCAGCCAGCGCCAGGTCTGCCGGCTCCTGCGCCATACTCTTCTTCAACTCACCAAGGCAGCCTGATGAGCACCCTGACCATCACCGACTACGCCCGCACCTCACCCATTCCGAGAAAAACCCTGCTGCTCCTGCAGCGAAAGGCAATCATCCGGGATCCGCTCACCCAAGAGGACCTGGCCGGCCTGCATCTTCTGGAACAGGTCTGGGGGGATGCAAACGTTCTTCGTCCGCAGATTTCCAGGATGTCCCGTATTACCAGGGAGCGATTCATCCGGACCGTGGCCTTGCACACGAAATGGGAGCGCTACGCCTACTCCCGCTACTTCAACCAGGAGTCGGGCAACCGTCTCTCACTGCGGCAGGTCATCGCGGAAATACAGACCACCTTCCGTTTCGAGCTGACCGGAAAGGAGATCACCCGAATACAAAAGATTCGAACCCGAGCCCAGGTCGCCCGGTATCGACACAGGAAAAAAATCAATTCTGTTGTGCAGCACCCGGCACTTCGTGAGGTTCTGAATATTGATGGATATGGTCAGGTCCGCCGCAATATAGGTCAGTCCAGATCGTGAACCGATCCGTGCCCGACCCGCTCATCCACAGCGGACAAATCAGCCACCCAGAGAGGTTGATCGCAGTGGCGCATGTGGAAGATCACGCACTGCCTTTACAGCATCAACAAGCGTGTTTTTCTCGGTAGCGGTCAATGTTTGCAAGTCACCGTCATTGAAATAGACCAGCGCTTTCAGGCTCTCGCTTGGTTGGAAGTTCGGGCCGTAAAGCTGGCGAGCGGATGCAAGCCCGTGTGACAGGCTCACTCCGGCATTGACCATCGCGGCGACATCGCGATAGTCCTTGGCTTCGGCACGTTGAAGCATGGCTTTGAGCTTGGTCGCCATCAGGTCGCCAAAAGAGGCTACCCGCAAAACACCGTCATCGGTTACGTCCGGCTCTCCCACCCGCCCGAAGGCAATCGTTCCGAAAAAGGACACCTTGACGTGTTCCCTCTCGGAGTCGCCATAGGGGACAAGCACAACCCAAGTGTTGTCCTTATCTTGAAGCGTTGTGGATCGTGCCATAAATGGGAAAGCCGCTATGATGGCCTCCCGATCAAGCGGCTTTTCCGAGAAGAAATCGAAATCAACCGAATGACGGTGTCCCAGCCTCAGCGCAATGGCGGTCCCGCCGTACAGCGTAAATCCCAGATGTGGGGCGCTGCGAAGTTCCGGCCAAAGACATCGCTGCGCAGGGGGCAGTATGTTCAGGCAAGGCTTGAACTTGCAAGTCACGCGAACCTCCGGGCGGGCAAGGCGGGAACGTTATCCACACTCGACAGGCCAAGGCGGTAATGCCAATACGCCCAAGAGCGCTCGTTGAATTGACCGGCCTCCGCGTGCGTCAAGACCTCGCGCAGCACCTCATCGCCAACTTGCGTAGCAAGCCATTGAACATCCGCGTAGTCGCCGATGTTCATCACCTGAGCGATTACCCGTTCAGGCATGGCGACGGCTTCATCAGGCGTCTTCCACCAGATGTACTTGCTGGCAAGCGGCTTCAACGACTCTTGACTGATCCGGATCATGCGATCATCTCTCAACGCGCTTTTACGATCTCCGACTGGTGAATTTTACGCCTTCACAGTCAAGACAGCAACACACTTTTACGCTACGCGGCTTGCTGCATCTTCCGGCATCCAGACAGTTTTTTTACGAATTGCTGAAAAAAACGAGCCTACCGCGTCTCTTACATCGCGCAAACGAAGGAGTAAGAAACAACGTTTATTGGTGGTGACCGAAACCAGCAAGACAGCTCTACCATGGGGTCAATACCCCGAAAAAAAGAGGGTGAGAAAACAGGAACGTTCAGTTGGAGGGAATGGGCTCACGCTCTTCCCATGCCAGGGAAAAACCAACTGACCGACAACCGCCAGCATCCCGCCACGCCCTGCCTGGTTGGCAGAAAAAATACAAACCTTTTGGAGGAGACCGAGATGCAACGATTCCGCAAACGTTTGAATGCAACAACCTGGATGACCACCTTGATACTCCTGATCCAGACAGGCAACGCCCTAGCCATGACCGTACCGGCGCAAGGTTCCTTTGCCTATGACCTATACGACATCGGCGTCAACCAGATCTTGCTTGGCCCGGTGGGGTTCACCGGCGGGGTGGCCTGCATGTGCGTGGCCGCGATCCTGGCCATCCGGCAGATGATCCTGCCGGCGGCCGGGGTTGTGCTGGGCGGCGCCTTCCTGCTCCGGGCCAACACCGTGGTCGAGACCATCGGCGCCTTGATCAGTTAAGAGCATGGCCGGCTCATCCCGCACATTTCCCCAATACCTGTCCCGCCCCTTTCAGGTGCTGTGGTTCGAGGTCGATGAGCTGGCCATTTTTCTCTTCACCCTCACCGTTGCCCTAATCTACGGCGGCCTGGCCTGGATCGTCTTTGTCGGTATCCAGTACGGCTATATCCGCACCAAACGGAGCAAGCCCCGGGGATTTCTCAAACACCTGCTCTATGCCTGCGCCTTGCTGCGGATGAACAACTACCCCGGTTCCTTTGAACAGGAGTTCCACGAGTGAAACACACAACCTTCCTCCAACAGAGCAGCAACCTCTTTGCCCAGAACAGACTGCTCCGGTTTGTAGTTGTCGTGCTGTCGGCCTGTTTGGTGTTCACCTCCATCATGACCTACCGAGCGGTACGTTATCAGAAGGTGATCCTCATCCCTCCACAGATGACCGGTACGGTGGAGTTCGTCCAGGGCAAGCCGACCGAGGCCTACATCCAGGACATCAGCCGGCGGATCGTCTCCCTGGCCACCACCTATTCACCGGGTACGGCAAGAAAACAGTTCAACGAACTGCTGGTCTACTATGCCCCGGAATCCTACCCCGAGGCTTCCATCCTCTGGTATTCGCTGGCTGGCCGGATCGAGGAATCCCAGGTCAATTCCGTGTTCTATCCGCAAACCCTGACCATGAAGGATAACCGCATCGAGGTGTTTGGTGATTTGAAACAGTACACCGGCAATACCCGGCTGGAAAACACGACCCGGACCTATTTTCTCGACTATCAGGTACGGGATGGCCGGTTTTCCCTGCTGGCCTTCAGGGAGAAGGAAAAACTCGGGTCAGAGAGGAGTGAACAATGAAGAAATTTTCTCCTCTATCCATCTGCTGCCTTGTGTTGACCACCGGCCAAGCCGTGGCTGGCGAGGGGGTTCCCGCCGAAGTCCCCACCATGGTGGAACTCTCGGCCCGGGAGATCAACCGCATCGTCTGTCCGGGTCAGATGACCGATCTGATTTTTTCCGAGGAGAAGGGATTGACCGGTCATTTCGCTGGCAGCAACGCCTTCGTCAAGTTCACCGCCGAGGAGATGGGCGGCAAGCGCACGTACAGCACGGAACCCAGTGAGATCTACGTGGTCTGCAACGGTTCGGTCTACACCATCATCGGTGCGCCGACGGAGATCGACGCGGTCACGGTCCGTCTTGCTCTCTCAAAGAGCGAGACCGTGGAGAAGAATATCGCCCGTCATAAAAACATGCCTCTGGAGAAACAGGCCCTGCAGCTGATCAAGGAGGCATACGGCGGTGTTTTTCCCTCCAGCTATCAGGTGATGGATAAAAGAGAACCTGTTCACCTCTGCCCGGACCTCGATCTGGTCCGGCAGCAGGTGGTCGAGATCGAAGGTGTCGGCCTGCGGCTCAAGTCCTTCTCGGTCACCTCCCGGTTGGACACCGATCTGGAATTGACCGAGAAGATTTTTTTGACTGCCGCCATAGGCAGCTCGATTCTGGCGGTGGCGATTGAAGATCACTTTCTCAAACCCAAACAGTCGACCCGGGCCTTTGTGGTAGAGCGCAAAGAACTGCCCGCGGGAGCCATGACCACTCTGGATGGAACCGAGCGATGAAGATCAGGGAACGGTTCAATCGGCTCCCGCCGGCACGGAAGAAGATCGTCGTCTGGTCATTGTTGGGTGCTCTTCTCCTGGTGCTCGTGGTGACCAGCTACAACTCCCGATCGACGCACCGGCCAGGCCAGAGCGATGATCGGGGTCAGAATACCCGGCTCGAGCCGGATCTGATGGAGAAGACCATTGTCCGCGAGTATCGGCGCAAGCTGGAAGAGCTTGAAGGCCAGATCTCCGCCTTGCAGCGGGATCAGGAGCGGGGCCGGAAGGATCTGGAGGTCGCTGGCAAGAATAAGCAGAAACCCGTCGAGGCAAAAGAGCTGCCCAAAATTCCCGAAGCCGAGGCTATCGAACGCGGCAAGGCAACCATTCCTCCGCCGATGACGCCGCCGGCGCCCGGAGGTGAGGAGGTGTCCCATGTAGTGCCTACCTCCAACCAAAAGAAGCAGCGGGTCGGCAAGATCACGGTGGTCAAAAACGATAGCCTGCCCAAGGGCGAAGCCAAAAAGAAGGGCCGCACGGTCTATCTGCCGCCATCGTTCATGGAGGCCAACCTGCTGACCGGCTTTGATGCCGCCACCTCGGGCACGAGCAGAAACAGTCCAGAGCCGTTGCTTCTTCGTATCAAGACCCCGGCAGTCCTTCCCAACGATATCAAGGCCGGACTCTCCGGCTGTTTTGTGGTCGCCGAGGCGGTGGGCCGGCTCGACAAGGAACGGGCCGATGTGCGGCTGGTCTCTTTGTCCTGCCTGAGCAACGAGGGCAAGGCCGTAATCGATGCCCAGGTCAAGGGTTTTGTCACTGACTCGGACTCCAAGGTCGGGCTCTCTGGCCGGGTGGTCTCACGCATGGGCGCGGCCACGGTCCGGGCCATTGTCGCCGGTCTGTTCGAAGGCACCGGTGATGCCCTCAAGGCCTCGGCCACCACCACCTCGACCTCGGCACTGGGCACAACCGCCACCATCGACAGCGCCCAGGTCAGCAAGTCCGCCCTAGGAACCGGCCTCTCGCAGGGTGCCCATACCCTGAGTGATTTCTACCTCGACCTGGTGAAGCAGACCACCCCGGTGATCGAGGTCGGCGCGGCCAGAAAGATTACGGTCATCATCTCCGAAGGCAAGGAACTGGAGATCAGGGACATCAGGAACAATCAGTATGCACAACAGTAACCGAGGAACAACCATGAAGACAATAATCGCCAGTCTCGTTGTGCTGGCCCTGGCCTCGGGCTGTGCCGGGATCAAGGATGCGGTAAATCCTTATGAGGAAAACTTCCGCTGCAAGGCCAAGGACAGCGATGGCAGATGCCTCGACACCCTGGCGGCGTATAAGGAGGCCCGGCTTCCTGACAATCAACAAAGCGAGGCAGGTACCGACACCGCACAGGTCGAGGCCCGGAACAGCCGCTACAAAGCCGTGGCCGATCTGCTGGAAGCGCCCGAGACCCCGGTGCTCAGTCCGCCCAGGATCCTGCGGGTGCTGCTCCTGCCGTACAAGGGGGAGAACAACGAACTGTTCATGACCCGGTATGCCTATCTGGAGATCGAGCCCAGCCAGTGGGTGCTGACCGAGATCAGCGAGAAGCCATGATGTCGCTGTTGGAAAAAATCGGCTGTAGGCCAAGCGACCATCTCAAGCAGGCTGACCTCAACCGGATGACCAGCCGGCATTCGTTCTCCGCCTACCTGAACTATCTGGCCTATGACGATGATCTGGGTATCTATCTCAACCAGGATGGCAGCCTGGGATTTTTGTGGGAATGCACCCCGCTGACCTTTGCCGGTCCCAAAACCATGACTTCGTTGGAGGGGCTGTTCCGGGCTCTGCCCAAGGGGAGCGTACTGCAACTGACCCTCCATGCCGACTCCCATATCGCCCCGATCCTCTCTGCCTATCGGGAGAGCAGAACGGTGGCGGACATCATTGTCCGCACCAGCACGGAGCAGATCGTGGGTTTCATGGAACAGGGGCGGAGGGGCCTTGCCGCCTGCTCCCATATCCCGGTGCGTAATTTTCGTTTGTTTGTCGCGGTCAAGCTGCCCGGAGATACAGAGAGTCCGAACCCCGAAAACAAAACGTTCCGTCAGGAACATACAAAAAACCTGCAAGACATCAAACGGCAGATCACCGAAACCCTCAAAGCAGCCTTACTCTCCCCGCGCTCCATGCAGCCGGGTGATTTGCTCGAATGGGCACGGCGGTTGTTCAACCATTACCCGGCCGGGTATCCAGAACACAACTTCACCACCTATAACGACACCATTCCCCTGCGCAAACAGCTCTTGAACGCCGATACCGTGGTCCGGGAGGCGAGTGACCATCTCCAGGTGGGTGACAACTTTTTCTGCTGCACCACCCCCAAGAGCATTCCCAACCAGATCGATCCGCTGCAGACCAATACGCTCTTCGGCGGCATCTGGGGCCTGATCTCGGATATGGATCAGATCAAGACCGGATTCCTCTACATCCTCAACATCTTCTTTGAGCAGGGACTGGAGACCAAGATCCACGCCAAGTGCAACCTGCTCCTCAATCAACAGGCGGTAGGCTCGCTCTCGACCTTGCTGCGGAGAAAACAGGAAGAGCATCTGGCGGCCACCGATGCCCTGGAGCATGGGGTCAAATTTGTCCGCATCATCCCCATCCTGTTGGTCTGGGACCGGGACCTGGAAAGGGCGCGCGAGTCCTGTACCCGGGCCAGACGGATCTGGGAAGATAACGGCTATGTCATGCAGCAGGATTCTTTTATATTGAAAATCCTTTTCCTCTCGGCCCTGCCGTTCTGCCTGTATACCACCGGCAGAAACATCGACAATCTGGAGCGAGATTTCATCGCCCCGGTACCCTCGGTGACCCCGCTGTTACCGGTCCAGGGCGACTTTGCCGGCACCGGTGGAATCCCGAAACTGATCTTCACCGGCCGCAAGGGCCAACTGGTCTCTTTGGATTTTTTTGCCAAAGGGGCGGCCAACCATAACATCGTCTGCTGCGCCACCACCGGCTCGGGCAAGTCCTTCCTGGTCAACTTCCTTGCCTTCAACTACTACGCCTGCGGCGCTCTGGTGCGGATCATCGATATCGGCGGCTCATACAAGAAAATCGCCGACATGCTTGGTGCCCGCTATCTCGATTTTCAGCCGGGAACCACAGTCTGCCTCAACCCCTTCACCTCCATCCAGGAGCCGGAGGAGGAACTCAAATCAGTGACCGCTGTCTTTGCCCAGATGGCCTACTCCAACTCGGATACCGACCGATGCGACGATACCGAACTGAACATGATCCGCAATGCGGTCCGCTGGGCCTGGCAGCAGAAGGGCCAGGCGGCCGATGCCGACACGGTCTATGCGTTTCTGGCCACTTTCCCCGAAGTGGAGGCGGCTGATTTCGATTCCATGAGCGACAACCCGAGCCTCATCGTGGTGGCGAGAAAGCTGGCCTTCAATATTCGCGAATTCACCAGCTACGGTTTTCACGGCAGGTTCTTCACCGGTCCCTCCACCTTCGATATCCATCGCGACGCCTTTGTGGTGTTGGAGTTGGAGAACTTGAAAATCCAGCCTGATCTCTACCGGGTGGTCACTCTGCTGGTACTCAATGCGGTCACCCAGGATCTCTATCTCTCCGACCGGTCCCGTTCGCGGCTGATCATCTTTGACGAGGCCTGGCAATTCATGGGCAAGGCCGCCATGCTGGGGCCGGTGATCAACGAGGGCTATCGCCGTGCCCGCAAGTACAACGGCAGTTTCATGATCATCACCCAGTCCCTCCTCGATCTCGACAGTTTCGGCGAGGTGGGCCGGGTGATCAACGGCAACTCGGCCTTCAAGATCTACCTCGAATCCTCGGACTTCGACCAGGCCCGCAAGCAGGGGCTGATCGAGTATGACGACTTTGTGCTCCAGTTATTGAAGAGTATCAAATCCAATCCTCCCAAATACTCGGAGATCTTTTTCGATACACCCTTCGGCCTCGGTGTAGCCCGGCTGGTGGTCAACCACTACGATTATTTCATCTATACCTCCAAGCCCGCCGAGATCGCCGCCATCGAGGGCATGGTTAAAAACGGTCTCACCTATCATGAAGCCATCCTTTCGATGGTTGACCGGAGGGAGCAGGATGCGCTCTGAACTTGTACTGGCCTTGTGGGTGGTGGCCTCTGCCACCCAGGCCTTGGCAATGACCCGGTTGGAGACCGCGGGCAGGACCTATCCCATTGTCGAACAGGATATCCGGGAAGCGTTCAAGCAAAAGGCGACCAGCATCGACCTCGATGCCCTGCTCGATACCCATAAGCGCTATCAGCCAGCCAACCTGCACCCGCTGCCTCGGGCATCGAGTGATCGGGTGTTCTCCGTGGAACTGACCTACAGCCTCGACCACGACATCAGGGACAGCCAGGGTCATCTGCTCTATCCTCAGGGCTTCACCTTCAATCCCCTTCAGTATGCCGGCTTGAACGGCGGGCTGGTGGTGATCGACGGCAGTGATCCGCAACAGGTCGAATGGTTCAAGGGATCTCCCTACCGCCAAAACCTCCGGGCCATCCTGTTGCTGTCCGGCGGGTATTCGGCCGAGTTGAAACAGGAGTTGCAGCGTTCGGTCTATTATTTGACCCATGACATCGCAACCAGGCTTCAGCTCAAGGCCGCTCCATCGGTGATCATCGAGCAGGACAACACGCTGACGGTTCGGGAGGTGTATCTTGAAGCGAAGCCGTAGCAGGATGTTGGTATTCTGCCTCCTGTTCCTCATTCCTTTCCCGGTCTATGGAAAATCAGGCGTACCCTTCAATCCGATCACCGACATTAACTGGGGCGAGATCGAGTTCACCATCGAGGGAGTGTGCTTCTGCCCCAGAATCTGGGGGATCGAGGTTGGCCTCATCATCAGCTACTGGGAGCCGTTTCTGCTTCTGGATACCTCCTCGGTGGCCTTCTATTCCGCCACATTGGGGACCTCGGTCGGCGGATCATCGCTCGATGAACTGGGTGGCAAAAACAACAGCTCGGATGCGATCAATCTGGTCAACGAGTCCACCTTTGCCCAGTCGCATGCCTTTCTCCTGCCCTTGATGCCCTGGATCTGCAATCGCAGCGATTACGGAACCTGGTGGAGCGAATACGACGCCATGTGGCAGAACGATGAACTGGCCGCCTTGCTCAGCCCTGAAGCCTCTCTTTATGCCAACAAAGAGATGGTCATGGGGTGCATGGCCGATGCCATTGCCGCCAATGGAGGCTGGCCGCTCGATGCCATGCCCTGGTGTGTCGGCAGTGGTGGCTCAGCCTATCCCATGACCGGCCACGTTGACAACGACAACATCGTCCAGGCCAATGCCACCGCTGCCTACCGGATGCTGTACAAACTGAACCGCATCGGCATGATCTGCGATCCATTCCCTCTGTGTGGCTGCATGTACACCCCAGTCTGGATCAAGAGCCATTACAAGATGAATGTGGTCAGGCCGGGAATACGGGATGTGCACCCCATCGGCCGGGCAACCGCTCTGTATGACTCCGGGCTCAACACGCCCTACATGGGGACCTTGGGCTCCAATGACGAGTTTCTCTGGGTGGTCTACCGGCCAGCAACGGTGCTGCACATGCTGCGAGTGAGTCGAGGAATATTGGCTGCAGTACCGGTGATAATTTTCCTTCAGGTCGGTTCGATCTCCGGGGCTGGTGAGCTAAAGAACGACAGAGAACCGGTGGAAAAGGTGCTTGAGCAGGCAGGCATCCTCAGCGAGACAATGACTGTGCCCGAAAATAGCCACGCCCAGGAAGGTTTGGACGCTGCCCGGCAAGCGGCGGAACAATTCCATGCACCTGCTTTTCAGGAGCAGCTGCGTTGCCAGATGGAAAGGATACGGGGAAGCGAGTCAAAGCAGGAACAGGCAAGGGCATCACAGAAAAAAGGCGCTCTCACCGACCAGGAGTCGGTCTATCTCTTCCTCTCCAGCTCCATGCCCGAGGTCATGGTGAACCGGTATCTGATCGATATCGTCCGGACCGGCGAGCAACGGATTGTGCCGGTCCTGTTCGGGTTACCGCCAGGGAAGGAAGGCAAACATCTCGATGCCGATTATTTCATCCGGGTGCTGCAGATTGATCCGGGATGCAGGGATACCCCTGAAACTCCCTGTCAGAGGCTGGAAGTGCCATTTCGGATCAACCCGGTGCTGTTCTCCCGATACTCCATCACCGAGGTGCCGGCCCTGGTCTATGAAAATGACCAGGATGCCTGGTCGATCCATGGAGAGGCGGAGTTGGCGTACCTGTTGGAGAAAATCGGCAAGGCAGCGAACAGTCCCGCCTTGACCGGCATCAGCAACCGCCTGCGAGGTGGTCAGTGAACGAACAGAAAGAAAAACATCATGAAGAAAGCAGGTGGGCATCCTCACCCGGTTACCTGGAGGTGATCGGCATTGTCCTGGTCATCGTGCTGGGAACGCTCTTTGCCTATGACCGGTTATTGGTTCCCAAGGTGAAGGTGGCTGATTTGAAAGGATACCTGCAGACACAAAAAACCTTGCTGGCTGCCGGGGCCATCAGCGAAGAGCAGTGGCAGCGCAGCCTCGACACCCTGGAGCAGGTATTCCGGGAACAGCCCCGTCACCACCTGATCATTCTCAAGGATGTGGTTCTGCACCATGACCCGGACGCTGAACTCAAGCTCCAATAGACCGTTCCGGCCGTTGAACCGTCGGGAACAGACTGCTGTTATCGTCCTGCTCGCCTTCCTTTTGGTGGGTGCCTGGCTGCCCAGACGGATCATCGTGGCCACCAGTGGTTCGCTCGACCATCGGGTCTTTTTCCTTTTACCGGCACCTGCCAAAGTGGAGCCGGGCGACTACTTGGTTTTCCGCCACCGGGATTGCGCACAGATCCAGCCGGGACTGCGCTTGAATCATGATCGAATGATCAAGCAGGCGGGCTGCCTTGCGGGCGACCACCTGGTCGTGGATGACGCACACCGCTTTACCTGTAACGGCAGACCACTGGGCCAGGCCCTGGAAACCGACAGCAAGGGCCAGACCTTGCCTCGATTCTTCCACAACGGTCCGGTTCCGGCGAGCAAGCTGTTCATGGTCGGCACCCATCCCCGTAGTTATGACAGCAGATACTTTGGGTTTATCGATGCGCACGCGATCCTCTATCAGGCCCTGCCGCTCTGGTAGTTTTTTATGCCTGGCGCTGCTGGTTACGCCGGTCTGGGCGGCTGCCTCCATGCCTCTGGCTGCCGCCAGTTTCTACCAGGAGAGCAAGCATGGCTGGTTCTGGTATGAGGACCCTCCGCCGATCGAGGCAGAACGGAAAGAACCAGTCCCTGAGCCCACAACCTCGGCCACTGCATCTCGTGATGTGTCCCTGGCCCGATACTCCGCGGAAACCCTGTGGAGCATGCATCCAGATGATTTTCAGCAACTCCTCAACGGCCTGCAAAAGAAGGCGGTGCAGTATCCGACCGAGCAGAACATCCTCGAGTATCTCTCCATCCAGGACATCGCCCGGCGCAAGGCCCTGGCCTACGCCAATGCCACCCAGTACGTCACCCGGAAGCGTGCCGATCTGTTCAACATCAGCCAGGTCTATCCCACTTCCAGCCCCGGCACCCTGGCCAGGGTGCAGATGCAGCAGGAGGAGATCGCCGCGACCATCCGCGAAGCCAGAGATGATCACGCCTTGCTGTTCTTTGCTTCGACAGGTTGCGGCTTCTGCGAGAAACAGACCCAAATCTTGACCGCCTTCGTCGACACGTATGGCTGGCAGGTCAAGCCGGTCGATATTGCACGCGAACCAGACCTGGCGCTGCGTTTCAATATCACCACTACCCCCACCCTGCTCCTGATCCGGCAGGACCAGGAAGCTGCAATGTCCATTGCCACCGGCGTGGCCACCCTGCCGGAGATCGAGCGCAACCTCTACCAGGCGATCCGTTCCCTGCGTGGAGACACCGCCATGGAGTCGTTCACCACCTACGACTTCCAGAAGGGCAGCGCCCTCGATCCAACCTCGATCCTGAAAGGTCAGGCACCCTGGCAAGGGATCGGTCCTACAGACAAGTCATCCATAAGGCCGTCGCCATGAAATCTTTTTTTTATTTCGCTCTCGTTCTGATCGTATCCGTTCAAACAGCCAAGGCTGGCTGGGTCGACGACTGGCTGCAGCAGCACAGCGGCAGCATGCCCAACTCCTTCAGCGGGCAGCAGCGTGGCTACTACTCCGGCGGCAGTTTCTCCGCCCGCTGGCCCAGCACCACCGAATATCCGGTCACCGTGGAGATGCCCCGGATCAAGAGCGGCTGCGGCGGCATCGATGTGTTCATGGGCGGCTTCAGCTTCATGAACACCGATTACCTGGTCAACAAGCTCCAGGCCATCCTCTCGGGCGCTCCGGCGGTAGCCTTTGACCTGGCCCTGAAGACGCTGTGTGAACAATGTTCCAACACCATCAAGAACTTCGAGGCCATGGCCGATAAATTGAATTCCATGCAACTCGATGAATGTGCCGCCTCCAAGGAACTGGTGGGGATCGTGGCCGATGCCAACGGCTTTCACTCCTCCGAGGTAATGCGGGAAAAACTCGGCACCGCCATCAAGGAGAATAAGCTGGTCAGCGGCGCCGCCGAGTTGTGGGACAGTCTCACCAAGCAGGATCGGGCCAACAACAATCAACCCCGGCCTGCCGATGTGGCCGATGTCACCAGCGGCTGCAACGCTGACATAACCAATATCTTTCTCGCCGGTGGCTCCTTGCTTGGCAATGTCGGTTCCAAGATGGGTATTCCCTCCAATCATATCGACCTGATCCGGGGGCTGGTCGGCGATGTGCAATTGGAAGGGCCGGCCAATGGGTACCGCATCTCCACCATCCCGCCCTGTCCGCAAAACAACCCGGACGACATCAAGGCCTTCACCGAGGGTGCGGTGTACAGCAAGAGTACAAGCGGAGCCTGCAATCAAATCAATGATGCCAACCGGGATCTGATCACCTCCATCGGCACCACCCTGAACAGTATAGCCGACAAGATGGAGAACAAGGGGACGCTCACCACCGCCGAACAGACTTTCCTGGAATCCAATCCGCTCGCCACCCTGCCGATCCTCAAAACCGCGGTGGGCACCAGCACCAGGGCCGCGGTCATCCCCGGCCTGGCCGACATCACCGCCAAGGCCTACAGCCTGCAGATGCTCTCCGATCTCTATCTCCGGGGAGAATCCATCGCCGCCAAGGCCAGGGAGGTGCTGGAGAAGAAGGCCGGCCCCTCTACCGGTCAGGGACCGGAGAAGTGCGCCGCCGTGCTCTTTGCCGAACATGCCGGCCAAGGCATCACCGCCATGCTGGCGCGGATGCGTACCTTGAAGGAGGCAGCCAAGACCAGCTATGTCACGGCCGCGAATGAAATGAACAGTACGATCGCCTATCTCAACCACATGCAGCGGATGGAAGCCCAGATGGTCTCCGAGATCACCCGGCGCTACGGCAAGGACCTGGCCGCCAGGATGCAGTTATGATGGGCAGGAAACGTGCGATGAAGAGATGGATGTTGTTCCTTTCGGCATTTGTCGGCGTTCTCGCCACGGCCGGGTCGGCTTTGGCCCTGGACATGGAATATTACACCTACGGCGGCTTCAACCCCATTGTTCAGGCCTTCGTCCGCATCGCCCTGATCTTCAGCGACGCGAACTATCAAGGGCTCATTTTCGTGATGACCGTTGTCGGCATCATGGCAGGCGCTGCCGCCTGGATCGCCAAAGCCGCCACCGGCGCCCGGATCATCCCGCTTACCTGGACCGTGCCGGTTCTGTTCGGGGCCATCGTCTACCTCGCCGTCTTTGTCCCCAAGGGCCATATCACCGTCTATGATCCGGTCCTGAATCGCTTCCAGACCGTTGGCGATATTCCGGATGCCATCGTCTTCACCGCCGGCACCCTCAATCTGGTCGAGCGCGGTCTGGTGGACATCATTGATACCTCGGCAACCCTGAATGCCGCCTATACTCAGACTGCCGGGGGCATCGGTTTCAAGACCCTGGAGTCGGTCAAGGGTTCCTTGCCCAAGGACAATTATGCCCGCACCTCCATGATCCGCTACGTCAAGGATTGCCTTACTTTCGAGCTGATGCGGCCGGGCACCGCTTTGTCCCTGGATGATCTGCGCAATACCAGCACCGATTTTCTGGTCAATCTGACCCAGGCTGCCAATCCATCGATCTACACCGTCTACTACGATGCCGCCAATCCAGCCGGCACCGCCATGACCTGCACCCAGGCCTGGACCAATCTGCAGCCGGTCTATGCCACCGCCGCCAACTATACCGAGGCAATCCGCAAGGTCTGCAGCAAGGCCTATTATGATCCAGACAATGCCGCTGAGCTGACCACCTGCCGCAATCAGATTGAAAATACCCTCAACTTCACCACCGGCACTCCGGTTACCCCAGAGCGGATTATCCAGCAACGGCAGATTGCCGAGATCCTCTACACTTTCTACTTCCAGGATGATGTCGAGACCTCGGTGCTGATGGAGAGTGACCGGAAGATAACTTCCTCGGGTTTGGGGATCGGTCTGACCATGAACGAGTGGATCCCGGTCATCCGGGCGGTGATGACCGCCATAGCCATCGGAGTGATCCCGTTTCTGGCACTCTTTCTGCCCACCCCGATTGTCGGCAAGGCCGCCTCGGTGATGCTCGGTTTTTTTGTCTTCCTCTCCACCTGGGGCGTAACCGATGCGGTGATCCATGGGGCAGCCATGGACTATGCCGCCCATAGTTTCGAAGAGGTCCGGCAATCGAGTCTCGGGGTCTACGCCATGGCCGCCCTGCCTTCGGTTGCCACCAAGGTGCTGGCTATGTTTGGCGTCATTCGGTCCGCTGGCATCATGCTGGCCAGCCTCTTCTCAATGATGTTGATCCGTTTCGGTGGCCATGCCCTGGCCATGCTGGCCGGCAACCTGAGTGGTCTGGTGCAGGGTGCGGGCAGTCATGCCGGCGCCTTGCTGACTCCGGATGGTCTTTCTTCCGCCATGAACCGGCAGGTCAAAGCGGCTGGCTTACTGGACGGGATGGCCGAACATCGGTTCGCCAATCTGGCCGCTGCCGAGTCCTGGGGTCTGCACAAATCAGTGGGCGGGCAGGTTGCTGCCATGAACGCCCGCAGGAGTTTGCAGGAGGCAGGGCAGATTGCCGCATCAACATCGCAGGGGGATTTTGCCGCCATGATGGCCGCGGCCAATCAGAGTGTCGGCACGGCCTCCGGGCCTGTTGCCATCTCCACCGGGCCGGATGGAACCGCAACCAGAATGCGGTCTGAATCGATCAACCCGGATGGTTCTGCCAGTGTTGTTACCCTTGGTTCAGGCGGGACTGGCACCCAAGAGGACATCCTTGCCGCTGGCAGGGCCTCCTATACCGTGGACAATGCCGGCGTCCGCACTACCACTCAGGCCTCGGTCCATGGTCTCGATCCGGTCAAGGTCGGAGCCATGGCGGTACAGCAGAAGGTGGCCGGTGCCGCCAGGACTCTGGGCAGTGACAGCACCTGGGGCATGCTCTGGCAGCAGGTGCAGAGGGACAGCCTTGCCGGCGGGAGCAGCCGCAGTTATGCCGATACCCTCAACAATGCGCTCAGCAGCAGTTGGAAGCGGGCCTTCAATGACCAGTCCGGTTTTATGCATACCCTCGATGAAACGCAACGGACGCAGATCAAAGGGATGCTGGGAATCGGCGGTAGCATCGAAAATGCCTCGATCGGCGCCGACGGTCAGCTCTCAGTCGTTGGCAGCAATGGCGAGTCGGTCAGTTTCAAGGTAACGGAAGGAACAATGAAGGCCTTTGCCAGGGACGAGGCCAGGGTGCGTTCCGAAGCGGTGGCGCAGACGTTCAGCGAGGGGAAGGGGCTGGATTACCTGGCCAATGTCGCCAAGCGCATCGGGGCCACGGAGGCCTCTTCCATCATTGACGAAGCCCGGTCAATCAGCAGGTCGCAGGAGTCATACGGCGCTGATCTGACCACCGCGCTTGTAAAGAACTATGCCCGGGAGCGGTACGGTGAGGAAACCCCGGAGACGATCCGCAGAACCATCAGTGATTTTAACAGCTCAATCACTCAGCAAGGCGCGGCTGGAGTTAACAACATGCGTGACATTGTCAGCGGCTTTGTCAGCGGTAAGGGATACGGCTGGGGCAGTACCGGGGCAGAGGTACGGGGGGCCATGGACAAGGTTCGGAACCAGATCCATGATCAGAAGGTAATGCAGGGGTTTGTCGACCAAAGGGCCGGATCGGTTCGCGCCAACACCGCCGGCATTATCGAGAAAAACAGAGGTGGTCCCTATTGTTCGGTCAGGAGATAGGGGTTTTTTAGCTTGTCTTTTCCTTTATCAGGCAGCCTTTAAAAGGTCTTCATAGTACCAGTCGTCCGGAGTTTTGCCTTCCAGACTGCT
>Ga0123357_10002485_pt1 | contig 20597 bp, 12 predicted proteins | sample TergutEmb28metaG_FD_89873 | JGI IMG/M metagenome (GOLD analysis project Ga0123357, IMG submission 89873) | Embiratermes neotenicus P4 segment gut microbial communities from Petit-Saut dam, French Guiana - Emb289 P4 | ecosystem: Host-associated > Arthropoda: Insects > Digestive system > Gut ... | reverse complement strand
TTTGCAGATAATCCGACAATAAAATGCCTTTTCTGAGGATGCAAGAGGACAAGGTATATTAGTGTTTCGTTGCAACACTCATTCTTGTGTCTACGGTATCAAGACAAAGACAACTCACACCGGACAGGCGCGGAAAACCTCGCCCCCATTGGGTTTCGAACCCCGGACCGTCTAGCCCGTAAGAAGTCGCTATACCGCCTACGCTATCCCGGCCCACACTCACACAGACATAATTCCTAACTGAGTGTTCTTTAGTGTATTCAATATTACAGATCGTTATGTGTCGCCTTGATACGTGGCAAATTTTAGCTTGATGTAAGAAACCCGCACAGCAGCAAAGCGGTTCGTTACAAAGGGTCGAACTGACAGTTTTCATATTTCTTACTGTCGTTAAGACAGCTTGATCTCTTTGCTAATGAAAGTACAATGTTCGTAGATTGTCAGCTGCAAGTAGCGCTATCTCGTCATTTAGAAGCTGTCATTCTGTCAAGATGGCCACAAGAAGTTGCAAGACACCAGGTCAGTATGCAAAAAAAAATGCAAAATGTGTTTGGGAGTGAGCCTGACCAAGGAGATTCAAATACGCTGAACCTCTGACCGACTGACCTTTCAGAGAGTATAACAATCTGTCAGTGTCACAAATATGTGTAGAAATTTTCGTTGAATCAGAATTCTCCCAGAGACGACACTGGTGGCAGTTCGTCAAGCAGAAGTTCCACGTAGTGCAACAGGACTAGCCACACGTACTTGCTGTATTCAAGAACAAATTACCTTACGTAGAATAGTTTAAAACTTGGAAACGTACATATTTCCCTACGGAAAGGTATCACAGGAATTAATAAAACCGGATTAATCAGTTATAAGTAAGAAAAATTATTGCTTGTTAAAGAAAGATAACCGTATCCTGCCCATGCAAAATGACTTTATGATGCACTGCAAAACTCTTATGACCAACATGTCATTTAACTGCAAATTACTCAATGCAGCATGAACCTCCGACTAATGAAACACGCTGTGCGCTTATTTATGTGGTGTAAACATATTATTACATCGGCATCCATATCGGCTTCTCAGAGATTTTATTTCGACAAGACTGTAAATTCCGACGCGATGATCTGTAGGAGAAATAGAGATGGCACGCGGAGGGGCATATTACTCAATGCTGCAAAGATAAACTCAGCCCTCTGACCACTATCAACAGTTTCAGATTCATTGTTCCTACTGCTCTAAGACGATTTTGTCGCAAACTCGCCATGCAAGGTACAACTGCGCCGTCTCCTTTCAAGCCTTGAAACATTTCCCGCTTCACTCCTGCAGGTGCATGCTTTAGTTTTCAGAATGAGAAGTGAAACATATGCATCATATTTATGAATTGTATAACCACGTTTACATGAAAACATATGTTCGTCAGACCTTGGCAAATCTCCAGCATGTTTCGGCATGCCACAGATGCCATTTTCATGTGTTTTTAACTTAATTTTAATGCGTGTGCAAGTGTGTGTTTTTGTTTTTACCCACTTACTACGCAAAGGACCATTTTGAGGGCGCTATGATTGCTACTTTGAGGACTCCCTGATGACAGCACCTGTGATTTGCCGAAACATGTTGAAGAGCTGCTAATGTCTCATGTACATATTCTGTGTATGTAAAGTTGATTATACAAATTAATTTTCATACAATTCATGGTAAATACAATATTAAAATATGCAGCGGAGGACTCAGAAAGAATCATGCTTTTATATCTCTACTGAAGAAGAATAAGAAATGTTCAATTATTTTAATGCAGTCCACTTCACAACACAGTGTCGAATTTTGTTGTATTTCTTTCGCCCACTTTCACTGCTTACATACTATGCGGAATTCCCAACATACTGGCACAGAGGTTCCTTTATTGTGTGTTATCTTTTTTAATTTCATTCCCGCTCGCTCTCCCTTCAGGTTACATTCATTGTCGCAGCGCTTCGTATTAACATGAGAATTCCCAACCCTTGTAACACCAGCACGGGGCATGCTGATTAAAACAAGCCGTCACTCTAAAATGGGATGGGAAGGAAAAGAATAACCAGTTGTTAGGTGACCAGACAAGGACTTCCAACGACTCCACGTGCGTGCCCCTCGGCTCTTTTCCACGAGATGAGCATCCAGTAGCGGCAACAGCGTCCGCGGAAAAATACACGACAAAAAAAGGAAAAGAAGCGTGAGAAGTGGAGTGAGAAAATTTGTCATTCCTCAAGTCTTGAATATAGCGAGCGAAGGGCCCTGAGGACAGTGGCATGCTTTTGGAACTCACTGCCCGCATATTTCAACACCGCGATGAGACGAACTGCAGAGGTGTTGGGGACCGAAGGGTGTAAAAACGAGAACAACAGACAAAAGGGGGGAGCCGTGCGGTTTTTCTCCAAAAGTAATGGGTTTTAATAAAAACCCGGCCAATATAACTGTTGATTTACGGAGTTTTACCGGGTTATTATGGTTACTATTGATCGTGAGAAGACCCTCGCTCTACAACTTGGGACCCATATGCAAGCGACCGGTAGGGCTAAGATAGTGCTTCCTGGTAGTGCGATGAGACGAAATGCCTACAAAAAGAGGCGCCTGTATTTGTTCGTTAAACACAAGAAGCTAACTTTCGAAAAATAATGAACATCTGAGCACACATTTCTTGCACTACACGACTGGCAGCGCCCTTGAAATTCAGAAGATGTTACCTCTTGATTTTTGGTTATACTGTCGCATGTACCGACTTCATTCCCTTTGTGCATCTTCAAATACGCTACAGAAGTTTCCTTCCGAATTCACGAGCATTTCATCTATCCCCTTCAACGTGACAGTCTGTCCTGTTGAAAGAACCAAGTTAAATTAAACAGCACTGCAAACGCTGTATTCGGCGATTTTAACAAAAAGTTATTTGTTCTCTAAGTTCCACAAGGTTTCACTCTGCTGCACAAACGTGATTTCACTTACGACGTAAGAAACGCGCAGCTTTACCTGCGCCAAATTTCACTGAATCCCTAAATGATCCACAGGATTATAAGCAGTTTCTTATACCGAATTTCACTGAAATGAGACAACAAACTTGGGGTACTACGGAACGAAATGCTTTTAACACTAAGTAAGTGTGTCTTTCACTGCGATAATTTTTACGAGGCTCAAAATCACTGAATACACCTTTGTGTATAGCCTATATGAAGTACCGGATCTTTCCAAAACACTACCCTCCCCCCCCCCCCCCTCAAAAAAAAAGGGAAACAGGCAATGGAAAATATCCTTTGGTCCCTTAATTAATATATGGTTTCTATTGCACTAATATTCATGAAACTCGTTACTAGTCAACGACATTATCTACACATCCACTACACTGAAATCCATCCAAAATGGGAAGGAATACGTCAAGAATGAGCAAAAAGTTATTGACCGCCACAAAGGAGTATGACTGTCACACACTGCTTAATGCATACGTACGCTTTAGTAAGAGAAAGAGCACAAAAGGAAAGAGCAGAGCAGCAAAAAACAAACCAGAGAATACTATCACGTAATATTTCTTTAATTACATACACACAGAATTTATCAGCACGTATTTTCTCCAACACGACAACAGCCGATGGACGAAAGAACGTACCTTGTCTCCTCATAACGTATTCTTTACACTTTCTAAAATACACTTGATAAAATTTAATTATTTCTAAATGAAACGGGTAAAATATTATCTACCTTTAGATTAACTTCCCTATTCGACATAGGTATGATCACCAAGACAAGCAATATACCTATAACTTAACATCGAGGCGCGTTTGTGCAACCACTTTTGCTGTCGAAAAGTAATAAGCACTGCATATTCTGAGTATGCAAATATAACCTTAGGTATTTAGCATAAAATGCGCATGAGCCGTATTGTCCCCTGTCGCCTACCCGGCTCTACAGTATTCCACATAATCTTATAAACGGCACGATTTTCTAAACACATCACTTAACATAAAATGCGTGTTTTGGTCTTCTCTACAACTTTGTCTGAAACATTTCTCATTCTAAACAAAACTGAACGAGATAGGATCAAAAATGTATATTGGCCTTCATGTAAGGTACCCGTTATTCTTGTCAGGTTTTGATGAAACTTTAATTTTCTCGACAGATTTTCGAAAAATACTAAAATAAAAAATTCAATTAAAATCCGTCCAGTGGCAGCGAGTTGTTCCATGCGGACAGACGGACAGACACGACTAAGTTAATAGTCGCTTTCTCAATTTTGTGAACGCGCCTAAAAATTCGCTACACTAACACTAAATTTGCCATTGCGTGTCAAAAGGAAGTCGAAATATTACACAGCATACAAGCTGAGATGTTCATTTTGCGAGATACAAGTTAGCGTCAAATCGGATAACACTTTACATCAATGATATTTGTCACTAAGATAAAATGCACTCTTAGGTGTACTCCAGACACAGCGCACGCCAGATTCAATTGTGATCTCGCATCTTTGGAATACATGTACAATGAATACTACAACATACTCTTAACTTCGATGCCTGTAATTCGAGCCGTACTGATACACGGCAAGTCCACAGTACTTTATTCTGGTCGACGTCCTCCATAAACTAACGTTTTTCGACGATTACACCGGCTTCTCTGCATACACAGTGCTGTCCAAATGTATTAGGACTGATTTTTTTAAAACACGTAGGCACATGAGGAAGATAATACCTTTTCTATTCAAAATAAGCTCCATTGGCATATATATAGACTTTTGCACCGTCGCACAGTTTCTGAAAGGCTGCCGAAAATTCTTCATTTTGGACCTTCTTTAATTCATCAGTTACGGCTTTTTGGATCTTAGCAACATCCGCAAAGTGGAGTCCTTTTAACTTCATTTTCAACTCGGGGAACAGAAAATAGTCTGGCGGAGATAAAACTGGACAGTACGGGGGGTGATAAAAGGTTTTAACATTTTTGGGGTCAAAAATTGGTAAACATTTGGCAGCTGTGTGGGCGGGCACATTACAGTGCAACAAGAAAAAATCTCGAGAGCAGAACGCAGCTGGACGAAGCTGCTGAATGCGCTTCAGGAGGCCATCCATTACTCCTTTATAAAATTCTGCATTTACTGTTTTTCCCTCTGGTACGAATTCTTTGTGCAACACGCCTTGAGATTCGAAAAAATTTATCAAAATAGTCTTGATGTGGGACCTTCGGAATTTCAGTTTCTTCGGCCGAGGGGATTTCTCACCAATCCATTCAGAACTCTGTCGCTTTGTTGCGGGGTCATAGGCAAAACACCAGGTCTCATCTCCCGTAATAATTTGGTTAAAAAAATTTTCGTCTGCATTGCCTAAGGACTGAAGGCCCCTTAGCCAATGCTGATGTCGTTTTTGCAGCTGCGGAAGGAGATCCGTGTTGCAGTTCACTAACCCAAACAAGCTTCCTCAGCGTACTTCTTTAAAATCAATAGGATCCACATCCATATACTCTACAACTCTTGTGCATATAACAAGTCGCCCACGTTCTGATCTTTTGATGCCTTGCGCCACTTGATGATGCCGTAGGTATCGAAAATTAAAGGTCTCAGCGCATGTGCTGTATTGTATTTTCGACATATGTTGAACAATAATTCTCACTGCGAAGAACTTTCAGAATATCCACACGTATAACGAAGACGAAAATCTTTATTACAAATGATTAATTCTTCTGGGATACGATGTCATGTTTGAGAGAGGGAGCAGTTTTGTATCTCGTATTCAGGGTCTATGATTTAGGCAGTAAGCTCCTCAGAAAAGTCAGTAGCTCAGAATTCAAATCATGAATCCACAGTAAAACCGCTGTGAAAATATCAAACCTAGCACATCAAATATTTACCTCCCGATATGGCGTCGTGCCTCAGGAAATTTTGTCAGCACCCCTGTGAGGATCTGAAATGACGCATTCTTTATTAAAGATCTCGCAATAGCCGCATCGCTTCAGGAGTTCAAATAAGAAAATATGTTCAAGTAGTTAGAACACTGCAAATCAAACAAAGTTATATCTTTCGCTTTTAAAATTTTCCAACTATCCGTCTTCACTTCCATTCCCATTCTTTCATCTAAGATTGGTTTTCTTTTAGTTGCATGTCTGTCATTGTAAAGACCTGTTTAGGAAAAACCGAGGCCAATTAATATGAAAGTACTTTACATTAAATACTCCAAATTTCTGGAAGAGCACTGATTTAGTTGAAGGTATGCCAACTTTTCCTGCTCATCTTACTGACCCTGCGAAGGAGAAACCCAATTCATCGGAGAACCCCCTGTCCCAATGCCAGTCTGTCTATCAAAACAAATCACACTAACTGCACCGGCATCGAAAACTTCCTTCTGCGACGAGAGAACGTACGAATCCACCTGAGCCACGGCGTGGTCTACTTTAAGCCTGAAGATTACCTAAGCAGTATTAAAGCAGTTCCTGTCTCAGAGAGAACACCACGTCTATCATCTCCCATCACGAGACCTGATCCTAAAGTTAGTTAACATCTGCTTCTCAATGTCAAATGTTGAAACTCTCTACAAATCTACGGTTACGTCTCTGAAATTATAGCATTTATCTTTTAGGAGTTCTTACCACAATTTTAAGCGTATTTCCCCCAACATACATGATATACTTCCCTCCATTTCACCGCGTTAATTCGTTAGGTTAATAAAAACTAACTGAAAATAACCGAAACAATGTTTTTAACAATCTGTTGTCATTGTTGTTTCAAGTTCAGCCATCACTCAACATAAATGGATTCATATCTTTGCCTGGACACCGTAAGATGTTTAATTTATCTTCTCACGTTACATAAGAGCTGCCACAAAAAGAGAGATCTCTCTCTCAACCGTGTAATGGCGAAAACTGTGGAAGTACGTATAATCGTCTCCGCACGATGTTACTACTCCCTCAAATGACTCACTTTTGTTAACACTACAAACGACCACCACGAGAATGAGACCGACCCAAATAAACTGTTGCTCTGCATTACATTTTACCAGGGTTTCGTGCTCACAGAAGTCATAAAATTCGACGTGTAACAAATATTACATTCACAAATGCAGTCTATGTGTGACTTATACAAAATGAAGAAGAAATTTAAATTGAAGCCTTTCCGTACATTTCATGTCCGAAAAAATGCATTCCAGTTAAATCTGACACTGAAAGTGCACACAAAAATTGATATATAAAATTTAATTTCAAATAAAAGTCTAATATACATATATATATATATATATATATATACCTCTCCACTCTACAGAAGAGCTCGTGGCACACCTATTTGTATATCTTTTACAGTGTCGATCTTAATGAGTCCCATAACTCACATTCAAAACTTTCTTCGATATAGCAAATATTGAACAAAGTACTACGTACGATACAAAGTATCTGAAACAACCTGCGTTTAGTGTCATTTAACAGGCATGTGCAACAAGGCATTGATATTACCAAATTAAACATCAGGGCCAATTTGATGCAAAAAAGTAATTAATGTTAATTCCGACACGTTTCGGCCTGTGTTCAAACTTTAAAATGGGAACCATTCACACGAAACATATGAAATAAATCCTGACTTTAAGTTCGTATGGTGCACATGTTAAAAATGTGACACTTTTACAACTTCGTAGAATTAAACATTAAAACTCTTTCAGTGCTTGGGAGAACTATACGAAAAGTGTCACTATTATTATTAGTATTATTATTATAAGAATGCTATGCAAGCTAAATACGAATATTTATTCAACAATAAATGTGTATTACGAATATATATATATATCCTGCACTACAGACCCTTGTTGCTGTGGAAAGGCAATGAGTGTGACATATTGTGTGTGTCTGTTTATAAACTTAGGTATCCTGCATGCAATACACATGCACCCTATAATCATGTGGCCTGGCCCGCACTACAATATTTTTCCACATTTTCTCATAAACGGCACGATTTTCGGAAAAGCGTTACTGAACACAAAATATGTGTTTGGTCTTCTGTACATATTTTGTCTGAAATGTTTCTCATTCTACGAAAAAATGAGCGAGATATGATAAAAATATATATTTTGTTCTTCATGTAAAGTACCGTTTATTCTTATCCGAATTCAATGAAACTTGAACTTTCTCGACATATTTTCGAAAAACCTTCAATTGTCAAATTTCATGAAAATTCGTCCAGTGGGAGCCGAGTTGTCCCATGCGGACGGACAGACATGAAGAAGCTAATAGTCGTTTTTCGAAATTTCGCTAAAGCGCCTAAAAACTGTCACAACAATGATGTAAACAAGTTCGAAAATGTTGGCATAGCGTCACTAACTTTGTGTCTTCACTACTATACTAAAAGCATTATCGACTAACAGACTGTACGCCACAGCAATGAAATCGGTGTTTCGACGTAATTTATGTCTTCCCCGTATCGTAAAAAAAATCAGTTCAGTGTGACAGAATCTATCCCAAACCAATGGTTTCACCTTTCCCCTCACCACCTCTTCAAAACATGACTGGGGTCACCTATACGGGTTTTCCCAATCACTGAGAAAGTAACTCTAAATTCGTTGGATGCAAAAGAAAAAGTGTCTGGCTTAAAAGTTGTGTTTACTTTCCTCTACAACTCTTGTCCAAAATATTTTCCGTTCCTATAAACATTTAGTTAGTTACGTGTTGTTCTCAGAAACGTATACTTTATGGGAAAAGTGGTCGCCAGAATTGTCCGATGTAATTTAAAATTGACATTACAGCCGATCATATTTAGTACAGTTGTTTCTTAAGATTGCTGGCGTTAATTACGGACGGTTCATGGTCATGAGTCGTAAGTTAATGTCAGCGTATATTCAGGACCGTTGGTGATAGGTAGGAAGGGAGAGATTTAAATGAGAGAAAGTTAGGAGCTGATAACAGACGCTAACAGTCGAGTAAGGAAGACAGTCGCGTACGAGTGTGGTGTAGATAGGAGTACAGAAAAGTGACTGAGTCAGTTTCCTAGAAATGATTTAGTTGTTTTACTGGATATGGTGCTCAATTATTTTATATCAAGAATAAATTGAGTAAATAAAACAACAAATAAAAAATAAATAATTATGACTGTATGTAATTCGGTGAACCACACCCGTTTCCCGTAAGAAGATGACCTACCAGACTGAGAGCGTCGGGGCAACAAAGTTACGAAGGGTGATCGTGTAGAACATGAATCGACAATGTAACGTAATGTGCTTAATATCAAACTTCACGGAACACCGTTCCATTCTCGAGCTGTTCGTACGTACTGAAAAACAGACGGGCGAACGGACACAAGAGTTCCGCAGGACTGGAAAAGCCCGTAAAATCCCCATAAAAAAAGGAAATTTAAAACGTTTTGTATAGATGTTTTTGTTAGCTTTCATGTTCTCCATTCCAAAAAGTCAGTGCCGCTTTTATTGAATTTCAGATGGTTATTAATAAGGCATAAATTTTAATACCTTTTTGTTAAATATCACAGTTTGAATTAGGAAAAATGAGAAATAATACTTGAAAGTTACAAATTCGTACAATTTTTATTTAATTAAAATCTGTTATCGTCATTTTCCATTGCGCTTATGATGTATAAATTAATGTATTTACATCAAAATTCTCTCACAGCAGTTCCTAAATTTACGAGTTAGTAAATCATGTGAAGGCCCATACAAGAATGTCTGACGACTTAACGAATAGAACTTTCATCGCGTCTCAAAGATAAAACATAAGTAAACACAGCTCAGAAATTAATTCTATGTTCCTTCCATTTGGTCTACGGGAAAGAAAAGTAAAATCAAATGGGAAAAAACTGCAGTTTGACATTTCTGCTGTTTGCTTAATACAGTAGAGTATAAACGTAAAAATAATATCACCTGCATACTTCTAGAACAAATAATTTAAATTTCTTACTCTTTTGCTTTTATACTTGTGAAAATGTGAAGAGGACAGCCCTATTTACGCCCAAAATTTATCTTCTCAATCCCCTATCATGTTTCACCCAGATTCATCCCCACCCCCGCATAAACATCGCTTTATCACGAACAAACATGTGTCAAGTTACACTCGTTACTGTCAACAAATCGATAGTATACGCTAGCGATTCCATTACAATAAACAGGTGAAGATTCATTTACTAATTGCTGTTCGTTACAAATACTCGTACACACTAAAACAAAAATAAAAATGGAAAAATAAGATATTTCCCTCTACGGTGTTATTCTCATTGTTATGGAATATGCCCCTCTTCAACTATAAATATTATGATTCATTACATACTCTTTGTCTAACAAGGCTTTAGGGCTCATTCTGACTCCGAAACATTAGTTCCCGTTTATTAACATGAAGAGAGTCTAAGCTAGTATCACGAATTGTAAGCCGTGATTCCCAGTGAAAAACATTCCCTATCGATATGAAACGGAGAGCGTAAGGTGACGTCAGCAGCTGCGGGATGAGTATCCAAACACCTGTTCTCTGTGAAACGTTGCACAGTATTTTCAGAACTTCTTCGCTCGCACATGTAGGTATATAATAATATTATTTCATGAAAAATAAATAATATAATCCCACCATAAAAAAAACGTTTTAATTTATTGAACAGTCACATACAAAAAGTAGTTTATTGCTAAGTAGCAAACAGTCAAAGACAGAAGAGCTTAAAACATTTAAATTGGTATAATATAATTGTCATCAATAGACTCTTAACGCGAGCGATTGCACTGCATTTCACTTATCATTTTTTGAAAGTAGGGATCGCAATTAGACGGTGCAGCTCTTAAAGAGTCGCTGATGTTATCATCAAAAGGCAATACATATACTTTGGTTTACAATGTTCATTGTAGAAAAACATCGAATCACAAATATAGGTTCGCCCAAAGTATAAATGAGCCTGGATTATAGAATTTTTCAGCAATTGAAATGTTGTGTGTTATATTCATTTCACAAATTGTTATCTAAACTGTAAGCCATGAGAGTTACTTTGTTCCGTCGTTCCAAAATACCCACTTATAATCCTTAAAATTTTCTTTCTAAATGGCACTGAAAACTTTGGCAAGGAAACTTGCGTCCAGAGTACTGAATGGATTTACATGAAACCTCAAAACAGCCTCGATTGCACGAAACCGTGTAAATCTTTCTTAGAATGCGTTGCTCATTTGTTCTAAATGTATAATACGTAACTTGGAATCACATTTACTTTCCTCCATTACTTTTACTATGTTTGAAAAATCCTTCATCGATTTTTAATCGAAAACAACTTCTGAAATAACAATGTACTTTCAAACGCATTCACTGCACTAATCCTGTCTGTCACATTTTCGTTCGTACCTTGAAGCTGGAAGTTCAAAATATTAAGTTCTGTGGAGCCATCAGCGAGAAAAGCCAAACACGTCAGTCACGTAGAGTCATTCAGTTAATCAAGAATGCTCGTCCTTGGATTTGCGAAATGTTGTGACCTCATCAGTCTATTTTATAAAACTTTCAGATACGTAACCTCTACTGACCCACCTTACTTAACATATATGAAATCAGATCGGAGTACTCAGCTTCGACATCCTCCAAAGCCGTCTGAATGTTCCAATGGCGTGTGTTTTTTGTCACCGTATACAAAACATGCTTAAATCGAAGAAATTTAGATCAGAGAACTTCTAGGTGTATAAAAGCATGAACTGGGATAAATTTATGGCATGATCCACCATTTCTGCGCAGTGCACTACACAAAGTTTTTAACTGATCCAAAGACTACTATCTCGGCGCGGTTTTTTTAAACTGTCGTTCTTTTTACCCTGCTAAAGCTATGCCAGTGGGCAAGAGAAGGATCAGCTGGCAAGTCCGTACAATGGAGAGCAAGGCTTAACTTAGGGAATGTAATGCGGAGTAGGTGATGGACGTACACTGTTACTGTACACGAAGTTACATCAGTAAATTTAACACACTGAGATAATCATATCACTAAAATGGCTGGATGATTGATAACCAGACATATTTGATAAACCGTACCAAAACACAACCTGTTCACAGCTTACAAAAGGCACATCTGATTAGGTACCTATCTGGTCTGTCCTGGAACTACGAACGGTCGAGTGTTTTCTGCATTTCCTTTCCATGGTTAGCACGATGGCTGGCTTACTCCCTTTTTCTGGCCGTCACGAATCCATTATCCCAAGCTCCCTTTCATATGAGCTGCCGGCCGCTATAAACCTCTCAATCCAACCACAATCCTTCCATCCTATTACCCAAGGACCAATCTAGTCGGTTATAAGTTTAACTGCTAATGATAGCAGGCGCTCTATCATTAGTAATCGAAGAAAATTTACTTAATAGCTTGTCTACTATGGTAAATTTTCACAATTAAAAAGAAATTAATAAATAGCACACACAAATGAGAACGAGTGCAATACGTCTATTTTCTGTGACGATTTTTAACAATAACTCACCACAATTCTTGGTTAGGATGACAGCGCTCCTGACGCGAAACAGCGGTAGTGGTCGGGAAGGTTACTTGCCAGCTGAGCCAACTCTATTGAGGTAATATTCATAGCGGTGACATCATTTTAAATTTCTGAAAATTACATGTTTTCAGTTCTTTATTAGGAAATATAGGTAAATGCTTCTACTTATACCGAAATGGGTGCATAACGAAAGCAGAAGAGGGCATATGCTTCGGTGTGCTCGGATCTGGCGACCCCTGTCCTATTACCTCCCTAATTCTTTTTACATTACGTGATGTGCTATGCACGTATGCGGACAAGAAGAAGAAAGGTGAAAGTGTTTTAACGACGCTGGCAATTGCGAAAGTTTGAATGAAATATGAGCATGCAGCATCGGTGCAGATATACTGGCAATGTAAAGCCAGAGTAGCCAAAGTAAAAGCTCTCGCATTGCCACTTCCACCACAAATCCCACACAGACTGGTCTAGATTCAAACCCAAATCTCTGAGTTAAGAGGCAGGCGACTAACCTCCTGAACCATGGTACGGATCAGCAAAAAAAAAATGAGCTTTAATCACGTCGTGAGTAGAACACATCTGGCATGGTTTACTCAAGTTGTGCAGAAGTAATAGAAATCCGAAAGTTTTGGCGAAATTCACCAACGCCTAAAAGGAGGTGGGTGCGGCACTTCATAAGAGCTAAACTACTCATATGATGTTTACGATTGCACGTAAATACTTACAGATGACAGCGCATTTCGGGCATACTTCTTTCGCTCAATAATGTATTGCACAGTCACCTACTGTTAATTCCGCCAGTCGCGTTATTTGAATTCCTTGATGTAAATTTGATTAAAATTAATCACCGTAAAAGTTCTCATTTAGTAGAACAGAAACAATTTTGAACATGCAAGTGACGATAAAATCGCGTGATCGACATGCAGCACAGCGGTTTACGTGAAATAATGGAACTGCCTCACGCATCAATGTAACAGAAATAAAATGCGTTTGGAATGCAAACAGTTAAGCACTGAATAATTCTACTAACGTTTCGTCGAACTGTATTAAAACACGTTGTGAACTACAATGCTGTCGTGCTAATTTTAAATGCCACCAAAGTAATAAATTGGCTATTAATTTCGGGAATATACTCGGTTATGGGGCAAAAAATGAGATTCGAATATAAAAGATCGTAATCATGAACGTAAAATTCCCCTATGACTTAAACTCTGCCGTGAAGATTGATAAGGGAAAGGAAGATAAATATCCATGTCGTATTATTTTCTGCAATAGAATAAATAAAGGTGTGTTGGTACGATCAAGATCTAACAAATTTTCCTTCAAACAAAGCGCCCCGAATCCAGTTCTTAGAAAGCTGGAAGATAACCAAGTCAACCAAGCAAAGTTAAGTATGTGTAAAATGACATAAAGAGCAATATACACGTAGGAAACAAGCAGTAATTAAGTAGTTAGTAATCAGTCATTGTATAGAGTGAGAACCTCAAAGTAATAAAAGCAATGCAGTGGGGTAAATTGTTTTCCTAAATTAATAAACTCTGTTTAAATTTGAATGACATATTGGGAAGACAGCTGGAAGACAAACCACTTTCTCTGAATGTCCAAATGTGTGCAGAAAGGCGTCCGCTACTGCTTACCCAACATTATGCCGAGTCTATTTTTCAGGACACCAGCGTCTTGAGATTAACCAATAAACTAGCGGCCTTGATTATGAAACAAAGATATTATTTTAAAAGCAATCAATTGGTTCCATCTTTACATGATTCGTTTTTAATCAAGTGTTTTGTTGGTTGCACCATTCGCTAAGAGATTGTTTGTTAGTAATACGACTTTGTTGCGGTATTGTTGAAAGTACGTAGACACGATTTATTACATATTTCCACGTCATTGTTAAGTTCGATTTAATTTCAAATTGTATTTTAATTTCTGTTCTATGAAACATTCTCCTGTCGGTTCCTACGTTTGTAGGCCGTTTTATTTGTTGAATGACTCGTTATTTGTTTATTCATTGTTCTTTTTCGTCCGTCTTGATCTAGTCATATCATTCGTCAGTTAAACAGTCAAGCTTTCTCGGTGCTTCTAATTTGTGTGAAGGAATAAAAATAAATAGCTATTTTCGCCTTGTGTATGAAGCAATATAGATAAATATGTGATCAAAGGGTATAGAAATGAAGAAAAAACAATTCTGTTCTGTATGGAGACACAAAGCCAGACATTCAATACATGTACCACATACAACTTACATGACATGGTTTTTTTAAGGAAGACATCGCGATACGCTAGATATATGTTAAAACATTAATTAATATACGTCAAGCACAACTATTTAATATGTACGAGGCTACATGTTTCGATTTTTTAAATGGTCATCATCAGGTCTTCTAGCGGATCGAGTCAACAGATGTGTGTACACGTTGGGATCCCAACGCGTACGCAGCATCTGTTGACCCGATCCGATGGAAGGCCTTATGATGACCGTTTAAAAAGATCGAAACATGTAGCCTTGTACATATTAAATAGTTGTGCTTGACGTATATTAATTAATGTTTTGGTTATATGACATGGGCCAAAGTAAGGGAAATAAATTTAAGAACAAACAAATTTCGCGGTTTCACAAGTATTTAGAATTTGAACAGGTTAAATGGTTTGACATAAAATTAATCGACGCAGTACAAACTACTCTGATCAAAAAGCGGAGTTAAGAACTTCAGTCTTAAATCGATAACTAAATTTGTTTCTTTACTCTAGTCCGATTGTCAGAACACATTGAAGCGCGATGTACATTTGGAATTATTACTTTGTAACTTACTTCTCATCTTACTTTGCAACACCAAATTACTTTGTGGCATTTAATTGGGTTATTTTCATACTACGTCTTTTGTTTTTTAGTTGAATCTCACATTTGATTCCAAGGGAGTTGTCATTTATCGATTCCTCCCAATTTTACCAGCTGTTAGTTAACGGATCTCAAGTGGTTACACTATTTCCAGCTTTTTCACGTAAAGTTAAAAGATAAATGGTTGTAGATTAACCACTTTCCCCAGTGGCGTGTTTGAGGTAGTTTGAAAGTAGATCACACATTTTTACGTCTTCGCGATTTGCATGTATTCACATTTCCTGCGTGTGCTCCGAAGCACACATGCCTTCTGACTACTTTCAAGGAAATATCAGTTGTGACACATAACGCCAACTGAGGTCTGTAATTTCAGTTATACGTAGGACTAATGGCACATACGTACTGACTGCATTATGGATTGAGACGTTACTGAAAGGCGATGTTTGAACTGCTGGATTACAATTGTTGATTATAATGGGAGGATGATAAGGGAAATTTAAGAACGTTTTCTTGAATAACTGGAGGACTATAATGAAATACATCAACTATAACAGCCGATAATCTGGTTTAGATTTGAAAACGATTGCAGCTGCATAAAAGCCTTGAGCCCTTCCGCTATGCAGGTGAGTTAGTACTCGTGAAACAGACGAAATGCATTTTAAAAAGCCAAACTCCTAAAAGAATACCTACGATTCCATAAAATTATTCTTTGAAGATGAATGTAAAAGCGTAGTATTCAGAAAGCTTAAGACACTTAAGCACTCACTAACGGCGTAAAAAATGTGTACATGACTGAATTCCACATGTTATATTGATTCATCAGAGAGAACAACTAAAACGCTTCATGCAGTCACGTTAGTTACTTCCATTTTCATACAATTTAGATCACGATTCATATTTACTTATCTATACAAAAGCCCTCGCACATTATGTTAATGGAGATGACATTTATAAAGATTAGTTACAACTAAGAATGTTGTTTTCTGAGATATGACGACATGCAATACAATAGACACCTGCCGGGTGGTTTTCCAATATAAGAACAAGTTCAAAAACATTTAGTGTCTAATAACAAAACTACACGGCGTCATATTCCAAAGACAAAAATATCTACACAGTCACTACCCTCAAGACCACAGACATCACAGCGTTATAGGTGCACATCATTACAGTTGTGTGCTATATAGCACAGAGCTGATTGGTAATTTGTAACGACGTTTCGGGAGAACTTTCTGCCTGTACCTGTATGTAGCGACACAAACCCAGGAGACAGCGACTTATACTCATTCACAGAACATTCTGAGTGCCATAAATTAATGCTAATCAGATAACAAACAATACCTAGTAAAATATTAAAATAATTCCCTAAAGCAGGATCCTTCTCGAGAAGTTAGTAGTTGCTCTTCTTGTTAAAAGAAATTTTTTTATCTTATGGAAGTAGAAGAATCAATACTGTCTTCAAAAGAGCCAGTATTCGATTCAATTAAGGCTTGTGTGATCACGATGAAGGGCATTTGATTATCTGACAGGAAATAACTTGTCACATAGAATTAGCAGCAATACATTTTTATTTAAACGCGAAAAGTGTCCAAATAGTTTAGAAGGTAATCAGTTTTATAGATCATAAGCCTGTCAGTCATGACTTCTTAAACAGCCTCATTCACACGTCTCTCTCATCTAACAGCATTCAAAATTCCTCATGAGAATTTACCAGTTGAAAATAAACTGCTTTAAAGCAGCAAATGGGAAAGCACTTTCCACCTTATTTCGGCTTGGCAAAAAGAGATTCTTTCTCATTCTTACTCAGCAAAGCAACTGACTTCTTGCGGGATCTTGGTGAATTTATGACGCATATTAAATTAGCAATGCTAATAGCATGCGGCCCACAATTTTCGAGTAGAGGTAAGAATTGCTTTTAACCCATCCGTTTTCACATTTCGTTTCAAGTTCATTATGATGATAGTGAACTCCATACCAATGTAAAGGTAATTTTTGCAACATTAGAGGTGAATTATGTTTAATGAAACACATTTGGAGTGTTCTAGAAAATACAAATTGAAGCAAGGTCTCTTTGAGAGGGGCGTTATGATGCACCCACACTTGGAAGAAGAATGGCCGTATTACGAATATGAATGATGGCGTGGTGCATACTGAAGTCGTCTTCATCTAGAAGGGCGCTGGAAAAAATTTAAGAAGTGTCGTTCTTTCGATTAATTTACGTCTTTGCACACGTATTAATAACTTACTCCTACCGCTAATGACAAACCTTAAAGAATTCTTCTGCGTATCGTGAAAAACTGCACACCAGTTTTCTTTGTACTGTACATATACTAGATTACAGACACACATAATTTTTCAGGTAATATCTTTGTTAAGTTTTATCAATGTGCAGGTTCACAGGATGTCACCAAAACTTTAAAGGAAACTTCACACTGTTATTTATACCGCGCATATTATTAACTTATTTGTCTGAAGATTTCCAACAATAGACAAAAGTACAATTATTGATTCTGAAGTTCTCACTCAATCAGTCCACATTCTGACATGTTTCGTTGGTGGCCACCATCATCATCGGGGAATTCACCTTGTATGCTAAAATAAATTTTGTATTGTTATGCACTCACAGTAATAATAATACAACTTCTTGGTTGCCACAATTCAACTATTCCTGGAATTCCTGTATCTTGGAAGACTTCCATCCGCCACTACAGTGTGAAATCTATAGTGTGTGACAATGCTAATCATGTTGTGCACCCAGTGCCAAGATTTACTTGATACCGGACTCGATATGGGTTTTATTGTGAGAGCATAACAAGACAAACAGACTCTAACAGCAGTTTTTTAGCTTACAAGGTGAATTCCCCGACTAATAATATTGGCCACCACAGTTACATGTCAGAATATGGACTGATTTTGTGAGAAATTTAGAATTGTTAAATGTATAATGTGCATATGTCGGCAATCTTTACACGATTACTTAAATAGGAAGTTCCACTCCTTTTTGCATTAGTACTGGAATACCGTCCAATTGACGAAGGAGGTAGCAGGTTTTTCCTGAATACTGGAGTCTATACGAACCTAGATGATGCCAAAACTGAGAAGGCTACCAAGTGAAACAATTTTGTGCACAAAATTAATCTCTTCATGAAACCGACTATATGTACCCTCTGAGACTTACAGTTTTAAACAAAGCTATCGAAGATCAATATTAATTAATTTCTGTACAATAATACAGGGTTATTCATAAGTCCGTGAAACATTTTAAAAATTCGCATCAAATAAACTACTAAACGGATCACGATAGTTCTTACGCCGATACAGAGAGAAACTCTCCAAGTATTTTTACATATTTCACAGATGTTCATTGTGTCCACTTTTGGTAATACGGCAGACATCTATGCGATAGTCCATCTCGTGCCACACGCGTGTCAGCATATCACGGTCGACCAGAGCCACAGCACCGGTGATACGGTTGCGAAAATCTGGAGATTTGTGGAGAGTAGAGGCACAAAGACAGTGTCCTTCACAAATCCCCAGAAGAAAAAGTCGCACGGGGTTAAATCCGGGGACCGGGGTGGCCACCGCATTAACGCGTCATCTTCTTTTCCCGTGCGTCCTATCCACCTTTATGGCAAGTTTCGATTGAGATACCCTCACACGTCTTTGTAGTGAGCCGGAGAGCCGTCTTGTTGAAAGATATAATCATTACTGTCTTCATTCAACTGTGGCATCAGCCATTTTTCTAACATGTTTCAAGGACTTATGAACAACCCTGTATAAACAGCCAACTATATGCAACAATAATAATTTTATTAATAATTTCAATCAGCTCAACATGTTACGGGCAAAAATTTAGCCCATCCTCAGGAGCACTAGACTGTGTTTACAGCTTGTGGTATAAAGCACAGACAATGCTGCCTGCTGGTGACCAGGATGAGGTGAAACTGTAGTGCTCCTGATGAGGGGGGAACTGTTTGCCCGAAACATGTTGAGCTGATTGAAATTATTAATAAAATTATTATTGTTGCATCTAGTTGGCCGGTTATATTATTGTATCAATGATGCACGGTTACACAAACATCAAATTTAATTTCTGTGCGTATTTTCTGTACGAAAATAAACACAAATCGGCCTGATGTCACGGCTCTATACGTGTTCTGATAAAATAATTTAACGACGCTTATGAAACTGCAAATTTTAGACATCTAGCTTCAGGAGGTAACCGTGCCTTACTTCAAGATACTCTGTAGGCACTCACTTTGTACCCTGAAGCAAACCCCGCTAAACGACAGGATAACCGGTAACATGACTCAAATTCGAAGCGCCCACTTCCCGTAAATAAACCCACAGTAACAAATCTTCACCACTTTTATCGATCTTTTCTTAATTTACAGAAAAAAAGTGTTCAACTGTTACACCAATAGCATAGTGGCCTACAAAAAGATGTGCCCACAATATTAAATTATTTATTGGAAGTTTCTGCAATAAACCTCTTCGGAATTAAGTGTGTTGAAAGGTAGGTTTTACTAAGTAAAGAAACGTTCTTCGTGATTGGATTCCTCTTAATATCATACCAATGGCTATTAAAAACATATTATAAGGTACGAAGGGCAATAGAACGTGTAATAATTGACAAATAATAGCAAGGGGAAATTTCTTCTGTATGAGATTTGGAGATCTCAAACAGGAGTATGTTACGATAAAGGCTTTACGGCATGCGATGCCGTGAAAGTCTTGAAGATACAGATCAACTAGCTGGAGAAACACCCTGCCTTTATCTACTAACTTTAAAGTGGAAAAAGCGAATTTTTTCTGAAACTTTGTTGTGTTTACACCAGGCTACACAGCGCAATATCCCAGAGAATTGTGACCTTACGAGTCTATTTGAAATTTACGTCTACGTGGAATAACGACCTTGCATTCTATTCTCATCATTATAGGCCTTCTTCAAGGATGGATAAAAATGGCAAAGACATTTCTTAATGAATACTACGCCACATTATGTGAAAATATTCAGTTCCATCCTCGACGTTTTCCTAGTAATTATAACAAGATAATAGTGTTGAAGTTTATTTATTGACACGAAAGAGTAATCCTCAGTAGCAATCTAAATGTCTTCTGCAGACAAGACAGCAAACCAGTATTTGTATTCGAGAGGTCCTGGATTCGAAATTTAACCCGGAAACGATCTACACTATTTTTTTAACGTTTTGCTGACCGTCCATCTCAGTATATTTATCTCAGTAATTAACCAACTTGATGCACAAAATTTTTGTTTTACAATAAGTTTATTTCATGCCTCTACATGTTTCAAGCACATGTGCTCATCATCAGGAGGTCAAAAT
>Ga0123357_10002484_pt1 | contig 20602 bp, 13 predicted proteins | sample TergutEmb28metaG_FD_89873 | JGI IMG/M metagenome (GOLD analysis project Ga0123357, IMG submission 89873) | Embiratermes neotenicus P4 segment gut microbial communities from Petit-Saut dam, French Guiana - Emb289 P4 | ecosystem: Host-associated > Arthropoda: Insects > Digestive system > Gut ... | reverse complement strand
CACCAAACGTGAAAAAATACCACTAAGTCGTCAGCTCCTGAAGATGGGCACAAGGTGGCCCGAAACATGTTGAGCAACTTATAAGGAGAAATAAATATAATACTAAGTGACATCTACTTGGTTTCTTATTCCACATTGAACTACGATGCACGGTCAACCACACATCATATTTATAAGAAGTCAGATCTTGCTTCCACAATGCGATGGGTATACTTCTTTTAATATTTTCTTACAGCCAGCCTGATGATGGCCCCGTGGAGTCGAAACATGTAGCTGTATGAATACTTTCTAAAGTTGTGTGTCGATGGTTATTTGTTCATTCCCTATTGTATAGTCCAAAACAACGGGATGCGTAATTTTAAAATTAAAAAAGATATAAATAAAAGCTATTGTGGCCGATGTAGGCAGTTTCGGTGACCGGGAGGCGGCAGGGAGGTGCGCAGAAGCAGTAAGAGACTGTTTATTCACTGCATATTAACATGTTACTATATCATTTTACTGATATTATGTCTACACACTACGCATTTGAAGACCACTCTTAAATAATTCCACCGACAAAATGAATGTAAGCTAACACTTTCCATTCAGTGCAGTTGTATCAGTACTCAAATTTAAATTTAAGTAGTCGCCAGCCCATAGTTCGAGAAGTTTGGTCCGAATTTCGTACTGCGGCAAGGCGAAAGCCTCAGAAGTGTAGAATTTCGACCTACGGCATTTGAAACGGACGAATTAAGCGCACCACAATTTGGTGAGGAACTTGAAATGGAATAGAAGCAGAAGACGAACCAGGGAAATGGTTGGTTGTGCTAAATGAATAAGGCCCTAGAGTTACTGGAATTAAAGACAAGGATCGGAGCTTTGGTTTCATGGGAAAAAATTGAAGTTACAGATTTTCTAAGATGGAAAATAGCTAAATTGGAGGCGTGGAGAGGAAGTCAAGAGGTTTTTGTCGTATCAATGCTATTAGAATTTACTGAGAAATACTGCTGTTTATTGTTATTATTATCTTTTGGAAATAGACTTAGCCCTAAGCATGAGGAACGGGTACAAAAATGTTTGATCTCACCTTCATTTCAGTGTTTTGTTTTGTCAATGTGCATAATGCTTCAGAAAACCCAGCAGTTATCTTTCTGGACCGCATATACAGACTTTCAAGGAAGATTTACATTAAAATTAATGTAAAAATCAGTTCAGTCTACAATAGTGCGGTTTATAATCGAAGAGACCCACTGCAAAGACTAGAATGTTGTAATACGATTGTTAGGCTGTGTTTCGGATTTGGCGGCCGCTTTGTACACCGAACCGAAACTTCGGGTTACATGAAATACGGTGATATCTGAATTCAGCGAACATTGTCTACTCAAACGCCCTTCTACATGCATTTATTTTAGAAATTTCTGTATATAGTGAGAAATGGGAAAGACATGAAATAGGGGAGGACAATTGGCTACCAATAGTATGGAATTATAAACGTACAGAGATAAGGAGATTCTGACGCCGGTACAGACATTGAGTTGTGTAATCTGCACAGAGTTGTAATTTCTCCAATGTGAACCTAAGGTAATAATTCTGTAACGATTTAGCAGTCTTAACACAACTATGTTATCAGGTGTGTATATATCCTTGACGTTTCTCCAATGTGCCTTATAAATGTGCTTTGCACTTCTAGACGAATTTGACGCTTGCATGTAAGTCAGTTTCCATACGTTAAATTCTTTCTCAGTGTGTAAAATAAAATAACTACTCACCGTAGTGTGGACAGCGCCGGGCGGTCGCGCGCACATGTTCACTACACTAAACCAGCATCCTGTGTGCCTTGCACGTCACTACTTGACTGCCTTTAGAAGGCCATGCTTCGTTGAAGATTCTTCCCGTCCGGAGGCGCCACGGTGACCCACTTGCCTTTGCATGCCGCGCGAGGGTGCCGTGACATCGTGTTTCTCTCTCTCTTTTTTTTGGCGCGGCATTGAACAATATTGGCTAATACTAGTTTAATTTCATTTGATGTCGAATTAAGAAAGTTTCTACAGTGAAGAGATGTTACAGGAACACCTAAATTCAGGTAAGACTGAATGATATTTACTACATATTTAGTTTTTAAATATTACGTACATAACTGATATTGCTACAAGACATGCGAAATGTGTATCTTGATCATAGAAGTTCCATAGAATTTCTCGTGAAACGTTTTGTGCCTTAAAAATTATGATCATGGAAATGTGAGATTTGAGGTTCTCATGGAGGGATCAATGAAGTTTGACTTAATTTTGAGAAGTCACACTGACGCAGTTGTATGATTTATACCAAAGTTTTGGAGGAACTTGCTGCCCCCGCCTACAGGGTAGAAGAGAACTTTCATACTCTAAAGGTAAAAGCACTACATTCCTCCAAAACATGGTACATATATACCAAATTACACATCATCACATCTCGGAAAATTGTAACTTTCAACTTGGCAGTGACTGACAGCTTATTATGTTGGTGACAGGTCTGTTGCAGAGGACAGCTGTACTAGAGAGAAAAATAACACAGAAACAGAGATATTGTATGAATATAATTATTATGAGATTCGAGGTTCTTACAACAGTGTATATGAAGGTTAAGGTCATCTAGGATGTGAAATTATGTAGTTTGGTAAGAGGGTACCAATCCTTGAGGAACATGCTGCCTCTACCACCCTGACTGAAACATGGGTACTTGTCAACCAAACTACATGGCATTGCATTACAGAGGACTGTATTGTTGATGTGATTATTATTTATAAAATATATTGACATGTACATATATACAGATATATTATGAAAAGTTGACATTATAAGTTATTCCCCAAACTTGTTATTGTAACAAGTCTAGAATAAGAGCAAGAAAGCTCTCTGCTGTCTTCATCTCAACCAGTGTCATACATCTTCTAATGCATGTCTGCCTATATGAAGGTCATGTGGTTTCTTTTTGCAAAGATTTTTGTCACTGCTTCTTCCATTTTGCTGTTGTATTTACTGAGTACAGAATTCAATGAATTCTGTTGACTGGAAAAGGCCAAATTGAGAGTTATAAGTCTTGCCTTATGTGAAGTACCATAGCTAATTTTGCTTCAACGCTGAAGTTTTAATGTTGTGTATAAGATCACTGTTAATTGTTAAGACTGTATAGCATCTGTGGTAGATAAATGAGTTTGAATGTGGAACACTGTTGTAATACCACTGATGGAAAAACTCTGTCTCACTGTCACTTTGCCCATGACAAATTCCTCATGGACTGCCCTGGGATTGAACCTGGGCCTTCAGGGTGAGAGGTCAGTTAACTAAAAGCATTCACCATAACTACATCAGAGATGTGATATACTGTCACCTCAGAATACTGAAGACACAAAACAGAATTGTCAGAAAGGAACAGGCTACCAGTGTGTTGTATCACTCACCAGCGTACAGCTTTGTCACATAGCCTGCATCCTCCATGGCATTCCATGACTGGAGTGGTGAATGATAAAAGCTTAACTTTTGATGTCCTCAAGGGATTAATGTTCTTGTGTGTGTGTGTGTGTGTGTGTGTGTGTGTGAGGTGCCCATACCATAAGTACTTTCATGGAGCTGTGTCCTTGAGATGCTGATATTTTCTCAGCTAGGGAGATATCCTGCACCTGTTGAAATAGACGTTTTATTGCTCCTGTCATATGACACTACCACTGGTCCCAGTCCTGATCCAGATGAAGACATTCTTTAAGACCCATTAATATTATCCTCCCATCTGTATCTAGGTCTTATAAGTGATCCCTTTCCTTCAGGTTTTCCCACCAAAACCCTGTATGCACTTCTCTTCTCATCCACATGTGCCACACACCTATATGATTTTTTAATTTGATAATTATTCTGTGATCCTGACCTGACATTCCACTTTCATTGTCCACACTGTGGTATTATTAATTGCACGATTTTCTTAAGATTTATGAACATTTAACTGTGGTTCCTTGGTGGGAAAGGGAGACAATATAAATAGGAGATTGCCTTATGAGGCAGAATACAGTAGGAGTGTATCTGTTTCCTTGAACTGTCTCTGTAGCTTGGAAGGCCTGATGGAGACTACTAACACAGTGACTGAAGTGTCTCTGATGAAGAAGGTCATATTTGCTTAACAAACCAACAGTGTGCAGCAAAAACCACTTTCAGGAATATACAAAGCTTTGGAATTGGTTAATTTGTATACATGCTGCAGTGGCTTCTGAAGGATGTGTGTCCTTGATCCTGTGGGGAAAGAATGGGTGGTAAAATTTATGCTATCTGCACCTAAATGACACACATAAAGCACTTACTGTTTCCCAAATCTTCTTGTGGGAAACAACTTCTGTTCGACATTACTGTTGTAGGTCCACTGAACCCTACCATTGAATTCTAGGCATCCGCTCTGAAATTACTGAAGGTACAAAGACTTGTATGTCTCTCCTAAACTTTTATTTTAGGAATTATAACCCTTCTTCTTGACGTCAGTTCTCTTTCTGTGTGACTGTAAATTATGCTGTTTTTAATAATATTCTTGTACGATGCACTTGTCCATTGAAACTGGAAAGCAACAGTCATATAAATAAACCTGGAATGCATTTCAGGACCATCTTCACTCAGAAACTAATGTTCAGAGCCAACATGCACCTTAATAATTCATTGAAAGTGCTCCAGTTTTTAGAACTAATCAAACATTGTACTGTAAACTGCAACATTCAGTCGCAAGAATATTACTCTTCACAGCCTACACTACGGCACAACACTGTTTTAAATCACTGTTGAATGTCACTAATTTGGCTTCTGATGCTGTGATGTGTTTGTTCATATTTATATTGCACCAACAACAAGTGTCACTAAGTAGAAATGCGTGCATTATTAACATTTTCCTTTCTCTAGTTTTGTCATGTGCACGTACATCACATCACTACTTTCCACATCAAGTGTGGTACAGTTTGGGTAACTGTTGTGGGGTATTCCACTGCGACAAGTTTTAAAACTGAAAACAACAAAAAAAAAAATTGTTTCTTGCTGTGTTTCCAGCCTCAGAAAAGTTGTGGTATGTAAAATTGCTTTTATCAACAAACACAGAATTTAAAGTCATCATAATTTCACTTCACTAGCTGTATGGTACACAGAGGTTGTCTTCATCTCTCAGTACACAACAGGAGAAGTGACTGCATGACAAAACTGTAACAGTATATTTACAAAATCTCTATCATGCAGAAACTATAAAACCGAAATCCCGACCATAGATTAGCCTTCTGCCAGTACCGTTCTTCATGGTTACTGTCTGCATGATATAAATATGTTGACGCAAGCATTACTGCTGAGGAGATCAGACTTAGATGATGTTGGTAGTAGTTTCAAGTGGAATTTATGATGTAAGAGATCCAGTCCACTGTGTGAGCCACTCTGTGGTATATACCAGGCTGACCACGCTGTGCACAAGAATACCCAGCTGACACTATTCCAATAAGGTACCATCTTCCTGCTTTCTCCATCATGAGTGGACCTCCTGAGTCCCCCTGTGGATAGACACATTGCTTGTTTAAATGGAACTTTTCCACAGATTATGTGACAAAACTTCTGTGCACCCAAATGTCTCTTTATTATGGCAGGAGATGAAGGTGGTTTATGGTGTGGATAAGGTATCTGTGTTGTATGGCATGTATATGGACTTCAAAATACTAAATACTAGGGGTAGAATTAAAGAAGTGAAGGTGATGCCCTAAGATGGAGACAGTGTTTTCCTCAAAAACATAATTCTTATGCACAAGCACTGGAAATTATTGAGCTGTATGGACAAGTAAAATGAAATGGATTAATACTGTGTGGCTTTGTAGAAGAACACTTTTCTATAGACACTACTTGAGGAGTTTGTGCTAATTCTTGTCCAAGTGTGAAAAATGATGTAGGTAGTTAATAGAAATGTGATGCCTCACCTGGCAGGAATCCTTACCCCCTCCCCTATATCCTGCACACATCATCTCATCATAGATGATGACATTGATGCCGTTGGACTTGTGCCAGCGTTCACACAAGCGATTGTCTATCACTGGCACATCCACAGCTTGCAGAGTCTTAGGGCGAAGTCGGGAGCCTGGAGACAAACGACACAATGTGAATTATGCACAGTCCTTCACTGCTGCCCTATTGGTATGGGCTTCATTGGTGCTCGTACTTGAAAAAGGAATCCATAGTCGGAAGAAAAGTAATCAGCATGTTCCATTTATTTGTGCTCCAGAGAACTGTTTCACAGCGTACCTGCCTGCAGAGCGCCCCAGCCAGCTGCCCATCCATACTGCCCCAAAAAGTCCTCTCCTTTCTCTGGTAGGCAGATGGGTGCAATATGTGGCATGTACTGCACAGGTCGATCCAGACGTAAGACGGCCACATCAAAACGGTCTGCCTGGGGCGTGAACTTGAAGTATGGATGTACCCGAATCTCACGAACCCCAAATATATATGCAGGCAATGGTTCTACTGCAGAATTTATGACATAGTCACCCAGCGTCACCTGCACCTGCCTAGCTGTCGCCCTAAGTTTTAACAGTAAACAGATAACATGCAGCTTTGGTGTTTTCATGAGGTGAAAAAATAGCAGATGTTAAACTGAATGTGTTGAATCAGTATGGGCAGTCCGTTGAAGGTTCAGGAGCAGATGGCATGCAGCATTCTTAGAGTTCATGACTAAAAAACTGCACAAGCTTCGTGCTGTTTTTTTATTTATAGACAGTCTGTGCTGCATCACCAGAGCAAAGAGTGTTAAAGAACAGATGAAGTCACTATAAAAACCTTAAAGAAATTATATCATAATTGAAAGAGTTGAAATACTGAATTCCGTAAAAGATAGTACAGGTGGCAAAACAAAGTGTTTTGGTGGGCTGCTTCGCTGGTTAGATGTCTGTATAAAGTCTGTGAGCTAACAGAAAAAACAAGAAAAGAACAGTAATGTGATCTGATTTTCATATGTTTAGTAACGTGATCAGATTTTTGTATGTTTAGTACAGTAGGCTGACTTATGTGGTTACGGAAGCTTGATTCAGGAGCTGTAAGGTCATAATTTTGTTTTGACAGTAACTATCTGGACTGAGGGGAGAGAGGCCATAGTTTGGGTGGTATCACTAACTGTCCAGACTTCAGGGGAAAGAGGTTATAGTCTGGGCGTGGACACTAGCTATCCAGACAGAGCAAGAGAGAGGCCATAGTTTGGGTGTGGACACTAGCTATTCAGACTAAGAGGGAACCATGTCATAGTTTGGGTGGAGTCACTAACTGTCCAGACTGTGGGGGGAAGAATTCATAGTTTGGGCATGGACACTAGCTATCCAGACTGAGGGGAAAACATGTCATAGTATGGGTGGAGTCACTAGCTGTCCAGACTGTGGGGGAAAGAGGTCATAGTTTGATTGTGGAGAGTAGCTATCCATACTGAGCAAGACAAAGATCGTAGTTTGGGTGTGGACGTAAGTTATCCAGACTGAGAAGAGGGCTGGAGATAGTCTGAGCATGAGCAATATCTACCCTGACTGATGCAGTAGACACATATGATGAAGCACATGTAATTGTGACACCAGCACATATGAGATTACTTCATGTATAGCACACATAGAAGCAAACCTTTAGGGTTCCATCTGTAACACTGGTAGTTTGTACACATGCCATTGCACACATATCAGCAGGCCCTGATGGTTAGAGTATTTAATGACATTGGTCAGGTAAAAAAAGAATGACAAATACACTACATAAGGACAAATTAATATATGATTAAGTTGTGTCTGTGGTGGATGATGTATATGTGTACAACCACATACCACACATGAAATGTACTTTGATATTTTTAATATGTTGTGAGCTATTTTATATTTTAATATTTTTGGCTAGTAGGAGTTGTATTAAGGATTATACATTATGTTGTACATGTTTATGATAATATTGTTGATGCACGGGTGCTGCCATTAGGGAGTAAATTCATGGATGATAAACAGTTTTTAAATATTGTGGAACAAGTTAGTTGATGTTTGTAACTCTTTTATAACTTCAGTAATTTCAACTGATATTAAGTTTCACTACAGATGGACCTGCAGTGCTGGAACATGTAGGAGAGTGGAATGAATGGGTTTGGCCCAAGTACTTTATTGGTACTGTAATCATTTAATCATTAAAAAGGAGTCCTAAATGGTGATGATGCAACAGTATAAGACAGCAGAAAATATTTACCTTGCAACACAGTGTCCAGCTGTAACTACATGGTAACGGTTGACAAGAGATCCACCACACCGACTGGACCCAATACGGATGTATGCCTACGGAAAGAAGTTGATCATGACATAGTTGATACATATGAAGGGAAAAGTTGGAGTAATGAGGCTGTAACTTACCTGCCAAGGAAAGCTGCCAAATCCAGCCTCATCACCACCAACAATACGACGTTGGGCACCCAAGCTGGGACCTAGTTCTCCAATAGAAACTCCACATCCTGCAATTTAAAAACACAATGCTTAACCTACAATAACGAAAATGCATTCATTGTATGTATGTACACAGTTGGCTGAAACTACTGGGAAGTTCCAGTGCAGGTAGCTCAGGAGGTGTAGAGGTTTGAAGTAAAATACAATTACGCAGGAAGAAAGAAAATAAAGTTGAGCCGGTGAGTCAACAGCCCACATTAACACACCAGCAACAGGTGAAGGGCGAGCATAGTCTGCTATGTACATTATTCATTGTCACGTTATGTACAAGTTTGGTGCAGGGTCTCCCTGCCTTTAATGCCATTCCACAGGTACAGGGATTGAACCTGATGACATTTTATTGTCAAAGCCATGTACTTACAGTCTTCAAAGTCTGATGTAATATGTACAGAGTCACAGTCATAGGCTAATTTCTTCTGTCCCTGTGTGTATGTGTGTGTTAGTGTGCATGCATGTGCATTTATTTCATGTTATATGGCATTTTATTTCCTTAATACTATTACAATAATATTACAACTCTAACTCCCTATCTACATGTCACACAGTCTTCCTCCGAGAACTGTTAGCGACTTAGCTAGTCATGAAATTCCTGCATTTATGGCACTCAAATATTGGTCACTTTGTTCACAAAATCCTGTCACTGAGGGGCCACTTGAATCCAACACCTTCAAAATGAGATGAATTTTAATTTTACCCTCCCTACCATGCCTGTGTTGTCACAGCAGTCTCTTCACTTTAGGTTCTTTGACCAAAATTTTGTATGCATTTATCATTTCTTCCAGCATATATTGTGCCTAGACTGTATTCTTAGAGCTTTCATGAGTGAATAAAAGAATGATTACTTGAATAAATGAATGAATGAGTAACAGAGGATGGAAAATAAGTATTTATATACTTTATTGGAATTTTTGCAAAGCCTTCGTGTTTTAAAGGTAGGATTGGATGCATAATGATGTGATTTAAACATGTGAGCGACTGGACATGTTAATTTCATATTTGTTGCTCAGAACTTGAGATTCATCCAAAACTGTGTGACAGTCTGTATAAGACTGAAGGAAATTTTGTTACCTTTCAGTAGGAATCTAAGAATGTAGTGTTTTCAGATTTAACAAGTCTATCTTACCAAACACTTTAGCACAGAAATAACGCTTTTTGCTCACTTGAGATGTACCTGTTTTGAATTCAGAAAGTTGGTTGGCTGTTCTGACTGAAATTTTTGTGTTTTACCCTCCATACAAAATAACTTTATCCTACGAATGTCCTATATTCCAGATGCAAACATGGCCACGCTCCTAGAAATTTATTTTATACATGTAGGCAATAAGGAACTCTAGTGCAGTTTTAAGATATGCTGCACAATCTGTGTTTTATTTTCCAAAAATGTCATTTTTTCTATTCAAATAATTTCCACGTTTTTCATAAAGGAAGTATGAACATGTAAATACCTTCCCCTATCACTTAAATTCATAAGCAGTGCTTGCTTCTTCCATTTCAGTCCCATCAATTCATTACTTATAACCATCTTACCATTTATCACTGAACATTACATTGTAATTATGGAATTTTAAGTGCTTCTGAACAATGTCATTTTAACTCAGCCTGCCAACCAGCATTGCAAAACAACCACTGAAATAGCAAAAATGTTCAGTCCAATTACACATATTACATTTAAAGTTCTGGCAGTGGTTAGTATGAATGCTGTTGTCTTATATCTTAGTAGATGGGTAGCAACTTTGTGGTGGAACCTAGTTAATAAGCACAAACATTATAGTGGAGTGTGGTCAGTAGGTACCAACATTATGGAGGAACCCTGTTGATAGGCACAAACATTATGGTGGTACCTGGCTGGTGGGAACCAACTTTATAAAGGATGCTGGTTGATAGGCACAAATATTATAGTGAAATATTGTCAATAGGTACCAGAAATGTGGTGGAGCCTAGTCAATAGGTACCAGAATTGTGGAGATATTTCTGCTGCCATGTAAATGATCTTGGTTTTGCAATTCAGAGTCTGTTTTTTCTGCTTTCTGTTGGAAGTTTCAAACTAAATACTATATACAATGATGCATTATTCCACTTAAATGAAGTACAGTTGAAGTAAACTTAACAATTAAATTTATAAATTAAATGAATTATATGGAATGCAGTAAACTACAAATACTGCAGGTCATGCAGACAAGGAAGGAAAATGTCAACACTTTGACATGTTTAAGGCTTTGATTATACTGGAAGTGTATTTGTACAAAGTCGAGTTGTAGCATTTAGGACCAGGTCATCCCATTCAGTTAGTGGTGCTTGGTTTGGCCTAGCTTTTGGGAGTGTAGTCAGTGATAGTTCTATTGCAGTCATGGATACTGCCCATCCTTAAGTTTATTTTTCAGAAATTTTGTGTTGGAATTCATAATTATTACTGAATGACAACTGATACACATTCAGAATCGACTGCAATGAATAAAACTCTAAATAAAATTGTACACAGTGCTGTCATTCTCAGGGGATAAAAATGCAAACATATTTGAACATCGAGGAATATCACATAATTCACAAAATTGCTTCACTTCTAGTGTAAATGTTCATACAAATTGGGTCTTTTTGGGTGTATTTGGTTGTATTTACAAGAATGAAATTTTACATAAATACCCTCAATTCGCTTCATGTATGAAGTGATTTGTAAGGATATTCAGATCAACTGGACAGAATGCACTGTAAATATTTAAATGTTCTGTTGAAGGGCTGATGTATGTTTAAACATTTGTCGTGATGTTGCTGTTATGTACTGTATGGTGGTCCATCACATTTTCCCAGTGGACACGTTATTATGCATTGTTCTGCTCTTTTCCCAAATTTTGAGCCTTACTTATTCCTTTTAATATATATCTGTAATTCTGTCATTTAAGTGGAAAATATTGTTAGTGTGCCACTACATTAGTTATAAATTTGTGCAACTAATTAGGTGAAGGAAAGTTTTGGGCAAGAGTTTTACAGCATGTTGCATGTTAGTAAAGGTGTTACGTTCTATGTGAAGGTAAATGCTATTTCCTCAGGTGTAAGTATACTACATCTTTGTGCTGTCTTTCTAGTAAAAGCATCTTTATGCATTTGTTGCAGTATGTACAGTTGTAAGTAATTATTCATATCTTTGTCTTTTGTGTGAATGGCACAGATACAACATTTATGTTTCTTAGTCAGAATATCATCCCGTCTATAGCAGGTCTGTGTTGATACATACAGAATTCCACGTATTTCACAATTGTCCTCTCAGTCAATCTGCATGTCAGATGTTTTCTGGATAATTTCTGGAACATTATGGTTGATTCTTCAAAGTCTGTTGATAAACTATTGTACAGTACCACACAGCTTATTTGTCTTCCCAGTCCAGCTACTTGTTGAGTGCATCGGGAGTCGAACCCGAGACCTACTTACTGGGGTCATTGGTCACAGGACCATAGTCCACAAGTAGGCTGTTCTCGTCATGCTCGCCCTTCTTTGCTGTGTCCTTGGCTGCCCGCCGCTGGCAGCAGGCATACAGGAAGCCCCCACATGACCCTTCCAGGAGTCCCGCTGACATCCAGCAGAAGAGGAAAAACTCGCATGTTCCCGTGGCACAAAGTGATTGGTCTCCTAGCAATGGATACCCTTCTTGACCAGGCACTCTGCCCTCTGGAAATATCATAGTGTTACAAACAATGTTCATAACGGAAATCGGTAAGATTTTTTAGAAGAGTGAAGGTTAATTTACATTCCCAATATCATGGGTAGTTGGTACGGCATTGTTTGATGATCATTGATTCTCAGGTTTTGCACCTGTGGGATGTGATACTCAGTATTTTACTTGGGTATAGATGTAGTAAGTAACTGATTTCATCAGTTATGAAGTCTAGATGTGAGGATTCATTAGAATATGCGTGAAAAAAGTGGCTTCTTGTGAACTTTAATTTCTTCACCTAATTTACCCAAGGCAGTAGGAAAAGTTGATAGCTTGTGTTTAGAAACGCAGATGAGTTGAACGTGCAGTGTATAGTATTCTGTGTAATTGTGTGATGTGCGTATGAGCTTGATTCAGGGTTTTTGTGTCTGACATTAAGGAAAAAATCACTCGCTGCCTTCATATTCATTCTTAATATTTTTCTTCTTCTTGGGTGCACATCCTTCGTTTGCATGGTCTGACCGATGTGTCATCTCAGATTGGTTTGTTATGTTCAATTGATTCTCTGTGTGTGTGTGTGTGTGTGTGTGTGTGTGTGTGTGTGTGTAAAAGTGGCTGTGGTCAATATGATTGCAGTTCATTGCCTGACAAATGCAGGCATCCTACATTCATCTTCATGCCCAGACCAGCTCCTCAGCCCACCAAGCTTAATATGTAATGGTTGCTGAAGCTTTGTTTTGCTTGAGTTACATCAGCTGCTGTATGAAACTGACCACTGAGCTATATGTAGTGCCAGTGTTAAGACTGCATTGATCTTTACCTCTGGTCTACCGCACAGCCTTCATGTTAAACCTTTATGTTTTATAATTCGTATGTAATTGATGTAATTAAGAGGTTACAAAGAAAATGTGTCGACGAATGTGAAGTTCAAACTGCAGTTACATCTTAGTTTTCAACAGAATTTAAAATCATGGATGCTGTCCTGTTTTTAAAGTTTATTGAATACTGGTGATGCTACACAAATTCTATGACTTTGAATCAGCTTGCAGTGGAAACACTGACAGCTGCACTTTGAAATATACAGTGAACACAGAAGAAGTAGTGCAATGCGGTGTACTGATCAGTGGTTTCCACCATTATTATCTGGTAGTAGAATCGCTGTCATTGTACTGGAATTGATGGATGTTTGATCATATTAGAGGACACATATCTGTACAGAGTGCGTTAATTACTCTTACAAGGTTGTCTTTCCCTTCAACTAAAATCTTGCAGTTCTGAAGACATATTTTTGTGTGAAACTTATGTTCAGTGCCTGCTGCAGTTTGGTGATGAATAGGTTAGTGTGTTGTCTTAACGAATTTCCAGCATTCCTACTACATAAGGTCATTTAAATGGTACTCAATGCTGGTGTATACACCCTTTGCTAAACAGATGAACATCATCAAGATAGAGGGCAAACACTAGCATCAAATGAATGCTGAAAACAGATGGTTTGGTTTGTCAAAACCTGTTTTGTGTTTTAAAGATTTTATGGTAATTTGAATATATCTTTTAGGGGATAGGTGAAACAGTTTGGCAATCAAAGTTTTTTATTCACCAATGAATGCACAAGCGATTGTTTTAAAAAGCAATATTAAAATTTACAATAAAATAGCTCTGACATGTTTTAGTGCAGTCACACATCTTCAGGGACCGCATTACTCATGCCTGCTAAAGTTACACATGTTAAAATAGTCAATTATGGTACATCGGCGTGTGATTAAATAGGTGGTGATGTGGCTGCATATATTAGTAGGTCCTTGTTGGTGTGTATATGTTGCACTGTTCGGAAGTAGACTCATATCAAGATGCATGGTACGAATGTGAAAAGTTTGGCCATCATTTAATTCATTTCAAGGTTATCAAATTGTGGGAGGTCGAGCTTTCTTCAGTGGCACTTCCTTTATTATCTTAGACCACACACGTGTCTTTTCTTACCAATGAGTGATGCAAATTATAATTCCTGCAATTTAATCCAGGTGGGACATGGTTAAAGTATGTAGGAAAGTCATGCCTCACCTCTGGGGTCATCACTGGCAAGGTCTTGAAGGCTGTTGGCTGCCTGTTGACTGTAGTATGGAGATGAGGCATGAATGGTACCAGGTATGTCTGGGTCTCGAAATACAAGTCTGGGGCTCCTCTGGCCCATCTGGGGTACTCTTGTATAGTGACCTCCCACAGCAGGCGCTGTCATCTGCAGAAAAGAAGCGGGTGGGTTGAATTGTGTACAGGCAGATAAGATATTTGTGTCCATAGCAAAATATATGAGGGCATATTCTCTCCGTTTGTGACTAGTTAACACATGTGATGAGATTAAATATGGAGAATTTCGCATTATTAACACAAAATTATACTTTTGAACCACTTCAGAGGTGTTATTTTACTTGAAGACGTGATTATTCCCCATGTTGGTTTTGTTAGGTTCGCTCAATGACAGAAACCACTAGTTGTTAGAAACTGGCGATTTAGGTGAACGATGCTGTCAGCACAAGCCCCCTCCGTGGGAAGATGGGAGTTGAAATAAACGCATTAAAGTGTTAATTTAAATATTTGTTATTGCAAATTCATGATCATCATGGAATTAAAGCAAATTTATTCCTTTAAGTTGACGTTTTCTCTTGAGTTTGGTCCCCAAATTTGTGGCGTCGGCAGCCACCTAATGCATCCATATGGTCAGACTGTCCCATGATTGCACATACAGCAAAACTAAAAGTAGTTTTTATGCTGTTTTTTGTTGTGAGATTTTAATGAAATGTATGTTCATTTAAAAGAATTGGTTGGTTGGTCATTTGGACAGGCAGCCAGTCGGCCTGTTGGGACTGCTATGTATTTCAGGGAAAAATTTAGTTTTGCAACAGTTCGGCGATTATTGACCGAATAAACGCTACCAGTTCCAAGTATTTGAACTTTAATTGCGATAAACTGTAAGAAGCCTGTATAGCATAGTCCATACTGATTAGGCTAGGGGATCTATGCTACGGAGTTCAAATGCCGGTAAGGGCAAGGTATTTTTCTTTTCTCCATACTGGCTCTGGGGTCCACCCAGCCTCCCATTCAGTGGGTACCGGAGTTTTTTTTTCCGGGAATAAAGCGGCCGGAGCCTGAGGTTGACCAATCACCTCCATCTAGCGGTAAGGTGAAAAATGAGTGGAGCTGTATCTTCTGCTCCCCCTTCATGCCTTCATGGCGTGGATAGGCACAACTTTAACTTCCACCTTTGTAAGATACACTGTGCTTGTGTTTTGGATGCAGGGAGCTACTGGGCAAGATGGCTCAAGCGGTAGCGTTTCTGGCTCGTATTCGTGAGTTCACTGGTTTTAATTTCAGTAGGATGTAGACCACTGTGACATGTTTCGTGTGCCGAATGTGGGGGTGGCGCCGAAAATTAGACAAAAACCACTTCCTTGCAGATATTTGCCAATTTATAATGCACTACTAATGACTTTAATAATCGTAAATATCGTTTAATTCAGTTGTGATTTTTGTCTACTGCCTCATTTAGTTACCTGATAATGTTGCTGCTTGTGCCTTACAGGAGCCCACAAATTATAACCCGAATGCAGGTTGGGTGGAGGTCTGGGGCTGTGAGGATACACCAGTCGACCGGCCCCGCTCGGCGTTTCACTTCCAGACAGGGCTGGGAAACGTACATACCGCCTCCGCCGTCGTGACGCTGTGATTATAACAGGTAAAATATTACTTCAGAGCACTCCATCATTTGATAGGTGAACGTTTGTACCCCTCCAACGTCCATCCAGTAACATGGAGTGAGCTAGGGATTTAGTTATTTATCTATCTATGACAATACAAGCAACATAGTGCACATTATAAGAAGCTACTGCATGTTCCATGTTCCAAGATGTCGTCTGTAGATTTTTCCGCTGAGGATAGGCAGAGTTGTCCAAAATATTTACGGACAAATTTTAGTAATTTTTGTATTTTGTATTATATCGTGTACTGTGTTTGTCTTACTTTAATAAATAATTTCGCAGTTGTAAGTGGTTCATGACCGTGCATTAATTATTCATTATGAGAAATACGACCAACAAGTGCATAATCAGATATTTAAATTTATCGTTTTTAACTGTTTATAATACAGTAAGTTTACGTATCTGTATATGCACTTGTTGGACATATTCTCATAATAAATATATTCGCATGTACCAGGTCTCAGTGAGCTAGAGATATTTCCCATTTAGAATCATCTGGTTATGTTTTCGACAAAGTTATCGAGATTTGCTGTTGCCAACGGATCTGTCTGAGTAGGAACATGTCGTCCCTTTACACTTTATGGTGCGAATATATCCTGTTTCCGAGAAAACACAATATTACTTATAACGTCCAAAATAATAGCAAAGTTCAATGATACATATTATCGTCACAAACATTTGGACTCAACAAATAATTAATTTTGAAAATGCGTCACGTTATCTCGGTACTGGACGTTTCAGCCCCCGATACAACGCAGCCTAAATGAAGTTACACGGATAATTTATCCTTTCTACTTCAGGCGGCGTGGTTACAGACTGTTGGGAACGAATTGGAAGCAACTTTTGTGATAAAATGATAGAACTGTTTCTGTGAAACATTAACATGAACCAATCAGAATATCTATAATCATATGAAGTGAGAACCGCGCCGTTCTGGGTCTTTGCGCAGCGACTAGTAGTAATTTCTTACTGACGTTCCCAGAATGTCCGTAAGAAAGTACTACAAGTCGCTGCATAATAACTAAGAAGAGTGTAGCTAATTGCAGGCGGAAGCCAGCAATTACGCAGTCATTAGACGTGTTTATGAAACGCCCCAAAATTGGAGGTTATGATATCGTAACACATTGTTTGTGGTGTTGTGTCCTTACGCATTTATCTCGTTTCCCGTGCGCTTATAATCACAGTAGATGGTTTTCAGTAGAACTGTGAAAATGGGTGACATAGTATGCATAATTATGTTTAGATGCTAAATGTTTCTGTTGAAACGAAACTAAGCGAACATCAAACCCAGCAGTCCCCATTCTTGATCGACATTGAGCTATGTAAGGTATTGGATATTGCGGAGAAGTCTCTACAAGGCTGTGTGTTTGATAATAAAAATCAACTATTCTGAGTTGTATGTCAGCAGCCGACGTGTCAGTCAAGTTGGTTCCATATTCTCACGTGATCATATGTGCTGTTAAGTAATTCGGTATGACTTTGCAGTAGGGTTAGAACTTAATAAGATTCCATCTTCTGTTATTTGTTAAGCGTATTTGTGTGTTACATGTGCGAAACTATCAGTGTATTTATTTATTAGTTCGAATTTGATACCAGCGTCCTATATTTGAAAGAGTATCATTTCCTTCAAGTGTAACACCATCAAAACCAAGAAGATGAGAGAGATTATTTTTGATAATGGCTGAGGTACTCTGTGTTATGCTTGTTTTCTTGTTGATTGGTAATAATTAACAATTTGTTTACTTCAACCGAAAAAAAACAAGGTATGTTTAAAGTTTGTAGTTTTTAGTTTACAACAACAAATAGTGCTCATCACTATATAGTCTTTCTTTTTTGTTGCTTAATACATAACAATATTGTGGTTAAATTCTTGATAAGGACAGTGTTTATGTTAAATTTCGTGCGAGCAATAAGACATAAAAACCATAAAGAACGGCTCCAAACATTTGCTCCAGTGCAAACCAAATAATATACTTTTGTTAGGAATTGTTTCACACTTAACGTTTCAGATGCTTTGGTTTAAAAGCAAGTAGTCTGCGACTTTTGTATCAAACACAACACTATTCATTATTTAAAGGAAAGGAACTGACATGTGTATTTATAAATTTCATATTTATTTTGAATAAAGTGAAATTTGCATCAGGCTATATGAAACGGGTTTCATATTCTACTGGGAAGTGATTCAAAGTGGATGTTTGATTTTAAGGGGGGGGGGCATTCATTGTTGCATTTGAAAGTTCGATGTAGTTCCTCATAGAGCATATTTTAGTGATATTTTCTGTTGAGCCACTTGTTCTGTTTGTTGTCATATTTGTAATTTCGTTGTACATTCCTCTGATATATTCTAAAGAAGGCAGGTTTCATTCTGACTTGTTATTGGTGTTTTGCGTCAGTGAGTATAGTGTGTTATGGTGGCGTACTTGCTGTCTCATTGTGCTGCAGTAGATCTTCCTCTCTGTGGTACTCACCAAGTATTTCTAGGGACGTTGATATGTTGGCTGGCCTGAGGCTTACACTTGAGTTCGGCACTACTGTCAGATGCTGTGCTGTTGTGTTGTGTATTGTAGCGAGCAGAATCACAAGTGCTAAGCACGTTGCAGCTGCTGCCCCTACACAGCAGTGTTTTGACAGCATACTGAAAGGTAGCCTGTTGGATGTGACTACTGGGTCTCTGAAAGACACAAGAAGTCTTACATTAGTGGATTGGTGCAGGATATGAATAAAACGTCGACAGTACTTTCGAAACTCCTGTTTGGAAATAATACTAATATATCAGTGTTTCAAGTATACACACTACAAAGGAAAACGCAGAGGCTTTGGTAGTGGCTAGAAAAGAGATTGGACTAGAAGTAAATGCTGATAAAACTACGTACATGGTCATGTATCGAAATCAGAATGCAGGACGAATTTACAGTACGAAGATTGATAATAGTTCTTTTGAAAGGGTGGAAGAGTTCAAATATTTGGGAACAACCTTAACAAATCAAAATTCTATTCAGGAAGAAATTAAGAGCAGATTGAAGTCAGGGAATGCTTGCTATCATTCGGTACAGAATCTTTTGTCTACCAATTTGCTATCCAAAAATTTAAAGATTAAGATATACAGAACTAAAATATTTCCTGTTTTTTGTATGGGTGTGAAACTTGGTCGCTGACATTGAGGGAAAAACGTAGGCTGAGAGTATTTGAAAACAGGGTGTTGAGGAGCATATTTGGGCCTAAGAGGGATGAGGTAGGCCTAACAGGGGAGTGGAGAAAACTACATAATGGGGAGCTTAATGATCTGTACTCCTCACCCAATATTGTGCGGGTGATAAAATCGATAAGAATGAGATAGGCGGGGCATGTAGCGCGTATGGAGGGGTGTGTACAGGGTTTTGGTGAGGAAACCTGAGGGAAAGAGACCACTGGGAAGACCCAGGCGTAGATGGGAGGATAATATTAAGATGGATCTAGGAAGTGGGATGTGGGGGTATGGACTGGATCGAGGTGGATCAGGGACAGGTTGCGGGCACTTCTGAATGCGGTAATGAACCTTCGAGTTCCATAAAATGCGGAGAATTTCTTGACTAGGTGAGAATCGGTTAGCTTCTCAAGAAGGACTCTGCTCCATGGAGTAAGTAAGTAAGGAAGTATGTAAGTAAGTAAGAATAGTGCTTCCTTTTGTAGCATAACATTTACTTACGAACCCCAAGTGCGTCTTGCTTTCTGTGCCGCGTGGGTTTCGTACGTTGCACGTTGCACGTTGCATGTTGCAGCGTAACTAATGATTTTAATCGCTTAAAGCGCAGTGGTTACAGTAAGTATTATCGAAATTAAAAATAGAACTCGCATTTTGCCAACGCAACTTACGTATAATATTCCTTTGACTCTGAAGATGCACAGTGGCTACTTCCTTAAATGGAATTAAAAGCCTGATCTTTGTAGTGGAAAGAAGGTGTGTTGTTTAAGGCATATGTATAAATAAATATATGTACATGTCTACCCACATTTGTAGGCTTCAAATAAGATTTGTTGCCGTAGTCTGTCTTGTCACTTGTCACCAGTGAAGTAGGCACTTACGTGCTTTTGTTCCACACATAGAAGTCCGGTTTCCTTTCCTGCCATTGTTTGTGCAGTGTTACGTGGAACTGTATTGTAATTCCTCGCGGGCGTAACAACAGACAGACACTTGTTAGCTTAATAACTTGCCATTTTCCGTATTTCGGATTCGTTTGGGAGGGTTGGCATACAATCGTCATAAAGTTCGATGTTCTGGAGGAAAAAAAGAAGTAAGTGCCCTTAGACCTACTTTGTTTCCACCTGCATGTAATTGCGAATAAAAATAGAAGAAAGGATAAATTACCTCACCTACCAGTCCTTATGTGTATTTTGAATACATATTTTGCAGTAGAGTTTATATTAATTTGAAAAACAAGAACCCGTGTATAGTAATTACGTCAAATGTATCACACGTTGGTGTAAAGAAGCAGACCTCTTGTAAAATTCGAGTCCCTGCACAACGACCATGCCCGCATTCTATTAATGACAAAGAGCAAATGCCAGTGCACATCTCTTTAGTTCTTCATTACATTTCACCATTATGTTATGCGAAATAACAGAGAGGCTAATTGGAATTAGCTCAGCTCACACCCCCCCCCCCCCCCCCCCCCCCCCCCCCCCTCCCACCCACCCCGCTCTTCCTCCCCCTCCCCCTCCCCGACCCCCTCCACTTCGCCGTAGTCGATTGCCCTGCCTACCTTT
>Ga0123357_10002483_pt1 | contig 20605 bp, 20 predicted proteins | sample TergutEmb28metaG_FD_89873 | JGI IMG/M metagenome (GOLD analysis project Ga0123357, IMG submission 89873) | Embiratermes neotenicus P4 segment gut microbial communities from Petit-Saut dam, French Guiana - Emb289 P4 | ecosystem: Host-associated > Arthropoda: Insects > Digestive system > Gut ... | reverse complement strand
TTGATTCAACATACAAACGATCACTGGATTCATTATTGGCCTCTTATGGTCTATGCAGCACAGTTCAGTTTCCCACTAGAATCCAGATTAACTCTCACTCTACAACTGACAATATTTTTACTAATACATTTACATTTAGTAACTTTTCATTGTACCCCATTATAAATGGATTGTCTGATCACGCCGCTCATAGTATAATACTGCATAATATACTGGAACTGAACTGCAATACTTGATTGATTGATTGATTGATTTATTCATGTTCGTGTGATCTACAACAGGCACCATAGAGGGCCATAAGATATGGAACAAGTCAGAGATATGGATATAAATTTAAAATTAACAAATGGAAATATACAGTTAATATATGTACAGTATGAATATAAAAGAATATATAAATTAAGTATCTCATTGATTGAAAACGGTATATATAGTACTAGTAGTTAAATACAATATATAATACAGTACAACATACTAGTAGTATGTGAGTTAAGATATAATGCACTGGTTTTTATGTTGGATCCTCATAATATATTAAAGGAAACAGAATGCAGATTATTCAAGATTCTTATAAAAATACAACATGTCCAACTTTATTAGACAGTACAAATGCGTGCGATGAGTAATCTTACCTTTAACACATTAGGTGTGAACATGCACCATTACGACATATATATGTAGCTTGATTTTATAATTCAAAATTCTCCGATAACAAATAAAAGAACTCCCCAAAAAATGCATATAATTGCAACTCAACAAACTACATACCTTATATATCACTAACTCCACATATATTATACAACACAATGTATTCTACTATTCGAACACAGCTAGTAAGATCTATATTCTCGAATAGGTCATTATTCAGAGAGCATAAAATTCCTCAATTGTGTAAACTGCATTATGTACCAGGAATGTTTTAACCTCTTTTTTAAAACTTTTAAATGTATCTAGTTGTTTTATTTGTATTGGCAATTTATTATATAATTTTATACTCATATTTATTACACTTTTTTGATACAGGGCGGTATTGCATTGTTGTATATGTAAGTCGTGTTTCCTCCTTGTGTTATGCCCATGTATCTCTGAATTATGTTTCATGTCCCCTTTATATATTTTTTAAAAAACATAACATTTCCAATAAATGCAATGATGTTAGTGTCAATATTTTAAATTTTCTAAATTTAGGTCTGCAGGAGGTACGTTTGTGTGTTCCAGTAATTAATCTAATGACCTTTTTTTGTAATTGAAATATCTGAATGGATTTTCTCTCCCCACCCCACAATATAATACCATATCTTAATCTGGATTCATCATATGCAAAATAAGCATTCCAGATCATTCTGGTGCTCGCAACATTCATTAAAGATTTTATCACGTGATAGCTCTTGCATAGGCTTGTGCGAAGGGATTGGATGTGGATTTGCCAGGTTAGAGTTTCCGTAACATTAAGTCCTAGAAATTTTTGTTCTGTTTTATATCCAGTTATATTATTCTTAAGCCTGATTAAAGGTTTTGTAGGCTGATGCTTTTGATAGGGATGAAATGACATCGCACATGTTTTGTCTGTATTTACTATAAGGTCATTTTGACTAAACCATATTTCCAGATGTTTCATAACAGATGTTATTTTATGTTGGAGCATCTTTTCCTCTTTATCAACAATGAGTATATTAGTGTCATCAGCATATAGTACAAATTTTGTTCCCTGAAAACAATAAGGTAAATCGTTTATATATATCAGGAACAAAAGCGGTCCAAGGATAGAGCCATGAGGAACACCGTTTAAATTTTCGCTTAACGAAGATGAATGTTTGTATATTACTTTCGTATTGTTATCACTTTGTGTAAGTGAGACATACTGTGATCGTCCTGATAAATATGATTTGAACCATGTATTTAATATGCCTCTAACTCCATATGACTCCAATTTATACAGCAAAATGTCGTGATTTAAGACGTCATATGCCTTGGTAAGATCCAAAAATATTCCAACAGCATGTAAATTATTATCTAATGCCTGCTGTACCTGTTCAATAAAAGTATGACATGCTGTCGTGGTGGACTTATTATCTCTAAATCTGTTCTGTTCGTCTGTTAATATTTTAAACTTTTTTAAATAATAAAGTAATCTGTTGTACATGATCTTTTCCAGTATTTTCGAAAAGACCGAAAGAACTGCTATGGGTCTATAATTCTGAATATCCTGTTTGTCTCCCTTTTTAAAAAGGGGGGTTATTTTTGCTATCTTCATCACAGCAGGGAAAATTCCACACTTAACCGATAAATTAAATATGTGTGTAAGAGGTTTTGCTATATATTCTGAACAACGTTTTACCAATACTTCGGGTATTTCATCATACCCCACTGAGTATTTCCCTTTTAACTTATTTACTACATTTTTAATTTCTGATACTCGCGGAATTAGTTTTTATCCCCTGTTGATAAACTCGTGTTAAATTGCGACCACTTTTATTTATAAGGTCATTAATAGTATCTATAAAACATTTGTTAAACCTTTCTGAAATTAATTGAGGGTCTGTGATTGCTTCATTGTTATCTTGGAGATGTATATTATAATTATTATGCGAAAAATTACCGGTCTCTTTATTTATTACTTGCCATATTCCTTTGGTTGTATTCTTAGATGACCGTATAAATGCGTCATTATACATTTTTTTTACTTCTTTTACCAGATGTTTATACATCGATTGGTATTTACTTATGTAGAGGTGAAACTCATTAGAGATTTGTTTGGACCTTTTCAGTTCATTTAAAATTCACAATTTATTTCTTGAAATTATTAAACCTTTTGTTATCCACTTATTTTTAGTATTATTATGTAAATAACACTTTTTAAAGGGAACGTTATATTAAAATAATAAATAAATATAGTCATAAAGGCATTAAAAGACTCATTAACATCATCCTGCAGAAGAATCTGGTCCCATGACTCTGTCTGTAAGTGATTTAAAAATTCTTTTATTTCTATGTCAGAAAACCGTCTGTGACTGTATAGAAGAGCCAATGATGCTTGGAATTGTGACTTTCCTTGATAATCCATTTTAAAAGCATTATTTTGACCAAATGGCTGCCAAGTAGGTTTCCGGTCTTTTGCTATTGCACAGATCATCAACTGCAGTGAGCTTGCTTTTGTGCCTTGTGGGATGGGCCTGAATCACTTAACACATTTTGTACTTTTTGTACTTTCTACAATGTTTGTATTTTACTAAAATAAACTTTTGTGCTTTTTGTGCAGTTTGACATTATTTTGTATTTTTATTGCTGATATTTCACAAGTTCTTAGAACCAGACACAGTGTGTGTGTGTGTGTGTGTGTGTGTGTGTGTGTGTGTGTGTGTGTGTGTGTGTGTGTGTGTGTGTGTGTTACATTGCACATTAATTCTGATGTTTGTAATTGGCATGTTCTTGAGATTTTATTGATCCAAACCAGTCTCAAATGGTGAGATTCTGTTGTACTTTTATTTGTTTGGTGTTCCTTCTGATTTACTGAGGTACTGTGTAAACCTTAACATGTGATTGCAGAAAGTTTCCACCAGATTCAGAATGATGCGAATACCAGAATATTGCCAAATGGAACTCTGATTGTTGCTGCAGTACAGCAAGAGGATGAAGGCTGGTACATTTGCACTGCAGAAAATAAGGGCAAGTAATTTTGCCTTTACATCTCTTTGTTACTTCCATTAAAAGGATAGAGTGATTATGTGGGGTGAGTATAAACTGCAGATCATGCCTTGACTGAAGGCAGTTAGTCACTGGCCTTTCACCCCAGAGGTCTGGGTTTTATCTTGGGTCAGTCCATGTGAGATTTGTGGTGGGTGAAGTGGCACTGGGACAGGTCTTCCTTTTCCCCTGTCTCTACCACTCTACCTGTGCTCCATACTCATTCGTTCACTTGTCACAGTGCTGTATAATCTTAGCAGTTAACAGCATCATTAAACAACACACAAAAGACACAAAGTGCATCATCTTGAATCCAGGCCACTTCACTCTCTACAAGTACCTATAGATGGGCTGGCTGACAGGGGGCTTTAAGGATGCTGTCTTCCTGTGAGGGACATCCTGTAGGTTGGTAAGTGGGTACCACAGTTTCTGGCAAACTTGCTGCCTCCATCTTCAGTGTATAGTAGAAGATGGAAGCTGTAGGTTTCTTTGCATTATTGGCATGTATGTGCCAAACCATACAGCTTTACAGTGATTTTCATGGTCATCACTGAAGTGATAAATGTCATGTTAGTGTATTCTGGTAGTTGATGCAAGCAACTTGTTCTTTACCCTGATGATGCCAGCAAGGAGGCAGCATGGTCCTTCACATGACATGACATAATCTGCAGTCAGTGCTGTAAGAACCTCAAACCCACCTTGGTGTGCAGCTTATGCCTCCACTGATGACAAATGTGTGGTCATTAGTCAGTAACACTGACAGTGACAGTGGTAATGGAAGTGCCATGCGACTGACATTGAACATTACATAACAGTTAGACATTATCTTCTTACCTGTTTGCCTGCCCCTGTTCTTTATTCTCCTGCTCCCCCTCCTCTTTGTCTATTCTTTTTCTCCTCCTCCTTCAAAAGCAGTTTTGAAGTTCCAACATCTCTGACTTTAGCGATAATATAAGGTTGTAAATTCTGACAGTCTATTGTTTTGTGTCCTATTGACATGTTGATTCCAATTCATCTGGTCTTTCTTTACATCTGCCATGTTTTCAGTTCGCCATGTGTGCTGTATTATTTTCATTTTCTGCTCTGTCTCCTAAGTTAATAAATAATCCTGTATGTGCACTTTACACTCTGTTTGTGTCTGTCATCATCCCTACCCATGTTTCAGTTCCAGAACATAAATTTAATATAGCAGTTCCATAGCACATATCTCCTGATGTCAGTAGCTTCACTTGATTTTGAACACCCGGAGTACTGGAAGTACAGTATGTGAATTTGGTGTCTGCAGAGAAGAAATTCCTGTATTAAGATTGGGGTGTGATGCTGCTTCAACTGGCTAAGTGATTGGTACCGTTCAAAGGAACAGACTAACTTCATGTTCAAGGGTTCATTGGACCACTGAACCCTTTCCCATATGCTTCTTTGAAATGTTGTGCACCTTGCAGCATCATATTACAGAAAACCGTAATCCACAGTTTCACTGCTATGAAGACCTCAAGCCTTGCCAGTGACTGTAAGTTCAACAGAAAATGTTTGTTTATTTCACTGGCCCAATAAAGTATATGTGCTTGTTTACTGCACATGTGAAATGTGCATTATTTCATGCTTCCACCACAAAGTAGATCAGAACTGCTTTCTTTCCGGTTATTACACAGCAAGTAGTGGTGATTCTTACTGACATTTCAGGACAACCTATCAGTCACATCTTCAAGGGTCAAGCTTGACCCTTGAACATGGAACCAACAGGTTGTGCCAAAACGTCAGAAAGAAATTACTCCTACTCGCTGTGCAATAAGTCAGAAGAGCACAGTTTTCAAATGACATGTGCTTTAGCCTCACCATATTTCTGTTGCCCTCTACATAGGTGGGAGGAGTGAGGGACATGTGTACCTGGCAGTTAGGGAGCCAATCAATGTGGTGGTTGTGCCGGAGCGGTTCCAGTTCCAGCAGGGAGATTCATTCACTCTATCCTGCTATGCTACTGGCACACCAAAGCCAACATTTGTGTGGCAGAAGGATGGCCATGTCTTGAAACAGGTATAATGAACCCAACGGAATTAACCATTTTGATTATGAATGGAATGTGAGAAGTTTAACTAGCTAAGCACATGGAGCAGAGTCCTTTGTGAGAAGCCTACAGCTTCTCACATAGTCAAGAAATTCCTCACTTTTGTGGAATCTCAAGGTTCCTTACCATATTAACAGCAGCTTACCACTAGTCTGTATCCCAAGTCAGATGAATCCATTTCATACTTCCACATCCTGTTTCTTTAAAATCCATTTGAATATTATCCTCCCATATATGCCTAGTCTTCAGAGTGGTTTTTCCTTGTGGATTGAAGTTTGGCATGTAAGATGAACTTCAGACACACCTTTGAATTAAAACTGACTCTGTGGCCTCTGTTCACACAGCTGTGTGTATTTCTCACGTCATAACAGAATTTGCAGTCAGGCTAACAGCATTACATATTGATATGTTTGTGCTGTTTGTCTATTCCAAGTCTAAAGTTATGTACAACAAGCTGAGGACATCTCTAGATACAGAAACATAAAAAGGATATTACTCAACAGCAACACAAACACTTTCTTTAACCAATGGACACCACACCACACCATGCCACACCACACCATGCCACACCACACTACACCACACCACATCACACCACACATCACATCACACCACACCACATCACACATCACATCACATCACACCAACCACACCACATCACACCGCACCCACCACACCAACCATACCACACCACACCACACCAACCACACCAACCATACCACACCACACCACACCACATCACACCAACCATACCACACCACACCACACCACACCACACCACACCACACCAACCACACCACACCATATCACATCACACCACACCACACCACACCAACCACATATCACATCACATCAACCACACCACACCACATCACATCATATCACACCACACCACACCCACCACACCACACCAACCACACCACACCAACCACACCACACCATACCACACCACACCATACCACACCCACCACACCACACCAACCACACCACACCACACTCACCACACCAATCACACCCACCACACCAACCACACCCACCACACCACACCACAACACACCATACCACACCACACCATACCACACCACACCGTACCACATCACACCACACCAACCACATTATACCACACTACACCACACCAACCACACCACTCCATTATCACACCACACCCACCACACCACACCACACCACACCACACCACATCACACCACACCACACTAACAACACCACACCAACCACACCACACTAACCACACCACACCAACCACACCACACCACACCACACCACACCACATCACAATAAATCACACTAAAAGTACAAGATAATTCAATAATATTTATCAGCCCATAACTAATGTTACTGTATACCAAAAGGGAGTACATTACATGGACATTAAGTTTTTCAGCAATCTTCCTCCATACATTAAAGATATATCTGATAATGTTAGGAAATCTGAAATTTGCTTGAAACGATTCCTACATATACATTCTTTTTACTCCATAGAAGAATATTTTCAATATAAATCTGTCACAAGCTGCAAATGTGCCATTAATATCTTTCATAAGACCATTTATTCACTTAATATGTAGTCTTAATAATGTATGTTTATTGTGACTAATTCTCACAAAAAAAAAATCTTAACATATGTCACGTTAATGTTATTCACATGTGTGTAATTGCTGTCTATATTCATTTTGCTACAATTTGCTTGTTGTCTGCATTTGACTTGTACCTCTGTTTGTAACTACAGCCATATCTTCCTGTATTTTTCTCATTACACAGTGGTTTTGTCCTGTTTGAATTAAACATCATTCATGTACATGACATGGAATCAGTTTGTTTGATTCCAAACATTTATATAATTATATAATTTTACACAATGTATTACTCTTGACATGTTCTGTATCCTACCTATTGTTTTTATTGTGGATTTATGGAATGTTAAATGAACTATCAATATCAACATCAGTGTCATGACATCTACCAGCAAATTTCCACTACCAACAACCGTTAACTTTAAAAACTGGCGATTTCAATAACTGCTTTCTCTAATTCAATTTCAATTTCATTTTAATATTGTAATTTTAATCTTCAATTTCAATCTTGAATTCAAATTATATGTAAAGTCCAGACTTGTAACAAAAACCTGTAGGAAGTGAGATCTCCTTTCTGCACATGGTCTGTATACTTTTTAGTATGTTTTAAATATCAGCCTGAAGATGACCCTTAAAAGGTCGAAACATGTAGCTGGTTAACTTATTATTTTTATGAAGTTGTATTTTAATGGTTGTTACTCTGCCTTTATTCATTCTCCAACACAATGGGATGCATAAAGTTAAGATTAATTAGTGTATGTTTGAAATAAAATGTCCCATTTTTAACCAAATACAGACAGGAGTCTCACTGTTTAAGAGTTGCAATGTTTGGGACTTCGGTCTTTCGTGGTTATCCATATTAATACAGTTTTTCAAACTTCCATGATTAATTCTGACAAACTGGCATGAGACCACATGGCTGGCAAGTTATCTTCCCCACTCTCCTCCTCTTGCTCTGATCTACCTCAGCTCATTCAAGCTGTCTTTCACTAGGTGACTTTAATTGCTTGTTTGCTTTATGGAACGAGACTCTCCTTCAAGCACTGAGTGTAAGCTGTGCTTCCATCACATGGTTTTATTTTGTTAAACTATATTTTCTGTGCTTTCTTTATATGCATTTTGGGTTTTTTTTTTTAAATATTGGTATTTCACAATATTACCAGTTGTTATAACCACGCAGGCGTTTTACATTGCAACTGGATTCCATTGCTCATGATTCTGATGTTTGCGATGGTTTTGTCACTCCCAGTTAATCACAAACACCGAGATGCCCTGTAGCAGGGTCTGACAGGAGTCTGCTTTTCGCAGGTGGCCATAACATTTATATAATGAGCCTTACTGGAAGAAACCATGTGTATGTCACAAAAGGGGAAGAGCAGTGAATGTTTGTGGCAGTACGAATACAGAAAGGTCAGGCTCACTTGTGAATTCATGTGATCATTTATAGGGTGATGGCAAATATCTGAGACTGATAGAGAAAGAAAATGGTGTGAACTTGGTCCTGCAAAATGCTGACGTCTCAGATGCAGGGAAATACCAGTGCGTGGCTGAGAATGATAATGAAATGGGTAAGCATGAGGAGGCACCTTAAGTAGCTTTTAAACTGTTGAAGCATGGATTTCATATTATAGATATTTAAAAACAGAGGTGTTGCCATGAATTTCATGCTACAGATAACTGAAACAGAACTGTTACCGTAAATTTCACATTACAGATACTTTAAAACAGGGCTGTTACCTCACATCATTCAGAGTCTCACTTTGTTAAAGAAGAGTGAAGAACAGTTCTGTGCTTGTGACAATATTTTATCTTGCATTCAGGAATGTATCAGAATAACCAGAGTGGGTAAGGTTTAAAGTTTTGATGGTGAAGATGAGTTATTTAGTGTAGAATTTTGTTGGGTAACAGTCTGTTAACTTGATCAGCAGTTTGAATATAGAATTTCAGAATGTAACAAATTTTCATGCTCACCCTTTCAAGCAGTTTTTCTGCTCAATAACTGAGTGCCTTCATTGGACAGTAGGCAGTCTGCACAGTTTCATATATAATATCTGAGCTGACTGACCTCAAATGATAGGCCAAAACATGCTTGACTGGAGAATCAGGGTTCGTTTTCTGGTGGAGAACAGATTCTCCTCTGCATTCACACAAGTTCTGGGGTACACCTAGCCTACTGTTGTATGGGTACCAGAGACACTCACTATGAGGGTGCAGCAGTCAGCTCAAAGTTAATCTTTCACCACATCAAATGCTGATGTTAAGAATTTGCTATACATCTATGTGGCATGGTGCTTAATCCTCAACATTGCCCTCTCTGCACCAAACTGGGTGAGTGCATTAGGGTACTTTAAATTTAAAACTCCTCTGCAGTGGACAGTTGTTGGAGAGTCTTTGAGGGTTAGTATTTTGAAATGTTGTCCTCATTCTCATTGCACCTGTTCCAGATACTGGTGTAATAGTGGGGCAGTATCTTGAAGCACCGACTGTGGTTGCTGAAGAAGGCACTGTGTTGGCCAGAGTGGGGGATAATGTTCAGCTACAGTGTAATGCTCTGGGAAAACCTGCACCAGTCATCAGATGGGCAAAGGATGATGATCAGATTATCGGCAGCCCCAAATATGAAGTCAGTATAACAACATCCAGAAACCCACCAGGACCATTTTCATACAATTCACCATGAAACCATTAATTGTGTGTACTCATAGAACAAACTTTCCCCTTCCCCCCACAAGAGACAAGGCATTTCTAGCTGAGGAGATAGAATCAGCATTGATGTACTGTAGATGTTTTTGTTGTACAAGGTTAATCTTTAATACTTTTTGTTGTACAAGGCCTGTCTGTAATACTCTCTGTTGTACAGGTGTGTCTGTAATACTTTCCCTCAGCACAGCAGTTGTCTTGAGAGCTTTATCTGATACGAAGCTTATATCTGCCAGGATTTTGTAGTCTGTTGAACTTTACGCATTTCATAGAAGAGGCTGGAAGCACTGACCTCCAGCTTCTAAGCAGGCCTTACCCCTTCCAAAAATATTTCTCGGTACACAACAGATCTTCTCTTGAAATATTAACAACATTGTTTCAAATATTTAAATTCTTGCAAGGAATGTGGATTGACTTTGCTTTCTCTTCTGTCAGTTGCCTGAATAATGGTGTTAGTGCTAATTTAACATAAGGGTTGGAATCTGTTTATTAAAAAAACACAAGCTCTGTGATTTTGTATGCACTAACTGCACCTTTTTGTGATGTAAATGAAGCTTAACAAATTGCATGACGAATTTTATCACACCAGCATCTGTTATTTTGGCTTTCTGCAACCCTATTAGATATAAACCACACATCATCCAAAAAAATACAAATTTTCGTATTTTATTTTTGCCCACCTCTGAACTTGTAATTGGATATTTTTACATTGTTATGTATATTGTTCTTTCAATGGCACTGTTGCTGTGGATTTTTTTAAAAAGTATTTGGTGCCTTGTTTTCCATGACTCACAGTCATATGTACTTGCACAAGCATTGCAGAAGAAGACTCTTTGCTTGACAGAAAACATTTGTCATGTGCACTGACTGACCTGCTGCATTGATGGCCATAACTGGAGGAGTGTCTGATGCTCAGGTGCAGATAAGGTGATGGAACTCAAGTCTGGCTTACTTTGCCTAACCTTGCTCATATTTCCATGGGGATCGATTAAAGATACACTCATGGATGTACATGGTACCTTCAGTAATTCTAAGACAAAGCCAATTGTGGCAGTAAGAAGCCTGAGATGCAGCCATGTTGAATGCTGTTATTGGCACTTCCTGCTGTCAACACTTGTGTGACTCTTTAGAATATGTCTGTAAACCAATATGCCAGATTTCCTGCAGTGCACTCTTTGAAATGACTTGAACTGTCAATGCATTCAGCGAGATACGTGTGTGTGTGTGTGTGTGTGTGTGTGTGTGTGTGTAATGTGCTAATGTTTGCAGTGTGAGGTGCAGCATGTGCCTTGACACTCACTTGTGAGATATACATACTTTGAGTAGACTGCAGAAAGACTGTGATTCTTAGTTTGTAACTTAACAAAGGCTGTTCAGATTTTCTTGAACTGCGGTTTACTCATCTTTTAAAAACATATGGTGGCCTTGTGATGACCTGGTGTGGTTTGGTACACCATCTGGATCCTGCGGCTGTTTTGCAGTCAGTCCTGATGTGTCTAATTGGGCAGTAAAGACAATTATTTGTTTGAAACAAAGTGTGCATCTGCGATTTGTAAAACATGTTGCCAGTTCTAACAGTGTACCAGTAATTCTACCTGACCATTTTGTGACATCTACAAGAAGCAGTGTAAAAGAAATGACAGGAGCTTGGGTGGGAACATGGTTGTTTCTTCACCACTAAATGCACTTGGCATTCTCCATACAAAAGTTTTTTGCTAACAACAAAACTCCACTGGTTCCAAAGCCACCATGTGACTCTTATCTCTCTTCACCAGACTTTTTCCTGTTCCCAAAGTCACAAGTTGGTTTAAAAGGCATCGATTTGAATTAGTAAAGGAAATACAAGAAAAAATGCCATAGCAGTGAAGCCAGAATTTATCAGAACTGTGTGGAATGCTGAGAATAATGGAAACGATATTGGAATTATTGTATTAATGCAGGAGGGACGTTTTTGTAAGGGAATTAGTGCATAATATCATTGATTGGATGCCTATTGTGTTTTATTTAATCAGTCTGAAAATATTTTGAATGGACCTTAAATTTAAGAATTCAGAGTAGAGCAAGTCTTAATATTTACCATTTGTCCCGGCAGGTGCGGCACGATGGAATACTGCTGATCAGCAATGCACAGTTTGCTGACAGTGGACAGTATACGTGTATTGCAGAGAATGAATTGGGAATGGGCGATGATTTCATATCGTTGGATGTGGGAGAGCCACCACAAATGATACACACTCCGAGAGGCACGTATATGCCAGAGCTCTGAATCTGAGTGGGTAGCTTTCTGATTGTTTGTGGTCAGAACAGTCATGGTATGGACTGTAGTTACAGCAACTGATTTTGCTTAGAGCCCATCCTATCCATGGATACACTTGCACTCAACTAAAGGTACACTCATGTTGAGCTCAAAAGACACATGTGCCCAGATCAAGGTGTCTCTTGCTTACCTCAAGGTCAGCTGGCAGCCAGGGATTTGGGTATGTACAGTAGACACCAAGCAGTCTGGCAGCACTCAGAGCGCAGTTCACTTTGCTGTAAACATGATCAGAAGCTGTGGTGATGATCATATTATTTTTGGGGTAAATATTATTTTGAAAAATACCTGCACTTTCTAGAGTGCCCTGTGACATGAGTGTGATCATAGGACCATTGCATTGAAGTACACGTGCGGAATATTGTCGCCAGGCTGTGTGGCAACTGTGAGCGGACCTTGAGCATTCTCACTATATGAATCAAGCTTTACTTACTTGGAGCCATACTTAATGTAACAGAATTTTTAAAATGTGTTATTTAACTAGAGTGTTCTCAGTTGCTAAGTTTATATAGCTTGGTCATAGTTGGGTGAGTGAATGGATGAGTACAGAGCATTGTTTGAAAAATACTTACAGGGGAAAACTGAAATACTGGAAGATAAATCTATCCATTGTCACATTATTTATCACAAATCCAACATGGACTGGCCTGGGATTCAACCTGGGCTGCTGCACTGAAAAACTGGCACAGTACAGCATAGCACAGTGTTGCTGGACATGGCACTTTTTGTTAGAGATAATACTGCTTGGTGTTAGTTAATGAACAGAAGTTCTGTGTTACAAGGAAGGCATGTATATGTGTGTACAGTGCTGCCTCTCCCTAACAGATACATACATTGAGATCAATGGAAATGGCACTGTTCCTTGTGTTGCAACTGGTGAGCCTGCACCTGACATCTCGTGGACAAGAAAGGATGGTAAACAGCTGAACAAGAGCCGTGTTGATATTACGGAACATGGCAATCTGCAGATCACTTGTAAGTCCTTCTGACATTACATATTTCTTGACCTTGGAGTCCTATTTAAATTCCCAAAATAATGACATGGCCTGAATGTAGTTGAGTCAGTCTTCAAAGTATGGCTGCCATTGTTTCACTACCATTGGGTCTGGTTGTGAGGGTTAAAGGAGGCTTATTGTAACTGTACATGTACTGTATCTGTCAAGCTGGATGATTCAGGGTTCTTTTCCCTGCATGGACAACTTGTTGAACTTTTGTAACTTGGACACATTGCTCATCACATTTATTTTTTATAAATGCAGTGTAATAGCCTTGTTAATTATCATGATGGAGTGTCACATTGCAGCTGATACTGCTTTACTGATGTTGCACTGTTCCTGCAGTTGTTGGTGTGGAGGACGCCGGTGTTTACATCTGCAGAGTGGAGAATATGTTTGGGAAAGCTGAATATGAGGCTGAAGTCACAGTAACAGGCATAGGTAAATAGTTTGAGTTGTTGTGACAAATGTACTGATGTTGGGGTCAAACAGGGATGAAGTCATAGGAGGATGGAGAAAACTACATAATGAGGAGCTTCGTGATTGGTGTTACTCACCGAATACTGTATGGGTGAAAAAGTTGACGAGAAAAAGAAAGATGGGATATGAGGCATGCATGGAGGAGAACAGAAATGTATACAGAGTTTTGGTTGAAACATCTGAAGAAAAGAGACCACTTGGCAGGCCTGTGAGTGGATGGGAGGATAAGTGGATCTTAAGGCAACATGCTGAGATGGTGTGTGTTTGACTTACCTTTTCTGACCTGGGTCAGGGACAAGTGGCAGGCTGTTGCAAACTTGCTTATAAACCTTTGGGTTTGGTAAAATGTGGGGCATTTCTTCAGTAGCTAAGAGACTACTGGCTTGTCAAGAATGACAAGTGTGTTAGTTAATACACATGTACCATGCAAGTGCTACTAACTTCAGTGTATTGCACATCAGTAATAGAAATCTTCAGCCTGAAAACTGTGGCACTTGGGAGACAAGCAGTTAACCTGTCAGCAAATAATTTTGTACACTCAACTTTGCTGGACTCAAACGCTGTTGATTTTACTGATGCAACTTGAAACACTTTCCCCCTTGTACTTGTTTCCATCCTCTAATTGCACAAGGCACACAAAACGGCCATTTAAGTTCCTTTATATTTTGTATTTTTCTGTAGTAATGACGGTTTGTGTGCATGTCAAGATTTTGATAATGTGCCCTGGTACAGAAATACTTCTGTTCCATTGATACATATATGTGTGTGTGTGTGTCTAGTGAAGCCTGTTCTGGACAGTACAAATGGCAACAATCCACAGGCAACTGTCAATCGTGGGATGTCAGTTGCACTGCCCTGCCAGATCATCCTTAGCAATCCTCCAGCAGTCATAACTTGGTACAAAGATGGCGAGATTCTTGATGAAGAGCAGATGCAGTGGGAAGGCATCATTGTACTTACTAATGGATCACTCATTATTTCATACTCCACACAGCAACATGAAGGAACATATGAATGCGTTGCCAGCAATGCTGGCGGAACTGTCAGCCAGGCGACCACATTACATGTGTTAGGTAAGTGTGTGATGTATTGTCTAACCATGTATCTGCATACTTTTCTACCACTCTAGGGCACTGCCATGGTCAGACTGTTAGTCACTGGTGTCTCACCACAGAGGCCCAGGATGAATTTCTGGTCAGTCCATGTGGGATTTTTGGTGGAAAAAATGGCACAGGGGCAGGTATGTCTGTTCATACTTAAGCATTACGCTGACATCTTTAAGTGATTACACTTAAAGATGAAGGCACCATAATACTATAAAATGTCAGGAACTGCACACCCAGCAACACAGCATCACATCCCAGACAACTTGAATCCTCAACAGTAGTGCTGTATCTCTCAGTTCCCACCTTCTCTGTAGAAATGCAGCTCCATGTCTCTGTTCTAGAACCACCAAGCTTCCCGCCAGCTGCACCAGTTGAATTCAAGGTACAGGCTGGTGAGCGGATGGAGCTGCCGTGTCCGGTGCTTGGTGACCCAGATCCGTTTGTCTTCTGGAAGAAAGATGGAATGCCTGTGTCTCTGAGTCATACCATGTACGTAACTGGAACAAAAGTTGTTCATACACTGGCCTATCACCCAGGCCCAACCATGTGAGGTTTAGAGTGGACACAGTGGCACTGAGACTGGTCTTTCTCAAAGTACTTCAGTTTCTCTGTCTTCGTCATTACATCAGTGCTCCATACTCATTCATTCATCTATCACTGATGCTGTGTAATCTTCACAGTTGAAAGCATCATTAAATAAACTAAAATATCCATAATTTTACTTTAGTAGGAGATGGGTTAGCAGATGTGGTACAGTGATTAGGCTACAAATGAATGTCTGATGAAACATGGTTTGATTCTCAGGGGACAGGAACCAGGGGCATCTAGCCTGGCTCTGGGGACTATCCAGCTTCCTTTTCAGTGGGTACATGGGGTTTCTTCCTCGGGGATAAAGCGGCCAGAGCGTGAAGATGACTCACCCCATCTAATGCCAGGGTTAAGAATGAGTAGAGCTGTACCTCCACTCTCCCATATACCATGGTGTACACAGCAATTACCTTTTTAATATGTTGTATTGAACGTGCACAATTTCTGGAAGAATGTTGGTTCAGATTCTAGGGTTACCATTACAGCGGCTTTAGAAGTGTGTTCCCATTAATCTATATATGGTCAATGAAATGGCCTACTGTTTGCCTGCACACAGAGTGACCACTTAAATGTGGTCTGTGACTCTTGGGAATAACCATTTTGTGGTACTTGGTACACATGTTTAAAAATCAAAGGACAGAAACAAACAACTCAGCATCACTGGCAAACAAAGCTGTGTCCCTGCCAAATGTGAATGACAAGTAGAAATAATGTAGAGATCTTTATTAACTTGTGAATTCTGGGTGACTATAGCTAACAATGTAACCTCTTTACTTGCCAGTTCATATTATACTGTACAATGTTGACTGGCAGGTTTGGAGGGGAGGGGGGCACAATGTTAGCCACACCTGCCCAGAGCTAGTGGGTTTATGAACAATTTATGTCAGGTGTAACTAAATGACATTGCTGCCATGTAGACATCGTCCTTACCTGTCACAGGTCACAACCAGTTTTTTCATGGTTAATATGACACAGACACTGGTTGAATAAAACTGAAGCAGTTGGTTACCTGTATATGTTCATATACCAGTTTTGTTTGTCATAGACTTAACGTTTATCAGACTGCAATAGCGCTATGATTTAAGGCTGTAAAGGGAACAGAAACTGTCAACACTCTAGTTCACTACAAACTGATGCATTGACCAGAGTTCCATACAAATCCAAATGTGAAAGTCTTGTTAAATATGTATGTTGAAACCCTGTAATTGAGCTGTTTTACATCTGCCTTATATGTACTCTTTTTTTCAGTTACAAGAATAGTGATGACAACTCATTAGTAATAACTTCTGCACGTGTAGCAGACACTGGAACATATGTGTGTACAGCTGTTAACCCAGCAGGAGAAGGAAGGAAAGCTATGGCTCTTTTTGTACAAGGTTTGTTGGAAAACATGACACCACGTTGCTGTGTATTGTATTAGCAGGCAGTACCATTGTACTGTGTGTTGGGTTCATAAGCAATTCACTGTGACATAAATTTGTTAGGCTTTCTTGGCTGTTGTTACTCAAATGTTGGCCTTCTGAGTGATCACACTGTGGGGAAAGAGAAGCGAAATAAATGTTCTCAGGAAAATATGGCCCAGTTAATGGCTGTGGTGTGTGGAATATTAGGTAAAACCAGGAATTGTGTCAGTTGTATAAGGAACCAGACATAATAAAAGTGGTAAATACTGAAAGAATACGGCACAGGAACACCTTCTGCAACCAGAAGATGTGAACCTCTGCTGTGAAGTTTGTGTATTACTGTGTCACAGACAGGTTCATTAATACACAACACTTCACATGAGGAATTAAGAGACTGAAGTTTCTACTGGAGAACCTGACCGCTGGATTTTTTATGTCTGGGACTTTAGCATTAGGAATGCATGACTTGCTACAGTGCTGAAACACTTTTCTATATTTTCATAGTTGTTCTTCTTTTATTGATAAAATAAAATGTAAAAACTCCCTAAGAATTTCATATGTTGGGAAAAATAGATTCTCTCCAGTTATGTGGTGACTGTGTACTGCAAATAAAATCATAACAGGTACTACAATCTGACATAAAAGTATTTACAAACTCCTAATTTTTACCCTACCCCCTAAAGACATGTATTTACACACCTGTTTGTGTAGGTATTAATACTAAAATATAACAAAATATTCTTGGGCTGATGACTTCATTGGGTGGTTCAAATACACTTACTTTTCTGATTTTTAATGGTGGAGGTGGAGAGAGTGCTGGTCTCTGGAACATTGTTGTTTTGTGTGTGTGTGTGTGTGTATGTGTGTGTGTGTGTGTGCGTGTGCATGCGCGTGCGTGAGCGCGGGGGCGCGGGCGCGCGGGTGCGCGGGTGTGCGCGTGCGCGCGCGCGCGCGCGCGTGTGTGTACCACCTGATGTGGCTGTCACCTTGAGAAGATTTTACTGAATTCTGTCACCAGAAAAGTTTTAAGACATGTAATAATCACTCTACATATCATTCAAAGTATTCATGATAAAATGTTCTGCTGAAAAATGTGAAAGAGAAAATTTTGTACTTTTTAGTTATGTATTTATATAAAGAACTATTTAGCACACAAAATTGCCATACACTGTGATTTTGAAGGAAGATACTGATCAACATGTAAGTTAAATTTGTCAACCATTTCAGTGCCACCACACATAACTCCAGCAGTGGGTTCAGTAAGTGCCATAGATGGTCAAATTGTCACATTAACATGTGAGGTTGAAGCCACCCCGAAACCTACCATTACATGGTACAAAGATGAAGCTCCCTTATCTTCATATGAAGATGAAGTAATGTACCTTAATGATAATGCTACTGTCAGGTGGGTGTATTACAGAAGTTATGTATCTGGATAATTATGTTACTGTCAGGTGCGTGTATTACAGAAGTTATGTACCTTGATGATAATGTTACTGTCAGGTGCGTGTATTACAGAAGTTATGTACCTGGATCCTGGATAATTATGTTACTGTCAGGTGGGTGTGTTGCAGAATTATTTTATTCAACTGTGTGTGTAAGCTTCAAAAATGACAGGGCTCAAGACACTAGGATGATACTTCGGCAGAAGGGCTGAACTCTGAAAGTTTGAACTTTGGTTGGTAGTAGCCATAGCATGCAATCAGAAGTTGCGGTGTCTGCCAAAACATTTTGTTGCAGTGCTGCTGTAGGAACAGTGGCAAATAGCAGTTTGTTCCTGAACAGGGCAGGCGATGATCAGGACTTTGTCTGAATAAACCTTGTGTTCAGTTCATGGTCACTGAAGTAAATTATACTGATATTTGTCACTGTGAGCTGTGAAGTTCTGGCATATTCAGCCAAAAGAGAGCTGTGAAGTTTGAGCGTCTCACAGTGGTGTTGCTGAAGATACAGTTCTGGGATGTGACATAGTGTCAGTGGGTGAAGGATCACAATCACTTTATGTTTAAGGTCATGCAGTCTAAGAAGAGTGCTTGAACTTGAATATGAAGGCAGTACATTTCTTCATATGTTAAAAGCCACATGCCTGTGACACAGCATTACACCCCAGCACTTAAATTTTCAATGCAGCAGACATTCAAGTGATTTTTGAGATTGTAACATAGAAGATGATAGAAATTTTTGAACTTTTAACATGCAAATGTGGCAGAAGAGTGTAACTGCTGAAGGCACCTGCATGCAGGGGTTTAGTCATGCAATTGTGTATGAGATGAGGCTCCTATCTTGGAAAGTTTGAAGCCGCCATTTATAGTTTTGTTCACTCTAACATCTCCAGGTGAAAATTATGGTACAGAAATTATAACAGTACAGTCAAGTCAGGCATAAGCTAATGTCAGCTGCACTGCATTATGCCTTTAGTGAGATATCTGTTGTGCGTTTATGCACCAGTCTGCTTTTGCTGTCATTGCACAAGTGACTCACTTGTATCTTTCAATTTGAAAATTCCACCAGTGAAAAGACTGAGAGATACACCATACTTAGGGTTTTCAGTGTATGCTAGATATGTTGGCAATACTGAGTCATTGTATAGAGTCATCTAAGTTTTGTCATGTTTTGAACCACAGTTGTATGTTTGTGTGATGTAACCAAGTAACTTATTCCATTTCCTTCTGCTAAAAGAACCCAATATGTAAGTGTTGCTAATGTAGGCACATAAACTGTGATATGAAGATTATGTTGGATATTGGCCTCTGTCTAACTTATTGTCTCTGTAATGAATTGTTGCAAACCTTTAGAGCAAGAAAGAAACAAACTACTATATGCCATTTTTTTTACAGATTTGTGGCACAGTTTGGTAGTTCTGGGCAATATAGATGTGAAGCTGTGAATGATGCAGGCTTTGATAGAATGGAGATGTCCTTGCAGGTGTTTGGTAAGATGTGTTACCTTAGACATCACAGCACTGACAATTACTGTAAGACTGTGTGTGTGTGTGTGTTGGTCACCATCAAGTTACTGCACAAACACAGGAGCAAAAGCAGCAGAGGGAGCAAGAGAGATGCTCTGCAGCAGTATAAGACTGTGTTTGTGCAAATGGTGCAGCTGCATTCCTGTCACTTGGCAGTGCTGTCATAGTGTTCCATCTAGCACTGATTGGCCAGCGAACCTGCCAGTAAGCGCATGATCATATCCCTCACTGCAGTGCATCTGCTACCACCCCCTGCATTCCTGCATTTCAGTGTGACTAACTGCATGGTCACAAGTCTTGTTTGAGAAGTTATCATTCCCTCAGCTAGTGAAGAAATTCTTCCATATTAAATGGTTATTAACACATTTACAGCAGCTCACTACTTGTTCGCATCCTGTGCCAGATTAATCCGTTGTGCACCCTGTCATCCTGTTCCTTTCAGATACATTTTAGTGTCATTCATCTATGCCTAGGTCTTCCAATGGCCTCTTCCATTTGTTTCCCAATCAAAGTTCTGTATTCCATTCTTTTTTCTACCATGCATGCCATATACCCAACCCATTCATTTTCTCAGATTAATACATACATACATACATACATACATATATATACATTTCATCGATCCATGACATCCCCACAAGGGGCATTCGGATATGAAACATTGTCAGTTGATAAAAGAATGATTATAAAAATCAGTTGTCATAATACAC
>Ga0123357_10002481_pt1 | contig 20615 bp, 21 predicted proteins | sample TergutEmb28metaG_FD_89873 | JGI IMG/M metagenome (GOLD analysis project Ga0123357, IMG submission 89873) | Embiratermes neotenicus P4 segment gut microbial communities from Petit-Saut dam, French Guiana - Emb289 P4 | ecosystem: Host-associated > Arthropoda: Insects > Digestive system > Gut ... | reverse complement strand
GGCCATATGGTAGCTATCAAGAGAGAGTTCCCAGCTGGTCGAGGAAGACCTGGAGTTCGCCGAGGAATACGCCTTCATGGAAGCGCTCCAGTCCGCGTGAGTCTTGTGCGGCAGCGCTGGCCTCCTCAGATGTCATCCCATGGGTTGACGACGCGTAGCCCGGGGAATTGCGCGAAGTCTTTCACGTTGCGTGTGGCGACGGTCAGGTGGTGGACCAGTGCGGTGGCGGCGATGTAGGCGTCGTTTTCGGGTGCGGGGCCGGGGAGGTGTAGGGCAGCCGCTGCCTGGGCGACTTTGGCGTCGATGGGCAAGATTCGGTTCGCGAAAGTGACGAGCACTCCGTTCTCGAACCAGTCTCGCAGGGGCGCGGCTTGGCGGGGGTCATGCCGGGCCAGTTTGAGGATGCCGTATTCCAGCTCTTTGATGGTGATAGCGGAGAGCATCGCGGTGTCGTCTTGGCGGCTCGCCCAGCGGGCGACGTTCTCGTGCGGCGAGCGGCGTAGTTCCGACACGACGTTGGTGTCTAGCAGGACCATCAGTCAAGCCCGATGCCGAGGTTGAGGTCGCGGGACGCCTCAACTCGTCGCGGTGGCAATTCGAGATCGACATCGGGGGTTTGCGGCATGGCGGCGAACTCGTCGAGCAGAGTCTTGGGCGCCCGGTCGTGGTGTGTCCACTCGTCGTAGCTCACCAGCACATGTGAAGGCACGCCTCGGCTGGTGATAATGAGGGGGCTCTCGAACGCGGCGAGCTTGGCCGCGTGGGTATGTTGGTTGAATTCGCGACTGGTCATCACAGACATTTCGGCCTCCCATGTTCCTACATTGCTACATTGTAGCGTAGCTAGCCAGGGAACCCGGCTCGGTCTGCTGAGGCGCGCCTCCGCGCGTTCACTCCCGTAATCCGAACCCCGCGATGGCAACGAGATTGTCATTGCCATACCTCCTGTTCGTTGTCCGGTGAGGCCGGACGCCCCATCCCGCCGGATTGGCGGGAAGTCCTTGGAGCCCTGAACGGAGGGAGGCACATGATAGTTGGCGGCGGCAACTGGCCAGCCGTCAATGCATTGGTTTTTGCAAGTTGACGTTGAGATTATGCGTTCTGTGCGCGTTGTGAGGCTGGACGATCTAAGGAACTCTCGGGTACCCTAAAACCGAATGTGGAGTGGTTTGGAAAGCGAGATGGTTTGTGGTGGTCGGGTCCACGAATGGCGTCGCAGCCTCGCACACGCCGACGAACAGCACGGAGCCTTCTGACGGAAACGCGACCGTCCTTGGCTTCCCGCAGACGAAGGCCGCATCGTTGCCGGGGCCGCCGTGGGCTCGGTCGAGTCTTCAGGCGGCGATTGACGCCTTGGCGTGGGTCGTGGCCCTGGTTATCGCCGAAATACTTCGCTTCGACCTGAATATCGCGCGCGTCCTGTGGTTGCCGATGCTGGTGCTGGTGGTCATCACCATCGTTCTCCAGGTCGCCTCGGGGCTGGCTTTCCGGCTCTATCAGCGCCGTTACAGCTATGGGACGTTCGAGGAAGCCCGCGCGGTGGCGCTCGCCGCGCTGGTAGTCGCGGTGCTGATTACCCTGCCGGTGGCCATCGCGGGCTGGCCGCGCGGAGTTCCCCGCAGCGTGACGGTGCTGGCTTTCCCCATCGCCCTGTTGATCATGTTGTGCGTGCGGTACCTGTTGCGCCTGTGGGGCGAGTCCACGAAAGAACATCAGCCAGCCGATCCCGCGATCGTCTTCGGCGCCGGCGAGGTGGCATCGAGCCTGGTCCACCGGATGCTCATCGATTCGGTGTCCCCTTATATTCCGGTGGGATTGCTCGATGATGACCCGTTGAAGCGCAACGTTCGCGTGCGCAACGTGGACGTTCTGGGGACCTTGGAGGATTTGCCGCGAGTGGCGAAAGAGACGGGTGCGCGCGCCGTGGTGGTGGCGATCGGGAATACCAGCCCGCAACTGTTGCAGCGGGTCGCCGAACTGGCCGATGGGTGCAATGTGGACGTCAAGGTGCTCCCGTCGTTGACCGACATGCTCGCGAGCGCTGACAGCCCCGTCAACCTGCGAAATCTGACGGTCGAAGACATCATCGGTAGGCGTCAAGTCGACACTGACGTACAAGCCGTCGGCGGCTACCTCACCGGCAAGCGCGTCCTGGTGACGGGCGCCGGCGGTTCGATCGGCTCCGAACTGTGCGTGCAGATAGCCCAGTTCACCCCTGCAGAACTGATCATGCTCGACCACGACGAGACCAACCTGCAGGACGTGGAGGTGAAGGTCTGCGGCAACGGCCTGCTGACCACTCCCGAGGTCGTATTGGCCGACATCCGCGACGCCGAGGCGCTCACCGCGATTTTCGAGCAACGACGCCCCGAGGTAGTCTTCCACGCCGCCGCGCTGAAGCACTTGCCCATGCTAGAGCAGTACCCGCAAGAGGGTTGGAAGACCAACGTGCAAGGCAGCCTGAACGTGCTGCGCGCGGCCCAAGCGGTCGGCGTGGCCACGTACGTCAATATCTCGACGGACAAGGCCGCTGACCCCACCAGCGTGCTGGGTACCACAAAACGTCTGGCGGAACGCCTGACGGCGTGGATGGCCGAGCAGACGGGCCACAAATACGTCTCGGTGCGCTTCGGCAACGTGCTGGGCAGCCGTGGATCGATGTTGCCCCTGTTTCGGACGTTGATCGAGCAGGGCAAACCGATCACCATCACCGACCCTGAAGTCGAGCGTTACTTCATGGCCATCCCTGAAGCGTGCCAATTGGTCCTGCAAGCGGGCGGCATCGGCAGGCCGGGCGAGGTGATGATCTTGGACATGGGTAAGCCAGTCAAGATCCTGGATATCGCCAAGCGCCTGATCGCTGCGTCCGGTAAGCCGGTGACGATCGATATCACTGGTTTACGGCCTGGCGAGAAATTAAGTGAGGACTTGGTAAGTCAGGACGAAACAGCAGAGCGACCGTTCCACCCAATGATTTCGCACGCAAAAGTGGAGTCGCTGTCCGTGAATGATCTGAATCCAGCGGAGTGGCCGGATGCCCTGGCGGGTCGTGCTGTGCAGTCGTCAGTAGGAAGACTCTTGGTGGGAAGCGGGGCTAAGTGACTGGGCACATTGGTTTATCTTTGGCGGACGTTGGCCCCTTGGAAGAGGAGTATCTCCTTGATGCGCTCCATTCGGGGTGGGTTGCCCCGCTCGGGCCTTCCGTTGATGCGTTTGAGGCTGAGTTAGCGGAATATTGCGGGCGGGAATATTGTGTTGCGCTGTCCTCGGGCACCGCTGCTTTGCATCTGGGGTTGATTGTGCTGGGCGTGGGGCCAGGAGATATCGTCCTCACTTCATCCATGACCTTCGCGGCGACAGCGAATGCGATCACCTACACGGGCGCGGAGCCTATGTTCATCGATTCGGATGAATCCGGGAACATGGACCCGGATCTACTCGTCCAGGCATTCGAAGACCTATCCCGCGAAGGACGTGTGGTGAAGGCGGTGTTGCCGGTTCATCTACTGGGCAAAGTAGCCGATCATGACCGGATTGATGCGGTCGCAGCTAAGTATGGCGTGCCAGTTTTGGCGGACGCTGCTGAGGCGCTTGGTGCGACACTGGGCGGGCGCCCTGCGGCGTCGTTCGGCGCAACCGCGGTGGTCTCGTTCAATGGCAACAAGGTGATCACCACGTCTGGTGGCGGCGCCTTGCTGACTGACGATGCCGCCATGGCCGACCGTGTTCGTTATTTGGCGACGCAAGCGCGTCAGCCGGTTCCCTGGTACGAACACACAGAGATCGGGTACAACTATCGACTGTCGAATCTTCTGGCGGCAGTAGGCCGCGCCCAGTTGAAGCGCATCGACTTGATGATCGCCAGCCGGAGGGCGCTGCGGGAACAGTACAAAGAGCTGTTTGCCGATGTGGCTGGTGCCAGCGTCTTCCGTGCCACCGACGATGTCGAGGACAATGCTTGGCTGACGTCCGTCATGATCGACCCGGACGTGGCTGGCTGGACGGCTGACGACTTGGGTGATGCTTTGGCGCTGGCCGATATCGAGTCGCGACCGGTGTGGAAACCCATGCATCTCCAGCCGGTGTTCCAAGATAGGCGCGCGTGGGTTAATGGCCAGTCGGCGCGCCTGTTCCAGACGGGAGTGACCCTCCCAAGTGGTTCAGCGCTGACCGCTGATGAGCGTCAGTGCGTGTTGAGCGTGCTTCAAACCTTCATCAAGGAAAACCTTCAAGGCGTGTGAGTGATGCGTCCACGCCCAGCAAAGCTATACGACGCGGTCAAGCGCGTGCTTGACGTCGTCGGCGCGTCTGTCTTGCTGATTGTGACGTCTCCTGTGCAGGCTGTCGTTGCCGGTGCCGTGGCGTACAAGCTTGGCCGCCCCGTCTTGTTTCGGCAAGAACGGCCTGGGCGTGACGAGAAGATCTTCACCATTCTCAAGTACCGCACCATGTTGCCAGAAGACCCAGCCTGTGGGGTGACCACGGACGAACAACGGCTCACGAGCTTCGGTCGAAAGCTGCGCGAGCTAAGTTTAGACGAGTTGCCAGAACTCTGGAATGTGCTGAGGGGGGATATGAGTTTGGTCGGGCCGCGCCCTTTGCTTGTCAAATATCTGGCAAGGTATTCGGCTGACCAGGCACGACGCCATGATGTCCGGCCAGGAATTACTGGCCTGGCGCAGGCGGGAGGGCGAAATGATCTCAACTGGGATGAGAAGCTTCGACTTGATGTCGAATATGTAGATCGCCGCTCATTGGTTCTTGATCTTCAGATCGTTGCCCGAACAGCCGTTGCCGTGCTGCGGCGTGAAGGAATCACGCAGGTCGGTCACGCGACGATGCCGGAGTTTGAAGGTCCACATGCCAACTGATGTGATTATTGTAGGGGCTGGAGGATTTGGCCGCGAAACATTGGACGTGATTGAAGCACATAACGAGGCGGGCCGTGACCCGGTGCATGTGATTGGAGTAGCCGACGATAACCCAAATGAGATTAATCTTCAAAGGCTCGAAGCGCGAGGATATCGACATCTAGGCCCGATCGGTGACGTTGTTCGCAGTTGTTCATGCCGGCGCTTTATCATCGCAGTGGGAGACCCTTTCGCCCGTGAGAAAATTCGGCAGGAGTTTTTCGACGACTCTTGGGTTCCGTTGACTGTCATTCATCCGGCGTCCACAATCGGGTCGTTGTCGCAGATTGCGAATGGGTGCGTTGTCTGTTCAGGAGTACAGGTCTCAACGAACGTGGTTATCGGGCCTCACACCCACTTGAACCCAAATGCTACCATCGGGCACGATACGGTCATTGAGGCCTTTGTATCGATTAACCCAGGCAGCATAATATCAGGCGAAGTTCATATTGGTCGCCTGGTACTAATTGGCGCTGGCGCAGTCGTATTGCAAGGGCTAACTCTTGCCGGAGCAACGGTGATAGGTGCAGGCGCAGTCCTCGTTCGGGATGTTCAGTCGTCAGCAACATATGTGGGCGTGCCGGCTCGACGGCTTCATCTGAGCTAAACCTAATACGCGTAGCCTCAGCCCTGCGCGAGGTCATCAATCAGAAGGCTCGTCGACCGCATAACAGTCTATCTCCATATCCCAGTCGTGGCTCATAATCAGGCAAGTGGTGACCCAGGGTATCCGAAAGGCGCATTATCTGTCGTGGCCACCAGGACACAGGACCCAATGTCTTGGCCACTTGTGGCGGTATCCAGCGCAGCACGGAGCATGTACCGGCATTGAGAGACCCTAAGATCGGAGAGGTAGGCAGACTGATCACCGATAGGATAGACTTAAGTCAAAATCTGGAATCAATCATAGGAACGTCAATGGTATCGAATCTAGCTGTTGTGGGTCTCGGTTACGTCGGGTTACCGCTGGCGCAGGAAGCCGTGCGAGCCGGATTATCTGTTGTCGGGTTCGATCTGAACCCTAATGTCGTCCATGGGCTTAATGAAAGCATCTCCCACGTTGATGACCTCAGTAATAAGGATATTGCAGCAATGCGAAGGGGTGGGTTTTTTGCGACGACCGATCCCCAAGTAATCCAGAGTGGAGAAGCGGTAGTTATTTGTGTACCCACGCCGCTGGATGACGATGGGGGACCCGACTTGCGTGCCGTGACAGAGGCGGCGACGATTGTCGGCGCCAATCTGAGAGGTGGGACCTTAGTCGTTTTGGAGTCAACCACCTATCCAGGTACGACAGAAGAAATCGTTAGGCCTATACTGGAACGCGAGAGCGCGCTAACCCTCGATGTAGATTATTTTCTCGCATTTTCACCGGAAAGGATTGATCCTGGTAATCCCACTTATGGGGTCAAGAACACGCCAAAGATAGTTGGAGGGGTTACACAAAAAAGTACAGATATAGCAGCAGGTTTTTACAGGAAATTTATCGACGTAGTTATTCCTGCAAGGGGCGCGCGCGAAGCCGAGACTGCTAAGTTACTCGAAAACACGTACAGGCACGTTAATATAGCACTGGTAAATGAAATGGTAAGATTTTGCCATGAATTGGACATTGACTTATGGAACGTCATACGTCTGGCTGACACGAAGCCATTCGGATTTCAGGCTTTTTACCCAGGTGTTGGTGTCGGAGGGCATTGTATTCCGATTGACCCAAATTACTTGAGCTACGATGTTCGCAAGCGCTTAGGCTATCCGTTCCGTTTTGTTGAGCTCGCCCAAGAAATTAACGCGACAATGCCCGCTTATGTAGCGACACGTGCGCAAACGATTTTGAATAGAGATGGAATTCCGTTAAGAAACGCCCATATACTTCTATTGGGAGTGACTTATAAACCCAACGTTTCAGATCTACGTGAATCGCCGTCGGTCGCGTTAGCGTCCGCGTTGCTGAAAGAGGGTGTCGACCTTGAATATCATGATCCGCGCGTGACTGAGTGGACTGTAGGCGGTGTTGGTATTGGCCGCGCGGAGAGCGCCGAACTGGCCGCCGCGTCGGCAGATCTTACAATTTTGCTTCAAAACCACCATGAATATAGTGTCGACAAATTGTCCATTCTAGCAAAACGATTTTTCGACACTACCGGTGCTACGACATCTGATAGCGTCGAACGTCTTTAGCGAGCCGTATTTCAGAATTTCAGTCGTTGCGGATGGTAGGCGGGGGAAAATAGGTTGCAATCGGGACATCTCTGGGATGTGTTTGGAGCGGCTTATGGTAATTTTGGCGATCAATTTGTCTATTAGATCGCCTACGAAAGGAGTATTTGGTGACGCGCGCACAGTCGGAACAATCTAAATGGCAAACACTTCGACGAGGAACGCGAATTATCTACTTGCATCAATATTTCACAACCCCGGAAATGAACGGCGGTGTTCGGTCGTTTGAGTTTGCCAGGCGACTCGCTTCGGCGGGGTATGACGTCCAAGTGATTACTAGCGATAGGGCCCAAGATGCGGCACGCGGGTGGCGTGTCCAGGAATTGGCCGGATTTACAATACACTGGGTAGGGGTGCCATACTCTAATTCCATGAATTTTCTGTCGCGAGTTGCGGCTTTTATTCATTTCGTAGTGCGTGCCTCAGCGCACGTAATTGGTATGCACGCAGATGTTGTATTTGCGACGAGTACCCCGTTAACGATTGCATTACCTGCTATCGTTGCAAAGGTCATGAATCGCGCGCATCTAATATTCGAAGTGCGAGACCTTTGGCCGGAGGTGCCGATTGCAATGGGCGTACTCCGAAACCCGTTTCTTGTGTTTGCTGCAAATCTTCTCGAACGGCTGGCGTATTATGCTTCGGATCATATAATCGCGTTATCTCCAGGCATGAAAAATGGCGTTGTGGGGAAAGGATATTCGGCTGACTTAGTTACCGTTATTCCAAATTCTGCGGACGTGGACCTGCTATTTACCTCGACTGATGAGTTAATGCAATGGAAAGACGAATTTCCGAGCTTCTCGTCACGGAAATTTGTCCTATATTGTGGAACATTAGGTGCCGTAAATGGTGTCGGATATCTAGCGGACATCGCTGCAGAGGCAAGGAAATTTGATCCAGACCTAGCGTTTGTCGTTGTAGGAGATGGACGCGAGCGCTTGCTGATTGAGCGACTGGCTCGGGATTTAGAGGTACTCGATGTCAATTTCTTTATGGTTGGCAATGTGGCGAAGTCTGATGTCAGGCTGTTCTTCGCTGGTGCGGCGATGACCATTTCGCTGTGTGTTCCGATTCGGGAACTTGAGAATAATAGTGCGAATAAATTCTTTGACTCGTTAGCGGCGGGGAAGCCGATTGTAATTAATTACGGCGGATGGCAAAAGGAGATTATTGAGCAAAATAGTATTGGCATTGTGATTCCGTCGGATTCTCCGCAGGAGGCGGCGCGGCAACTTGTTTCACTTGCGGGTTTACAGAGTGCTCTCACAGAAATGTCAGCGAGAGCAGCGTTATTGGGTAAAACTGTCTATAGCAGAGATTCTTGTTTCAAGGCCTTCCGCGAAGTTATCGAATCTGTTGTGGATAAGCGTTTATAACGCTACGGCGCTGTGGCGGGAAATTGACGAGACGGATGAATTTCGGACACATGCGGTTTTCGAAGAACGGCCTCGAGAAGGGTTTGCCTCGACGTTCGCGGCTATCAGGAAACTCGATCCGAGAGGATGTCAATGGGTTTGAGCCTAACTGAATGCGGGGGCAATCCCGGTCTTGCGGTCCGCGTAGCGGTCGGTTCGGAAATGGGTAGGCTCGGTTTTCTCAACAAACCAGGGGTGTTGAGGTGATTTAGGTTTGAGTAACACCTTGCCTCGTGTCGCTTCCTCGCCCGTCGTTTCCGCGCGACTGACCAAGTGGGGCCCTTTCGGCTTTCCAGCCGTGCGTATTCCACGCGAGGCGTTCGCCGTTGACCAGCTAACTGGATGACGCAAAACTCATATAGCTAATCACCTTTTTACTTCCTCAAGGCCGTGGCATATTCGAGCGTGTATTGCTTACTAAGGTGGCCCTTGGTGGCCATCGATAAGTCGGAAGGCCTAGTCCTCCCGGGTGAGGTGGCACGCGCTGCACTTTGCAATCACCCCGGATCAGAGGCAGGCACATCGCGTCTCGCTCACAATACGTAAGTCTCGTCAATCTGTTACTGTTACTACGTTAGCATGTGTATGATATCTACATCAGGTAGATGTTGGTGGATCTGATTGCGACTGGGCTCGTTTGCACCGGACGACTCGGTGCAGCCGGAGATGGCGTCGGCGCGAGCGATAATGCTTTGACGTCTGATCCGCAGTTGTATGGATGCAAACCTACTGGCAGGAGCAAGTAGTTGTTACAGGATCAGGAAACGTCGCCGATGGTGTCTGTCATAGTTCCGGTATATAATTCTGCTGAATTCCTTGAAAAATGCGTTTATTCAGTATTAACTCAAACCATGGACGATTTTGAGCTAATTTGCGTTAATGACGGTTCGGTAGACGGCTCCGCCTTGATGCTCGAGAATTTTGCTGGACAAGATTCTCGCGTACGCGTTTTCTCTCAAGAGAATTGTGGTTTGGCTGCGACTCGGAACGCAGGGATGGTGGTGGCAAGAGGTCACTATCTTTATTTTCTTGACTCCGACGACTGGCTGGCTCCCAATACTTTGGAACGGTGCATTGAGCAAGCGCAAAGGAATCGTCTTGATGTACTCTATTTCGGAGGCGTAACAGTATTTGATCCACCGGAAGTCGAGAAGAAATTCTTCAGGGTCGCTAGGTATTATGCTCGTCGGGGCCGTTATGCGGACGTCGAGCCTGGGCCGATGCTATTCAGAGAGCTCCGTAGGAATGGAGAGTACCGCGCATCCGCATGCATGCAGTTGATTCGTAAGGAATATTTGGATGATATCGGGGTCATATTTCCTGAAGGACTTGTTAGTGAAGATGAAGCATTTACCTTGGCGGTATTGCTGAGTAGCACGCGAGCTGGCTGCATCTTAGACTGTTTGTATTTCCGGCGCATCCGCGAAGGTTCGTTAGTCACGGGCGAAACATATGAGCGCCGAATCGAAGGTCTTGTAGCAGCGATACGGCTTGCAGTATGGTACTTAAAATGCGGTCAATTGACAGTAAGCAATCGCCTTGCCGTGGGGGCTTACGTCTTTAGCTCATCGGTCGCGATTATTAGGCTAATGATACTGGGCCGGGGATGGGGAAGCATGAAAATCGCTTGGCGATGCCTCGTGCTCCTCGTGAAGTGTATAAGTACACCTGCAGAGGCCAATATTCCCACATTTCTTTCAGGGCGAGGTAGGGTTGTCCCGTGATCGGAGGAGGGGTGACGGAGAAGTCAACGCGGCGGAACCTGGTAATGGGTAGAATGCGTGTGCAACTTGGCGATGGTGAGCGTCATAATCAAGGAGCATTTCTTGTTGCGTTCTTTCCCGTATTGCTTGCGGTTGCTCCACGACCTGAGTTTGATACTTTACATCTTTTGAACTTCGGTGTGGTGGTGTACGTTGCAGCGTGCCTTATGTTTGTGAATTTTGCTCATGCTGAACTCGGTCGACGCTATCAGGAAGTGATCGCTTGGACAGGTGCGCTGACGCTGACTTTACTGGTTTCGGCTTGCGTGAATGCGAATAGTGTCACTTGGCGTGCTATCGGCGTGCTCATTAGGCCGATTATACTCGGGGTCGTTTTTACCTTTGGCTATTTGGCTTCAAGGTATATGTCGAAGGAGCAGCTTCATCGGGGGCTTGCACTAGGCGCAAAGATAGTGCTCGTTATTGAGGCGGTAACCAGTGCCATATCGGTATTTAACAGCTCCGCGTTGTCGGCGCTATACGCAATTACTGATTTGGAATCAGGCGGCCAATTGCGCATACAGGGGACGGTTGGTAACCCCAACCTCTTTGGCTGGCTTGTTATTCAATGTGCATTAGCCATTGTCATGTTCGATAGGTCGATGTTCTGGAAAATCTTTGGTGGAGTGCTGGCCTTTCTATTGATATTGCAGGCCGGTTCCAGAAGCATGGTTGTAGTTATATTCGGTGGACTGGTTCTCTGCTATTTGTTTTATCGGCACGGTGGAGTAAAGGGAAAGAGGCGCTCGATTTCTCGCTGGCTAGTGATAGCTGCGGTTTTGGCGGGTTCTGGAGGGATACTCTACTTTGTGCTTACGACCTTGGCAAGTCGTTTCCCTTACCTGGGCCAATTGGCGATTGTGTTGGTTACCGGTAATCTGAATTCAGTGAATTCATTTCAGGGAAGAATGGATATATGGGCTGCTTTATGGGGTCGTGTAACAAGCGACGGATCTGCTCTCCATATGTTTTTTGGCCTCGGACCAGGCACCATATCTAGTGCTGATAACGATGTGTTGTTTAGCGTGGTCAATTTCGGGTTTATTTTCCTAATATTGACCTATTTATTTGCTATTCGCCTGTTTGTAGTTGCGCGGCACTCGGCAGATCCCTCCCTTAGCGCATACCTTCGGCAATATGTTGTGCTTTCAGTGCTAGTGGGTCTTCAGGCAGATACGTTGAGTGGTTGGAACTACCCCATGTTGATGATGTTCTTCGGGGGTATCGTGTATCAGCTAAGTGAGCGGTCCGAGCCCAACGACGAACAGGTTGTGAATCCCAGGGTGCGATTTGGATCACAATTGCTAATCACGCATCGGCAAGCGCGGGGTGTGGGGGGCGGCGAAGGGTGAAAAAGATATTCTTTCGCGGGATGATGTTGTCGGCGGTTGGGCGTTATTCTAATGTACTCGCAGTGTTGGCCGTAAATGCGGTGCTCTCTCGGATCTTGACACCGACTGATTTCGGCCTAGTCGCACTTGTTACTACGGTATCGGTATTTCTTGATCAAGTTGCTCAGGCTGGGATTCAGCCGGCCGTGGTCCAGGATGGCGGCCTTGGAACGCGTGATCTTAGGGTGTTGTTCAATTTTTCTATTGCGTTTTCCCTTCTTGGATGTGGGTTGCTTATAGGTATAGGAGCTGTGGTTGGGGCGGCCCTCGGTGATCATAGGTACGGTGTGATCGCTATCGCCTTAGCGCCAGGTGTTCTGTTTCGCGGTGCCGTAGGAGTGCCCACTGGTGTATTGCTTCGAGAGCATCGGTTCGGAGTTGTCAATTTGTCGCTGCTTGTGTCTAATTTTGTTGGGGGTGGATTGGCGATCGTGGCTGCCCTGAGTGGGGTCGGAGTGCTGTCATTACCTATACAGACGGGCGTGACTGCGCTGGTCAATTTATTGATTATGGTAGTGGTGTCGAAGATTTGGTTTGTTGCGGATATTTCGACGGCGGTAGTTAGACGAGTCATGGGTTTCGCTAGCAACCAATTTGGATTTAACTTGATAAATTATCTTTCGCGTAATTTGGATACGATACTAGTCGGTAGATTTTTGGGGCCCTCCCCCTTGGGCAATTATAACAAGGCGTACGACCTCGTGACCTATCCGAACGGTGCGTTTCTAGGTCTTATAACGCCAGTCCTTCAGCCGGTCCTCGCCAAACACCAAACGGATGTAGGCGTAATTCGTGCTGCGTATTTTCGGATTTTTCATGTTCTGGCGCTTCTTGGAATGAGCGTGTCGGTTTTTATGGCCATCGCTGCCGAGCCTTTGGTAATGACTTTATTTGGCGAGCAATGGGGTGCGGCAGTTTTGCCGTGTAGTATTTTGTCTACGACTGTTTGGGTACAGATGACCATGTCTAGTTCGGGCGCGGTTTTCCAGGCCTGTAATCGCCCGCGACTTTTATTTTGGAGTGGAGTAGTCGGAGCAGTGATTCTTGGCACAGCGATCGTTGTCGGCGTTTGTTTTGGCACGATTGTTGCTGTCGCTATTGCTTTATCAATCGGCTTTTATCTTGATTGGATCGTATGTTTTTGGTTGCTTACTGTAAAGGTCCTTCGGTCTAAGATGGGAACGCTCCTCGGGCCGCTGTGGCGACCGGCTGTTATTGCTATTGTTGCAGGGATCTTTGTGGGTCTTGCGCTACACTATTTGCCGGGAATGGGAGCCATGCTTCAGCTTGCTGCTCTGCTTTTTGTGGCCGTTGTGGCCGCGGGGATAACGGCGTGGGTTGTTGGAGAGTTAAAAGTTGTCTTGTCGTGGGTGCGCTGATGTGTCGCTCAAGCAGCTTGGGTGAGATGTATGTCGCGCTGTAGTTTTTGGGGTAACAGGTAAGCTTCTTGACTATATGTATGTTTTGTAAGGCAGGCGGATCGCGTAGTTTTCTTTCAGGTGTGACGGAAAGGGGTTTGTGAGGTGGCGGTGTTGTTAACGGGTGGTGCGGGTTTCATTGGTAGTCACACTGCCGTTGCTCTGATGGAGCGCGGTGATGATTTGGTGTTGCTCGATAACTATTCAAATAGTCGTCGGGATGTTGTCGATAGGCTGGCGGACATCGCGGGACGCGTTCCTAAAGCTTTAGATATTGACCTCTTGAATCGACCAGCTCTGGATGCGGTGTTCATGCGTGAGGATATCACTGCAGTAGTGCATTTTGGTGGGTTGAAGGCTGTGGGCGAGTCAGTGTCTCATCCGCTCGAATATTACGAAAACAATGTCCTTGGCACCTTGAATTTGCTCCATTCGATGTCCTCGCATAATGTCAAGCATATTGTGTTCAGTTCGTCGGCGACGGTCTACCGTTCGGACCAGGCCTCGCCGTACCGTGAAAAATGTGCCCTCGGTGCGACGAACCCGTATGGGTGGACGAAGATCATGATTGAGCGAATTCTTCATGATTTCGCGGTTGCGGACTCTGCGTGGTCGGTGGTCATTCTTCGGTATTTCAACCCGGCAGGCGCGCATCCCAGCGGCCTGATCGGCGAGGACCCGAGCGGGGTGCCCACAAATCTGATTCCGATGGTTGCTCGTGTAGCAGCCGGCATGAGCGCTGAGGTTCCGATCTTTGGCGACGACTACGACACACGGGACGGCACAGGTGTCCGGGATTATATCCATGTGATGGATCTTGCGCGCGCCCACGTGCTGGCTTTGGACTACATGGCGGCGCGGGATCCGGGTGTGTGGACGTTCAATGTTGGCACGGGGCGGGGTTGGTCGGTGCGTGAGGTCGTGGATGCATACGAGGCAGCCTCGGGGCAGCGTGTGAACACGGTGGTGAAGCCGCGGCGCCCCGGTGATCTTGCTATTGCGACCGCAGACCCCAGCCTGGCGGCGGCTCAGCTAGGCTTCGTCGCCGAACGTAGCTTGCTCGACATGTGCACAGATTCGTGGCGCTGGCAGCAGGCCAACAAGCGCGTTGAGGAGGGAGTCGCATTGCCGGTGTGGAACCAACTCGGGTGATAGGCCGGTCTGCGTCGAGGAAACGCTGCAAGGTTTGGTGGAGGCGTTCGTTTTTGCCTTGGGTGGTGGGTTTGCCGGACGGCCCGTGATCGGGGTGACGCCTTGGAGTTTGAGGAATGTCAACGACGGCTCAACTGTGCGTCACTTAAGTTTCGTAGACCGTGAAACGACGCGAGTCACAAAGTATTGCGACGAAACGGGGACTGTGATCCAACACACCAATGAGGCAATCTTTCCCAATGGTGTCCCTGTTGCGGGGAACGTGATCTTCTGCTGTGACGTATCGGAGAAACATCGCCGGACATCCCCACCCCGGCATGTCAACGTCTTGAAGATACCCCATCGTCCACGTGACAAGATCACCTGGCGAAAATCTCTCCTCTGCGAGGTATGCACGGCCAGCCTCCCGCAGATGGTTCGTGTACTCTGGATCTGCAACTTGTCCGAGGTACGCCTCAAGATCACGCTGGCTATGTTCGTTGACCATCCTGACCAGATCCCGAAAGTCAGGGGAAAGATTAGCATCCGAAATGTCGTCGTGACTTGCAGTGACAGGTGGGCCCGCCTCTACAGGCGACTCATCGGTTGGAATGGGTGCAGCAGTTCCGTCAGCCATGATCATCCACTTCCTGTTTCTTGGGTTCTAGGGCGGGCCGTGCATCCGATTGAATGTGCGACCTCTTTAGCGGCAAACTATCTAGCGTTTCGGCACCCGCTAGCTGTGGCTCATGCGCAGGTTGGCTGCCAGCAAAACGCGTGCTGCGCGAGGTCGTCAGGGTAAATAGCATCAATGCGAGGTGGATTCCGAAGTCCTCGGTAACCCGGTCCTCGGTAACCGCAGCCCAACTGAATAAAAGTTCTCGCAGAGCCGCCGGGTCGTCCATCCCGGTCGACCGCCCATGGTCATCATCACGCCAGCGCGGCATCACCCTGCGCTGCGACACCGCAACCGGTGAGGTCGAGTCCACAGGATTCTCATTACGCCATTTAGCCTGGGTCTTAACCACCTTCTGCGTGAATGCCGATTTGGACTTGAACAAGTCTTGCAGTACCGCATCAGAAATGATGTACTCCATGCGAACCGGGTCGGGGCGCTCCAAATAGTACACGCCGCGCCACACGGCCCGGCTTTTCATGTCAGCAATATCGTCTAGATCATGCAGATTATTGAGCACTTCAAATATGGATTCGATGTGCGTACTGCGAAAATCCTCATGGTGTCGAAGCGCCTCAGCCAAAGATCCGATGGTGGCATGCAATAGATGAGTGGAAAACTCCCTGAATTCTGTCCGCGTCCCAGTCTTGTACACGAACCCGTCTCGTATGATCGGGGTCCAATAGCGAAACCGATTCGAGTAGCGGGCAATCTCATCGCAGCGGCTCACCATAACCCGCCCGGCAAGCCACACTACTTCACCGGGCATGATCGGCGGCGGTTCCTTATCGAACAGGACAGGAATGTGCACATATGGGTCATCTGGCGAAAGAGGCTTCAGGTCATCAGGGCCTGACCAGTCCTGTCTGATCGCAACATACAGTACCTCGCCGTGGCGTACCACAGGATGATGCGTCATCAAGGACCACTCATCTCCGCGGATATCGCCAATGAACCCCACCAGCGAGTAACCGTTGTCGAGCGCCTCTGGCTGCGTCACCATAGTTGTTCACACTGCAACATCGTGTTTATGAAATCCGATTGGAGGTTCCCGCCTGGGTCAATACGGATCCGCTCAACATCGCGCATGTGTTTAGCGTACTTCTTAACTGACAGAATGTCAGCAGCTCCCAGCCATGTCGCGTACGCATCGCGCTGAGCTCGGGTCATGATCAGGATCTGTGGAACGAGATGGGCGCAGTTTGCGGGACGCGCCTCCAATCGGATCTCCCAGTCCCAGGCATAGCTATCGTGATCGTCGACAGCGGTGCGGAGATCTATCTCATCCACCAAATGAAAACGCGGAGGTTCCCCGCCGGTGTACTCAGCGGAGCTGTCGTAAGCTAGACGGCCCCAATCCGCCAACTCCTTGCGATATGCCTTCGGGATGAAGGACCACTTGCGGACGAGTTCTGCTCGTTGTTCGTCCGTGGCCGGCTGGACGGTGTGGGTATGGCCACTGATTATTCCGCCTGTGTCAAAAGGCGACACCAAGAATTCGCCTTTATCTAGGCACTCGAACGCGACAGCGTGCTCTCCATAATGTGGCTCGCAACGTCCAAGAAAAAGGTACACGTTACGCGGAAGACCCGCCTTGTCCTCAATGCGCTGCGTGTTCCCAAAATAGCCCTTTACCGCACAATGATGCTGGCCAGTGAGCCGCCAGTACAAGAGGTGCTCCCACGACGTGCGGTCGTCGGCCGTGCCGCCACTCAGATGGTCGTCCACGCGCATCCCCATGACCCAATACTCCACTTGTGCGCATCCCTCCCAGTGATGACAACCCAATGAGCGTACCACGGAGGCATCCCGTTCAGTTTCAGCTCGAGTACCGTTCAGCTGGCAGGCCACCATTTCAGAAGTATCTCATCCTCGAATAAAAGGCGGAAAAAAACCGAGAGCGATTCACCAATTACGGTGCGGCTGGAATCAAGCTCTAGAACATCGTCATGCCTACCATGCCAGCCGCAGTCGCGACCGCCGTCGTAACGTCTCCGACGGCAGTGAGCGTAATAGACAACGAGACCCCGGCAAGGACGAGATCGGGTGCCGATGTCGCGGCCGTGCGGCCCAATTCACGGATGAAGCTGTGCGAACCGCTGGGCGTTGACGGCGTCAACGCGGCGTTGGTCGACGTCCACGAGTGTCACGTGGTGGGACTGGGTGTCGTCCGCCAGCTAATTCCCCAGCGGTTGCGCCAGCTATTTCCCGGCGGACGACGGCGGCGCGAAGGCCTGGTCGGCGTGGGTTTGGTCGTCGACGATGATGTGGCTGGGATGGCCCGGTTTTCGAGCGTCACGAGATGATCGCGAGGGCGTGCGTTCGCGATCAAGAATGCAACTATTTTCGCGTTACGCTAGAATAGTTGCATGGATTTGTTGGTTCCGCTGGCGACGATCGCGCCGGGGCTCGACAGCACGGCACTGACAGCGCTCGCCGGCGTCGAGGCCGCGATGTCCGCAACGCAGATCCATCGTGTCGCTGGGAGAGGGTCGCGTTACGGTCTCGTGCTGGTCCTTGAACGGCTCGTCGCGCACGGCCTGGTCACTGCTACTCCGGCGGCACGCGGCAATTTATACCAGCTCAACCGGGAGCATGTTCTGGCCCCGGTCGTCATGGCGGCCGTCCGGGCACGCATGGAGGTGGAAAACCGGCTCGCCGAGGCGTCGGGCAGGCTCACGCCGACACCGCTGAGTCTGGCCATTTTTGGTTCGATGGCTCGTGGCGAGGCGCACGCGGAAAGCGACATCGACCTTCTGATCATTGCGGATGAGGTTGATCCTGATGGCGAGGCATGGGCTCGGCAGGTTGACGATCTTGAACGGCGGGCGCGGATATGGACCGGCAATCCGCTTCAGGTAACAACGATGACGAGAGCACAACTCGCCGCCATGGTAAGCGCGGGTGTCCCGATCATCAGCGAGTGGGAGCGCGACGCTCGCACCATCATGGGCCAGGACGCCCGCAGCCTGATCCGTGCGGCCAGGAAGGGGATGCTGTGAGCCCGAAGAAACATCGAACCAGCAGTGGCGGGCCGGCTGAAGGCCGACGACGGCTCAGCATCGCCGAGCAATACTTGGCACTCGCCACGATGCTGGCGGACGACTCGTCGGACGGAGCCATCAACGCGTGTATCGGCAACTGTGTGCTCGCTGGGATCGCGGCCGCCGACGCGTTGTGTTATGCCCGTCTCGGGGAACGCTATGCCGGCCCCGACCACGATCAGGCGGCCGAGGTCCTAGACCGCGTCAGTCAAGAATATGGCAGCGCACTGCGTTCCCTCACCAGACTGAAGACGAAATCGCAATACGGCGACGAATGGCTCACCGACTCGTCCAGAAAAACAGCCCTTCGCAATGCCCGGACCCTCGTGGACGAAGCCAACGCTTCCCTCCACTGACGACTGCGAGGCCAGGCCGACGTGGAGCGAACTGGACCCAGCCCTGGCGGCGCTGCCACCTTGGACACGATGAGAAACCTGTGCGTATTGGCGGCGGGCACACATGGGCGGCTGTTATACGCCGGAAGATCGACGGGAAAACGGTGTTTCCGCTCCGCGGAGACGGCGTAGTCCAGTTGACTGGAAATAAGATGGTTGGCAAGCCGCTTCGGGATGATGAGAGGTAGAGAAATGATGGGTTTCGACGAGATTGGTATTTTGGCTCCCGATCTGGTCGCGGCGGCGCGGGGCGAACTTGACTCTGCCAAGATCGCGACCTTGGAGAGCCTCATCGTGGGTACCGAGCCGGATATCGCGATCAAGTGGGCGCTGGACTGGTCGTCCGAAGGCGAGTGGAGCCTGCCGGAGAGCCTGCTGCCAATGGTCCGCCGTTGGGGTGACGGGAAAACCCGTGCGATCTGGCGGAAATCGGCCGAACGCGCACTCCAGCATGCCTGCCAGCCGGGGCTCGCGGCGGCCTGACGGCTGGTGTGATGTCGGCGTCAGAAGGATGTCTGCCGCGTTAGTGTCCCAGGGTTGTCCGTTTTTGGTGAAGTTGTGGATAACTTTTTTGGTTGTCCACAGGCGTCATCGTCAAGGTGCGGTGGGATGTGGGTTGGCTTAGGGTGGCCGGGTTGTGGAGGAGGACCCAATGACTGATACCCATGTGACCAAGCCGACCGACGATCTGGCGTTTAAGAAGATACTTGCTAGTGAGGATCATAAGACGGTGACGCAGGGGTTCATCGCCGACTTCTTCGGGCTGGTGGTCGACGCCGACGACCTGACGATCACGAACCCGTATTCGATCAGCGTCGTCGAGGAGGCGCTTGATGATGGCAGTGATGAGCAAGTTGAGCGCCTACGCCAGACGTTTCGCGATATCACCGTGGAGGTTGACCATCTTGACGTGACGGTGGAGTTGCAGATCCGTAAGCAACGTTATTTTCCGCAGCGGGCTTTCTACTACGCCGCTAGCTTGTACACGTCGCGCTACCACTTGCGGCCTGGGCCTGATCGGTACAAAGACCTTCGCCCGGTGTGGTCGATGAGTATCTTGGGCGAGCCGATCTTCGCCTGCGCACATGGGTTCCACGTGTTCACCCTCCACGACAGCGATCTAGGCGAGGCGCTGGAGCCCGAGCTGGTGCGCTTGGGCTTCTTCGAACTGTCCAAACCCGCCGGCGTCGACGCCCGCCACCAGTGGCAATACTTCTTGGACACTGGCAAGGCCGCCCCTGGTGCTCCTTCCTATATTCGGGAGGCGGTCGATATGATTAGTGATGTCAATCTTTCGCGGAAGGAACGCGACATGGACGCCCTGCTTGAGAAGTTTCGTGCCGACCAGTACGGCCAGATCGCCAGCGCCCGCGAAGACGGACGCGACGAGGGGGTTCGTCAGAATCAGGTGGCTAACGCCAGGGCGGCGCTCCGGCTCGGGCTTTCGGTGGCCGATGTTGTCGCTATCACCGGGCTAGACGCCAATGTCGTCGCGGGGCTCGGCCGCTGAACAATTCCGGGTGCCGTTCGTCGGAACCGTCCCTGTAGCCTTCTTCGGGAGGCCGATCAAACGGCCGGGTTCTATTCTTGGGTAACAGGGGTTGTAGGCCATACGTGGTTGGTTGCTGTCCGTGGGGCGCTGGGCCGGGGCGTCTCGCGATCTGATGTGGTGGCGTTTACGGGGTTGGATGCCGTCGTGGTGGACGGACTGGCTCGGGAGTTGGGGTTGTCGGCGTCGTCGGGGCCGCGTTGGTGCGGGTGCCCAGTTTCGCAGCGTAGGAGCGAACATGCTGAGGCGCGCCGCACGGTGACTGTTGTCACGGTGCTGGCGCGCCTCGCGGTTATCGCATACTACGTCATGCGATTCGTGCATGACCTGTTCGGGTAACAAGGAACCCAGCAGGCCCGTTGTTGGGGCCAGTAGGAGCTGGCCCCAACAACCATCACATCACGTAACGGTTGTTGCGGTTTCACTTTACACCTGGTTTGGCGGGCGCACCCTGCCCGTGGGCTGGTGTTGACAAGGCAGCAGTCCTCGGCGTGTAAGAAGGGGAGTCCTCGGCATATTGGGCAGTCCTCGGCGTTGGGGTGGGGGGAGTTTTGGGCGGGTGGGATAGCCCTCGCCGCAATCTTGGCCTGTCGGCGGGTGTGCCACGTTGAGGCAATTTGTGGATAACTTTTTTGGTTGTCCACAGGCGTCATCGGCAAGATGCGGCGGGATGCGGGGTGTCTTAGGGTGGCCGGGTTGC
>Ga0123357_10002480_pt1 | contig 20616 bp, 16 predicted proteins | sample TergutEmb28metaG_FD_89873 | JGI IMG/M metagenome (GOLD analysis project Ga0123357, IMG submission 89873) | Embiratermes neotenicus P4 segment gut microbial communities from Petit-Saut dam, French Guiana - Emb289 P4 | ecosystem: Host-associated > Arthropoda: Insects > Digestive system > Gut ... | reverse complement strand
TAGTGCCAACTCTGTGGTCTTAAGTCACTTAACAGTTTACTAATAAGTAACATAAAATATATTGTTAATTCTTTTACGTACTGAAGTTACAAAAAATGTTTGAAATGAGGTCCACCATGGTCAGTGCACTAGTGCCAACTCTGTGGTCTTAAGTCACTTAACAGTTTACTAATAAGTAACATAAAATATATTGTTAATTCTTTTACGTACTGAAGTTACAAAAAATGTTTGAAATGAGGTCCTCCATGGTCAGTGCACTAGTGCCAACTCTGTGATGCCTTTTTCCAAATTGACTATCGTAACTCTATATTGGGATCTCCGTTAATACAGAGAGTGTTTGGAGTTGATTGACTTTTGGTCCATCTAATATCGCGGCGTGTAGGAATTATTTTCAGATTTCATTTTCAGGATTCAAATCTCTTGGAATATTTGGCAGTGTAGAATCGTAAAATGTTAAAGACTTTCAGAAGGAACGTAGTGCCTGCGAGACGAGGGTAACATTTAATAAGTGAAGATGGCGCAACACTCTAGCACTACTGCGCTACTGCTGTGATAACCTGAAGTGCCGCATGATGTAGAAGTGACGGCAGACTTTTTACCGGTGTTCTACCTGATAACTCTACATGGCGGCACTTTATATTCTGCAGGTGCCCCTTGGTGGAATATTCTTCCTAGAGCCCTGAAAGGTAAAGGAATTGTGCATCAGGAAATGTCTGCATTATTTTATTAATGTGCCAGTTAAGAACGCTCCTTACAAAAACTTAGGTTACTTTATTATTAATTATGGCATGTTGTAATGAAGTTTTGATGATGATACGAGAATTTGTGAACACGGTAACCAAAGTTCGGTTTCCGTAAAGTGAGGAATACTGATTTCGCAAGATAAGCTGGCACTTATTTCTTAAGAACCGTGGTCCAAAGAGGTGCGTCTCCAATGCGAGTTTTTTAATTTTTGCAGAAATGTAGGTGAAGATTCCACTAAACGGGTCCCGACGTTTCAAAACATGTATTTTCCATTGAATCAGCGACATGGCCGAGATAAACAGAATCATCAACTAGTTAAGCATGGTTGCGTCAGAAATAATCTTTTCACATATCATCCCTACCATTTGGGGAACATTAACCCTTTGACGCCTAACGACCGCTATAGGGGTCGTACCGCACCGCTAACCTCTAAACGTTGCATTTTATATATTTATTCAACAAATATAGGTACTGAATATTTTAAACGCGGTATATACTCTCCGTTTTTTTATCTTCAAAATGCAGTTTGTTTCATAATTCTAACGTATTTGGTTCCTGTTTTATTCACATTTTATATACAGTGTGTGCTAAAATTTAAAAAAAAAATTATTCCGGCGCCAAAAGGTTAAGAGATTTAAACCCCTACCACTGTACGTATTACATAATAATTAACAGAGGCACGATTTGCCGCCAATTTTTTATCATTGTATTGTTATAAATCAAACGATTATGAAGGATATTGTTCATGATACTTTACCTAAAATGCCATTCAAATTCATGGCTGTACTGCTGACTTATTTTGATGTGCTACCAATTCTGTTTGGTTTTGAGAAAAGACATGCGTGCGATTGAGGGAACTTGAACCCTGTAATGAGAGCCTGTATATGGTCTACATATAGAGGAGGATCTGCTGATGAGCACCGGTTCATTTTGAAACCAACCCCCCACCCCACCCCCCAGCCTACCTCCGCCACCTTGCTTTTACCATCACAGCGTTTCAATTCCGAAAGACAAAAGCTTGTTCGGTGGGAGGAGAAACTCAGAAGATGTGAACTGGTAGCTCATATCAGCAGCGTCCGCCTATCGGTGGCATAGTGTACAGTTCTGGTCAGGGAAATATACTAGCTAGCTACTTGGAGCACAGCCCTTAAAAGCTTAGGGTTCGTATTTGAGTCCCAACAAGGAAATCAATTTATTTGTGTTTAGAAGCGTCCAGACCGTCTCTGGGATCCTCGTAGCCTGGTCTTCGTTCGATGCCGCTGGTTCTTTCCTCGGATGTAATACTGCAGTGAAAGTAATTACCTGTATTTAGTGGCGAGGTTAAGAATGTTTGGATCTGTATCTCCACTCCACCATTTTTAATTTGAAGGTGTTGGTTTAGAAACGATTACTTCATAGGATAGGCGAACCTGCGTATCGCACAGTGAAACACAGGTTGAGAAAGATAAGTGAGAGGGAATCAGAAATTAGTTTGTCTCGACGTCGTTTCTGTGAATAACGCAGCTAACTCATCATAAAAGTGTGCTGTGTGAAATTTCAGGTTTCCGCTGCTCTGTAATCGATGCCTTCGTTATTCTGGTTTGCAGGCGTAGTTGGTAAGCAGCCATCACCCTCCGCCAACTAACATCCCAGAAGACAAAAGGCCTAATGATAAAAAAAGAAATAGTTTATGTCATCTCTGTCTATAGATTTTGTCTGCAACTTAATGAATGGTAAAAATTTATTTAAAAACGAAGCGCTTAATGTCCGTCGAACACAATATTGTTCTTTATTTTGGTATAGCAAAATGTTTCGGCCATTTTCGACTCTCGTCTGGCTATCAGTATGATAAAGTGGGTAAAAAATTTAACGTAATATATTATGAAAAAATTGGTTACGTTTATAAAGTACCTTGTTTTCTGCGTCATTGTAACTTGTCTCAAATTATAACTGTGGACTGCGAATTTCCGTCATGAAGTGTAATTAACACTGTGAAGCTTGAAGTCACGCTAACATGGTTTCGCAACGCAAGTAAAAGAGTCGATGTGGTACGTGCATAACAGAACACAATGAACATGGCAGATTTTTAAGAGGCGTTTTTTTTGCCTCCGTAAGAATGTGTCTGTTGTCGTGCTTAAACGGTAGAGCACCGAGATTGGATTTCCCACCTCTGATGTGTTCTGCCCCAGCTGTTTCTCACGCGCATCTACGTGACTGCATCTGCGTATCGATATTGTGGCTTAAGGACGTTTTCAAGACCTACGTACATTTTTATATGAATGTCTTTCCTTGAGTAATTAAAAGTATCGAAGTCCTTGAAACGGATACCTTCCGGAGAAGTTAATGCACACTATGATGGCCAATAAATTCAGTGTCTCACTGGTACCGGATATTTCACTGTTGTATTCCTAGGATATCATCACAGCTCCTTGTTCTCACTCGGCTCGGCGCACTCAGCATCCTCACACCAAACTTTCATTTAGTCAATTATCCTTCCATCCACACTTTAATACCCCAAGTGGCCGTTTTTCATTTTTTCCCTCCGGTAAGGTCCATATACTTTCCTGCTGTCCCTGTTATATGATAGGTCATATGTCCAATATATGTTGTTTTCTTAAAGCGAGGGGCCACTTCTGACACCCGTACAAAACAGCAGACAGAATTGTAGTTGGGGGGCAAAAGCGAAGAGTATTGTTTACCGAATGATGGTAGCGAAATTTTCCCGGAATTTACATCCCGTTTCCTTAAAATCCACTTTTTGCAACTAGAATCCCCAGATGTTCTGAACTTGAATTTCCATTTTAATTACTGAGACATTACTTTTGCTTCTCACCATTTTCTATTCAAAAAATTACATTTTTACCAAACTGGACAGTAGAAACCAATCAGCTATTCGATCTGCGAATGCACTTTTGGGACAGCATCACATTACTGTTGCACTCTGAATTACTTGTTATGAAATAGAACAGCTTACATATGAAACCAACGGGTCGTGATTTTAGTTGCTCTCTTCTTCTTCTTCTTCTTCTTCTTCATTTCCTTTATTCTTCTCCGTATTCTTCTGCATACGGTTTTTATAGTTTAATCAGTTTCTCCTTCAGAATAATACCCCATTCAGACGTGTCTTCAGCTTTCTTCCTCAACCTATTGACACCCGTCCGTTTCAGATCAATCTCCCCACAGCCTTTCCACCTTACTTTTGGTCTTCCTGCTGTTCTTCTTCCGTCTGTTTTCCGTACAAATACTTTCTTGACGGTCATATCATCAGACCTTCTTTTGCTACTAGATGGCTAGCCCGCTTGACAGCCCTCGGTTAAACGAAAAATGCCCCCCCCCCCCCCCCCCCCCCCCCCCCCCCAAAAACACCCTCCCTCCCCCCCACCCCCCTCCCGGCCACTTCTAGATAAGTGCACTATCTCGTCACAGTGCTGTCGACAGTGTCGAATTTGGGTGTGGACTGCTTCATAGCGTGTCTGTACCCAATGCGGGCCTCCTGTGGGGCATTTGGCTCGGTATCGCTGTGTGTCAGTTCGCCACCCATGGGGAAGACACTGCTATCTGATTTCCATCCCACCACCGAACTACCTACCAGCAGTACTGCAGCTGTATAAGGGTCGGCATCTTTACCTTTAAAAGAGCAGCCCAGTTTCCATTATATAGCAGCGTGACAATATAGAACATGAAGTCATTATTGTAGCTAGTAAATGGGGCTCTGCACTTTATACCGGGCGTCCAGAACCTATATTAATAGTGTACAAGTCATGGAGTTAAGTCATCAATTTCTTTGGTCTAGGCATTAAAATGGAGACATTAGTGTCAACTGAAACCTTTCATAACGAAGTGAAAAAGTATACATAATGACCTCTCCCATTTATATATATATATATATGACTAATGTGATACAAATGTCATTTCTTTATTTGTCCAACTAATGCACACAAAGTGTTATAAAATTGTTAAACAGTTAAAATCATTTAAAATTATAATAGTTGCTCCAACATGTTTCGGTTTACATAAACTATCATCAGGGAGTTCTCAGCCTGTGCTTTGCCAAAGTTGCAATGTTGACTTCGGTTACATATATATCGTTATATGGAGTTATCGGTATTGTGGCCACATATTTGTTCCGTCCTGTTATGCATGCACTGTGCAAAGTGCACAGTTCACGATCCACACGCATCTGATTCTACTGCAAAGTTATGAACACCTTTGTGGATGTTGATCAAGCTTGATCCTGGAACGACAGTGGTATCGAGAAAGAATTTGTGTAGAATTTATTGAATAATTATAGTCGATATTCTTCTCGATTAACTTTTGCATTTACTTCACTAATTAACATTTATTCGCAATAAATTGACGATGGAGGGTCACGTGACAGTTTTTGTACCTCCTCAAACAGTGTGGGTGGACTGTTGCCAGTGTAGGACTGTGGACTGGTGTGCGTGTAAGTGGACTGTTGCCAGTGTAGGACTGTGGACTGGTGTGCGTGTAAGTGGACTGTTGCCAGTGTAGGACTGTGGACTGGTGTGCATGTAAGTCAACACCTAATACGAAACTTCGCTGAAAGTAAGCAAATTTTCTGATGATTGTTTTTGTTTGCACCATTGACAAGAAATTGATTACATAAGCTTAATGAACAAAGATTTCTTTCACGCTTTTATGTCAGTCCGTAATTTTTACCAGCGCTGTTTCTTGCAGAGTCCGCAGAAAATTATAATGACAGAGCTAAGTCAATAACGTAACGTGCAGATTAAATGATTACCAGCCGGCACGTTCTGTTTCTGTGCTATGTTTCATGGCGACATCAGCTTTTTGTTCCGGTTTGAACGTACAAGGCAACTTTCTTCTACCTCTGCAGGGTTAACAGCACTGTGGTTGCTTTTAGAGGTAGTGTGATAACATCGGCGCTGCACCTAATTAATTACGTTGTTGTTTCTTATTTTCTACCTGTCTGTGAGCCGATTAATAATAAATTACGTCATTTGCGTTGTGTCGTTCTAATTCAAATGTTTTTATCTACAAGAGAAAGGGCGTACACCATTCACTGTTCTCTTGTAAACCTCGCAATAGGAAAAGTAATAGTAATAAACCAATAGTAATTATATTTAATCATAAATATCTTCATTATAATTATTATTGCCATCATCACCATCATAATCTGGGACAGTTAGGTAAAGAGACCGGGCTTGTGTTGCTACAGGGCCAAGGATTCAGGTCTTCTGTCTCCTGGGATTTGGCGCAATGTCAGTAGCTTGTGTTGAAACATATGAACAAGTCTGTTTGTCCTTTATAATTTCTTACCATTCTTCATACTATATTTGTTATCATTATCGTCATTGTACAATAGATCACCATAAACTGAAGCTGTGTCATGATACATGTCAGTAACATGTATTTTCGAAGTAAACCAATGATTCAACTCCATTTCCTACTCCTCCATTGCCATTCGAATTACCACCATTCCGCGCTGTTTGCTTTCATCAGCTTTAAGTAAAGACAGACACAACAGAAAGGAGCATATCTATAGGTAGAGGATTTCTCCATTTTTTTTTTTTTTTGTATTAGGCGCCGTGGCGTACTTGCAGGTTTCACCGCTAGGGGGCAGTCGTGACGAAACATGGCGTGGACAGGCAATAATAAAGCGTTCTGTGTCTTCGAATTTGCCAAAACTGAGTCAATTGTGACGGTGCAACGGAGATTTCGGACCATGTACCACACAGAACCACCTACGAACAAAACAATTCGTGAGCGGTACATGAAATTCCAGCAGTGTGGCTGCCTGTGCGCTGTGAAACGAACAGGCTGGCCGTGTATGGCAGGAACCTGATTACAGGATTGAAATCTGCCGCGTCGTCAAGGGTGGACATATCGAGCACTTGTAAGGTAGAACAGAAACTTGGAGTGTCTATCCCTCTGTTGACATGCTCCCCTTCGGCGTGACCGTCCCGGCTACCGTACCGCAGAGGTCGTAAATCCTGGAGGGACTTACGAATTACCCTTTATTGTTAGGATGAGGAACTAAAGCACGGTGAAGAGTACTGTTCTTGTCTTAAGTATGGGAGGTGTGCAAAACGCATATAAATGAGTGGTAGGACTCGTGAAGGCCACGTTAGGTAGGAGTTTAACAGCGAAATGGTTCTTACATGGTAGGATGTGTACTGGATTGATTTTCTCGAGTTTGGGCCCCGTTGGGGGCTCCTTTTAATACGTTAATGAATTTTCTGATTGCAGGAAATATATTGTTTACCTGTGCTTCGAAATAAGGTCTATACGTGATTCATCGAGTTATTATTCAAGACTAATTTTGCGCTAGGTAGAATATCACTACATGTAAAGTCTGAGGATTGTGGTTCCGTGTTTATCCCGTATTTCTTTAACTTAAATTTGGTAACAAAGAGGCGTGGCGGACTGTTATGTACTTTGAGCCTTCGGGTTCCATGCCATGCGAGAAAGGTCTCGACGAGCTTCTGAAGGACTTCCCTCCATTGAAATGCGATATTTTAGATTGTTACTGCAATGTTTATGAAGATAAACTTATTCTGGGGTCACGCTTTATAGAATGGTTTCGGACGACTTTGTTGCTTCCATCTTCAGAGAAGGAAATCAAATACCAGCAATGGAAGGTGTGCTTGAACTGGCATTACAGTTTTCACATTTAGCAAAACCGTTTCCTTAAATAGCGACATGGCTAAATGCCAAATGTAACGCAGGCGTAGCTCTTTTTTAATATTTTGAACGAATTTTGTTTGAAAATAATTTTTCTTTTGAAATATCGAACGTCGTTAAACACTTAGCTAATGAATGAATCGAACACTCACTCGATTTAAAAAAGGAGTCGCAAACCATATTGTTCTGTTAAGTTGGAGATTTCGAATGCAGTGATTTCAGTTAAATCGTAAATAGAGTGAACTGTTACACCCCTAAGCCCTAAATCTGACGACCGTAAAGTAAGCTTTTCGGTCAGAATCACTCCGTTTCTTCGTCACGGTGCATCTGGAGGACTAACGAGCTCATCACCACCTGGAAAAAGGTCATTCCGAGGTCGTTTCAGCTCCTCCAAATGGCTTTATACCTCGTGTCGTAAAACGGCATTGGCTTTTATACCGTTCATTATTTCTCTTTCGCCCTGCTGGTATTCCTCTCATCCAGTTTCGTTACAGCAGCCTCATAGCGGTGTTAAGATGATGTAAAGAATACTGATGATGTAGGCGGTTGAACTTGGCCAGGTGAAATGAAATTGGTTTGGGAACGGGGGTCCTGAGCAGGTTCCACAGACTGTAAAAAGCAGTAGATGTTATATGGTGGATATAACAAAAGTGTAATGTGAATGCCACTCCTACTTTGTGTTAGGATCGTGTTTTAGCCACTTCGTTTTGTCTTTCAATAAAGCGCTTGACAGAATTGGAATTTAAAACTGACTATGAATATTGTTTACTGCCGTTAACTAACCAGATAAACACTTTAATTGTAACTGACAGTTGTTTGAAATTTTCTTTTTGTCGTTTTGTTGAAAAATATAACGTTTCTGAACCCGTGATATTCCCGTTTAACTCTTTGGAGACTACAATGAATACACGTTATTTATAATGACCCATTTCGTACCTAACTGAGATCACAGAAAGATATATATATATATATGGAAGCAGTCGTTGTTGGTTGTGAGAATAGGCAGACATCATACAAACAAACAAACATACATACATACATACATACATACATACATACATACACACATAAACACATTGTGTGGACAAAATGCGGAGTATTTCGAGTTAAACTTGGCGGCGCGTGTAGCACTAGCTGGGCTTTAAAGTCTATAGAGATTTGTGAATTTGTTCCATAAAAGGGTAACACACCTTTTCAAACAAGGGCGAAATACCAGTTTCATACATTTTTGACACATCAATTCACAAAAGGGTGACACATTTTCACAAATCCTTAGGCTTACCTTTTTCATTCAGTACTCTTTTTCCAGTCAGTGGAGTCTGAAATAATTCCCTGGTTAGATCGGAATCCATGCTGTAGTTTTCAGCATTTCCATTTCGCATGTATTAAATACCGGATTGCTTTGCAGACCCTCAGACACTAATTAAGTCATTTCTTTGTGTACGGGTCTGCCTCAAAATACGTCATTATCTTTACTGCCCAGTTCTTCCCCGTTACTGTAGTCATATCCTCCAAAGCTGTGTAACGTACACTGTTGATATGGCATCATTATATAAGCTAATATTTGTCATTCATTCCTTTAAATATGAAGTAATGGAAGCGTCTCGATTTTATGATGTAGCATTCTACATTACCAACCAAAATAAAACAGGTGAGCGGAGAGGGAAGGATCCCAGCAATTCCCAGTAAAGTTACATCCATATGTGAAGAAACACGTTTTTCAGTTTTCCAATGCAAATGTCAGTCAAACTCCAGACAAACACCAGCTTCACAGTTTACTACCATAAACATACTTCTTGCACGGTCGGTAGTAACTGAAGACTTTTGCGTAATCGACAGTTTACATCTGCCGCATTTCACTCGTTCTGGGTTGTGGTTGTGACGGTTGTGAGTTGTGAGTTTTGGGCTTAACATGATCATCAACTGCTGTGGTGTGTTTGTTGATGTCAGCTTCGGTTGTCACTTCAAATTTAAGCACACTTAGTGAATGTTGTTGATGTTACTGCAACTTGGATTCATTTGCATTTAATTGTTTCTTATTTTGAGTCAGATCTTAATTTTTAATATTATTTCACATTAGTTGACCCTTTCAGCACTATGCAATTGGCTGTTCGTTAAATAAACTGTAGATAAATGAGTAAATAAATAAATAATAACTGGTTTTCAAAGCAGTAAATATTGTAATTAATCATAAAATTTAATGGCCTAGGACTTTGCTATTGGGCAGTTGATATGATCATGACATGAAAGTTGTGGCACCTTGTAGAATGTCGACGAAAGTAGATAGTAAAAAGAGAGTGAATGACTACTTTGAAACAGTAAATGTGTTACCAGCCTTTATGATGTTCAGTCTTATGAATCGAATTCGTAATATTGTACATTCCAAGCAGAAACAACCGTTTCGAACGTTCTGCCTCCACATGTTTCAGACGCACATCTTTGAATTATAATGCTCTGTCTGATGGATATGAATTGAAAACCAGCCTTTCTGGTTGTAGTACTAGCCGATGTGCGTGATACGTGTGGTACTAATAACCATAAATCGTCACATTTCTGTCGCTGGTACGGTTGGCAACGGAGACAGGAAGTCGGGCCACCCACTTAATAGCAGCGTTACTCTGCGTTTGCGAGGGGGTGCTGGAGGACAACGACAATAGAAGAGAAGTGTTGAGGAATATCAAATATGTTCGAAACGTTTGGAGTTTTGATAATGTAATTATAAGCTTCAGAAAACTTCTGAGGGGGACTGAAATTGTGCGTTGTGTACAAGCCAATTATTTGGTCAGGGTCAGGCTTTGACATAACTTCTCTCTGTCAACTTAATTAGAATTCGGAAGATTTAGATTTCGAACCCCGTAATTCCGTCTCATTGTTGTGGTCTGTCTCGTTTTTATAACAAAGTGGCACTGTTTTGCTCGAGGTTTTCTCGTAAATCACTTCATTCAACCATTTGAAGGCTAAAATTAATGTACATTATATTGAAAGATTTATTTCTTACCTTGAAGAGAACACAATGTATTTCTTTAGTAATTAACCAACGTAATGCACAAATTCTTGTTTTATAATAAGTTTATTATAAGCCTCTACATGTTTCGAGCATTTTTTGCTCATCATCAGGAGATCAGAATTGTAGACGTGAGTAACTGTAAATCTATGAGAGCACATTATTACAATCTTAACAAGACAATGAATGCAAGCTTCTCATTCCACATCCATTCTGTTTTGTAAACTTCTCAAAGTATTGTGTTGTCCATGTCATATTTACTTCACAGTCGAGTGCGACAAATGAACACAGATATGATATGCTACAGGAGTAACTTTATATTGTAATTTTTCTCTGAGTCGTCCTTAACATGTGCTGAAATATTTCTCTGAAATATGGCCGAATTTCTGTAATACTCTGTTCTTATACCATGCTTGGCTGAATATTTGTAATGGTTTCCATTAGCCTATCAGTAATTTCCGACAAGTAACAGTACAAAATGCCGGTCCCAGTGGTCGCGCGGTCTAAGGCGTAGGTCTACGGCCGCTCGCCTGCTGAGATCGTGGGTTCGAATCCCACCGGGGGCATGGATGTTTATCTGTTGTGAGTGCTGTGTGTTGTCAGGTAGAGGTCTCTGCGACGAGCTGATCACTCGTCCAGAGGAGTCCTTCCGACTGTGATGCGTCGCTGTGTGTGATTTAGAAACCTCAAGAATTAGGAGACCATGACCCGCGTTGGGCCGCAGCGCCACAGAAAAAAAAAAACGGAATGGAACAAATTGGTACAGTGCCTTATTTAAAATTGGAATGGATGTATTAAAAGTTAAGTAGCTCATGTGACCGTTTAGAATTTTGCGAGTGAGTCTCAGCAATGAATACGGTCCAGTAGAACAGTAATGTTCGTCAACTCTCTCTCTCTGTCTCTCTCTCACTCACTCACTCACGCTCTCTCATCATTCTCCCCATCACACCAGGAACTCTTCCACTGCTTGACTCCAAATCTAATTAAGGCGAGTGCAATTGTCGGCTCCTCTCTCTCTGTCTCTGTCTCTGTCTCTTGCTCAAAATAAAATCTCATTCGTAACACACCCAAAACTCTCCCCATTACATTGCATTACAAAACCTCGTGGTTCAACCCGACGTTAATCGCATTGAATTCCAATGGGGTGGAAAATTTCATTCCCCACGTCACCACCCGCAGGGCTCAGAAATCTCTCCCTCCAACGCGTCCCTCATCTCCCACTTCCCTCTCTGTCATTCCACTGGAATTTGCATAATCACCCGAGTCCACACTAATCGTGTCTTCAACTACCCCTTGCTCCCGACTTACAGACTTCCACGTTCGTCATCACATGATCCCCCACAAGTGCTACAGCCTGGCCAGCTTCGCATAAATCCGTCGTTGTTTGTTGATACACGGTTCTGGCCAACTATGTTCAGAGGCTGGGAAGTTAAAGTATATAAATCCTAAGAGAACAGAGTTCTTGTATTGGTGCTCTTGAAATGCTTTCAGCTCTGAAACCACCTTTCGGTCATAAAGTAAGCCTATGAGTTCATTTTGAGAATTGATCTCAATGGACGTACGGCGCGTACGTGAATATATTTGGCTTGTTTGTCGGAGTGTCTGTAATACCGGGCTTAGAAGTCAGTACCGAATTTTACTAAACAGTCCTGGCATTCTGCTTGGACTGCTTGACATTTGAAGTATAGGAACAATTGGTTTTCTCGAAACGTCAGTAAGTAACTACCAACCAACGCTGCGTTACGTTCAGAAGAGCGAACACGTTATTTAAACCTCGGCGGAAATGTGAAATCACGCACAGTCTGCGGACATTGGCTCCGCAAAAATGGAATGGCTTGTCAGTAACATGATATGCATTAAGTTCTAACTTTAGGTTGCTATGGCTGTGGTCTCCTGTTTTATTACACCAGATAACTTCAACCCCACATTTCCTGAAGATGGAGGCAACAATTTCCTCCGCGGCGTTTGTAACCACCTTCAAGTCCAGACGGTATCATACGCAGATGAATGCAACTTAATATCTTTTTCTTAATGTGTTACGGATTGCCAGGATCCAGAATCTATGGACTCTTCATTCGAAGACTAGAATTAATGAAACAATATCGAAGCTTGTTTGAGCTGTCATGTTGATTTACAGTATTTGTGACTTGTTTAACAAATGACTGGAAATCTTCCTGTAACTGGATGCTGTCAGATTGAGGCCAAGTGTACTTGGGAGTTGTTTTAAAAGTGCCTGGAAGTCTTAATTTTTCTGGGTATGTATTGCTATTAGAGACGTCCCTGTACACACTTGTCAATGTACAATAGGATTAAATGTTTGCCGTCAAACACAAACATAGTGTAAACTATGACATTTAATGAGAAGATCATTATAAAACATTATCGCAAATTTTACTCTGTTTTAATTTTGCAGTATTGCAACGAAAGCGTGGACAGATTTGCAGTGGGTAGGAATCACAGGTAAACCGGAAGATGCTGTATTCGTGTCCACTCGGTGCAAAACACACCTTACACATATGCGATCTGTCCGTGGGGAGTTGCCGTCAGAACTCCAGAGTGGCCAGTTTGTTTGATGTTGGTGTTTATGTAATTATGAGATGTTCTCCAGACAGAAGTCTCTTACCCTTACTTTCGACCTGTGTAGCTAACTTGTGAGCTTATGTTCAGAAGTACTCTTTTTGACTTTTAGGTTCTGTAAGTGGCGTGTCGTTCTCCAACGAGATGATGACGGTCAACACGTAGAACTGCAGGCACAAACCGAACGTGGGAAGGCTCGTATCATGCCTTTTCTGGACGTTACGCCATATGGAATTGGTGACCATTATTGCCAATGTTCCAGTGGAATTTGTTGTCTTTGCACTCTGAAGGATGCTGACATTTCTTATGAAGGAATGGTAGCGTTTAACATTTACAAACGTAAAAAAAGGTTCTGCTAAAGCATATAATAAAACATAAAGGTAAATTTGTCCCTGTACACGTCATAAAGGCATATGGAGGAGTGGAGTTTTAACTCCACTGTTTCTTATCCCCGGCCATATATAGAAGTAAATGTAAATGGTCAGCTTCACTCCCCGGCAGCCTTTCACCTGGGGAAGGAATCCCCAGAACCCATTGAATAGAAGACTGAATGAGCCCCGGAGCCCATCTGAATGTTTTGGAGAAGACAGAAATTTCTTTGCCTTGCCGGAAATCAGCCTTTCCCCGTTTTTGCAGCCTGTAGCATAGTCACTGTACAGATTACGCCATCTCGGCCCCTATACTGAAGTAGGCCCGTTAGAAAATGACCCCTTACAGCTAAATGTTTTAGAACCGCGAGATTTTATGTCCTCACGGTTGTGACTATGAAGATTAGTGTCTGCTGGTTTTCTGAAGCCTTACAGTTTGATGGGTACTTATCTAGTAAACTACATAGCGTTACATCCTAGAAGAGAGCAGTTTTTGTTTTAAAATATGTTTATTATGCAGCTGTCATACTTTACAATGATGTTCAGTCAGCAGTGCATAATTGCGGTTAGCTTTGCGTAATGTGAAACGAATTTGACTTTTTACATTCCGAACATCTTTAAAATAACAAGTGATTAACTGAATCCCTGAAGTATAGGTAGAATTATTTAGCTGTTGATGTATTTTCTAATTGTTACTAAATTATTACCAACGACAGTAAAGCCCTCCTGCGGACCGTATTCGTAGCTGCATGGAAGGAGTGTCGATCAGACTGCGGAACCGCTTCGTAGACTCTACACAATCGTTCACAGCAGCGAGGCTGCAAAATAACCAATGACATCGGCCGGTCTGCGTTCTGCGTTCTACGTTAAAGGAAACGTTTGTATTTAGTATAGACAGTCACTTTCCGTTCGATGCGTTTTATTAATATTTGCCCCCCTCCATGTTTCTCGGTGTTCAATCCATTTTTCCAGTGCTTGTCTTTTTTCCCATACGCGCTACATGCATATACCATCCCATGTTTTGGATTTAGCCACATTAACAATACGTGGGGTTGAGGGTAACTTTTGATGATTGTTTGTTGTGTAAGAGAATCGAGTTTCTTCTAGTATTTCACGGTGCAGATTCTTGAATTTGTCGAAGATTACCCATCTGGTTTACAACCCACAAGTTCGTTACCGTTTTCACAAAAGCGTCCCACTAGATCCTATCCTGGCACATTTTTCCAGATTACGTACTACGTCCTGTTTCTTAAACACCAGTTCATCAATTTAACTTCCGTCTTTCCCTATTTCTAAGTTTCCTTAAACTTTCATAGCACGTTTGCAACCTTCCTGAATTCTTTTATATGCCTCGCCCATTTCATTCTCTTTTATTTAAGCAGTAATAACATTAAAAATTAATACAAATTATGGGGCTTGTAATTACGTGTACATTTTACTTAATTCTTCTGTTAGCCTCATTTCTCTTTAAGGTTCAAATGTCCCTCGTTCAGTGTCCTGTTCTTAGTCAATTTTGAGAACTCGTGTTTAGACAGTGTAGCGTAATAGATGTTGTTTCACGGCTATTTATCATTTTGTAACGGCAGTAGACAGTGCAGGGAATGTGCCTGTCGCTTCTCTGTGCCTGCCCACTATTAAGAAATCGCAGTGTTTGTAGTCGACGTAGCATTACGTCACTTCCCGTCGTTCATTACAGGTGCTGTCCATCACTGAGTGTCAGGTTTAGAACACTTGGCTCCAGTGATCAGTGAATGGCACAAGCTCATCTGCACAAAGCCGGGAAGTGTGACATGCGAAATAAGCATCAAGTTTGTGTAAATGTTGTGTGTTGCACAGGAAGTACGCCATCTTGCTCCGTCAACCCAGACCTCAGTTACGGTCGATACTAGATGATGAATTTCCTGTTACATTTAGAAAGAGCGCGATGCTGGTTAAGACTGATATAATTAAGTTCATATCACGAAAGGCAACAGCGCGTGAAGTTGCAGCAGACAACTCTGATTGGTGAGTGTCGCTTTTGTTACAATCATGAGAAAATTTCACAATTTAGGCTTATGCTGCACCATCTGTATTGCAAGCTGTTCGCCTGCATCAAGTCTGTACCCCAACCACAGCTAGTCTCTTTTCATAACATTTCTAAAAAAAAAAAAAAAAACAGTTATTCATAAGCTTACAGTTTAAAGTAAATGATACAAAAAATAGGCTATTGTGCGACGTTCATAGGGCCGTGTATCGTAATACATTTCTATAGTAAAATAAACTAATATAAATTGGAATTGTGTGTAAACTTGTCTGACACAACTATAAGGTGGAAGATGTATGTATATTTATTACATAAAATCAACTACATGTTTCGGCCTTATTTTCATTGGCCATCTTCATGTTGATAATTGAAAACGTTTAGTAAACAGTTATACTAGGTTTTTTATGCTGGGGGTGGGGGGTTGGGGGTTTGGGTGGGGAAGAGATCTCGCATGCTGTGTATGACGGGTGGTGTAGGTAAATGAGCTCTGTTATATACTATTCTAATTTGACATAGTTATGATTAAAATAAACTAGATGCACCAATGTCTCAAATTATTTTATTTGGAGTAACACTGTACATGTTTCGGGCAGTCTTTCCTTCCATCATCAGGAGTTCAAGACTGTACATACAGCAACAGGCATATGTCAAACAGGTACTGCTGACTGCTTGCTAGCAAGCAGATAGCAGTATATGTTTGACATACTCATACCTGTTGCTGTATGTACAGTCTTGAACTCCTGATGATGGACGGAAAGACCGTCCGAAACATGTAGAGAGTTACCCAAATAAAATAATTTTGAGACATTGGTGCGTCTAGTTGATTTTACTATAGAAATAGGCTATTGTTTTATACAAATTTTGGTCTACAACGACCTCAGGAGAAGACACCACTTCGAGGGTCTTTGCATACATAGGGGGAGGATGTTGGCTGAAATTGGTTCTAAGGAAATAAGGAAGGATGGCTTCTTTATCTGGATCAGAATATGGATCATTTACGATATACGTTATAGCCGGGAATGAGCACGAGGGTCACAAACCCCACCCCCCTTAGTTAGCGGAGTAACTGCTAATTTATTAAGGGCAACCGTGCTCGTTGGAATTATATACTTTAGGTCCACAAATTTTGAATCATTTTTCAGTATGATGCATAAATTCTTTGTAATTGTGCTTGCCTTTTCCCCGATGTAAGGCAGTTGAATTTACGACAGATGTTCTCACAGCGGTATTGCTGAGAATCGTGTGTTCTGAGGTACAACTTGTCGGCTACTTATTGGCTATCGAAGTTTCGAAACATCGTAGAGTCTGGCCAACAAAGAATGGTCCATACCCAAGTCTTCGTGGACGTGGACCACTCCTGGTCTGTTCGACCGTGAAGGTGAAGACATTGTGATCCTTTGGAACGTTGGTTACTGTTTATCATTCGACATTACATGACATCGTCTAGTGAAGGTAAAGGCGAAAGGTGAAGTTCACCCTATAACAGGCGACGAAGGCCCAGAAGGGGGGCAGATGTATAGCTGTATTCTTCCTTAAACCTCGGCACTATGTGGGGGTGGGTGGTCAACCCCACGCCCCGGCCGCTTTACCCCAAGGAAGACCCGGTACCCACTGTATAGGAGGATGGGCGGGTCCCTGAGACGGTCTGGACGGGTGCGGAAGATCTCGCCTCCACCGGGATTCGATCCCCGGACCGTCCAGCCCGTATCGAGTCGCTATACCGACTGCGCTATCCCGCCCCCCGACATCTCTAATACGACTTCAATCTTCAACGGAAGAATTGAGCTAGGAGGTCCGAGTTTATATGCTATTATTTTTTTTGTTTTATGTTTTTATCTCCTCGCGAGTTTCTTTTTCTGTACGGAATGCGATACAGTTCGCCATGATTGTGGTCACTGAACCCTTTGGACGATGAGGAAAGCTTTTGTTTTGGACACAATTGTTCCAGTGCAAATTGTGATAGTGCTGTGACGTCAGCTTCTATATTTCAAGAAATTTGGGGACAAAACTTAGATACAAAATGAAACTTCAAGATTTTATTCCAGCATAAAACAGTGCTGTGGGAGTCTAGGTGTAACAGCGGATAACACAAAACCAACACACAGACGTTTCTTGACCATCACCAAACGGGGCAAACATCGATGAATACAGCTGGTCATTCTGCGTCCTTGACCGTAATAACTGTGCCAGAGGCAATGATGTATCGAGGGAGACATATCAGCACACTTCTTGCTTTTCATATTTTAGCTTTGTGACGTCACAGAAGCCTACCCATGTCATTCTACTACTCTCCATCAAGTGACATGACAGTACTGTAATCGGAAGTGACGTGTAGGCTCATGCTATGACGTCAGAACACTTGCTGCTTTTTTTTCCTCGCTCTTTGTCGTGTCTCGTATTATTCCCCAGCTCACTCGCTCTTTTCGCCTGACAAGTGAACATTCATCTCCCTGTCTCTATTTCTCGTTCTAGAGCTGTCATCAAGGGGCGGGATTGGGAGGGCACGAACCTGTCAAGTCTTCACACCATAAAACACTACGAATTCCAGCCCAACTCTGCTTTTTTTCTCTCTCTTTTTACTCCCCTCGTTCCCTTCTCTCTCTCTCTCCATGTCTGTGCCGTCACTTTTATTTTATATATTATAGATACAGCGTCATGTTTGTCGATGCTCAGTTATCGACACTGATATAGGACCATTCCTCTGTTTTAATTATGTATATGACCCATAGTAATGAATATTTCATCGTACTTTCTGGCACGGCACCGATTTTGTATATTTGCTTCACTTCGGCCAACTACATATTCAATTCAGTTAAATTCCGTCACAGAATTATTGGGTACGTTTATAAATATGCAGGTAAATAAACGTACAGTGTCTGCGATTGTGTTTTAAAATGCGTTCATATGCGTCGCTTTCAGGCCATGTGGGCGAATTTGAGGTTCAGGTGACCGCTCATCATTATAAATTCTTATAATGAAACCAAATAGATGCACTAATTTCTCAAATTTATTTTTGGAATAAAACTCTGCATGTTTCGGACACTTCCTCTGTCCATATCAGGAGTTTTTCGCTGTACACACAGCAATGGTATATGTCATACAGATTTGTTGACAGCTTGCGAGCAGGATCGGGACAGAGTCCGTCCTGATCCTGCTCGCAAGCTGTCAGCAAACCTGTATGACATATACCATTGCTGTGTGTACAGCGGAAAACTCCTGATATGGACAGTGGAACTGTTCGAAACATGCAGAGTTTTATTCCAAAAATAAATCTGAGAAATTAATGCATTTCGTTGGTTTTGTTATAAGAATCCATGTAGGCGGTTTGTGATTTCGGTTTCGCAGTTTATATTTAGAGTTTTGCTACTTGCGACATCCACGGTTATTGCTTGAAGTTTGTACCATCTGGAGCTACAAATACGGAAATATGCCAGGGGAAGTTTGGAGTGCATATATTCCGATTTTCTGTTTTAAATCTTATAAGAACAGCTCATATGTAACTAGACACTTCAATCCTACGTCTTATCATGGCTCCAGCTATCCTTTCTTCTGTCGATACCAGTCCTAATTCCGCTGTTTCCACCTCGCGATCGTCTTTAAATTTGTGACCGCAAAGATTTTGCTTCAATGCTGGAGAAAGATGATAATAGTTCGGCGCAAAATTCTCCTGATTTAATGACAATCAAGGTAGGTTCTTTAATTACGAATGTATAGGCCATGAAAATTTATTTTGTCATCAACTCTCACATATGTGACATCCATCCATTTCACAATTCATTGATCAATCTTTTATCTTTTCATCTTCTGTTGAAAACGTAGCCAACGATCCTGCACAATTAAATATTATACGTCGGTGAATAACACGACTTTTATTTTATATACAATGGTGTATATGTCAGGGCGACATGTTTCGACCTAGTCGGTCATCCTCAGGCCCTCCAAGATTGTTATTGACTGACATATAATATTTATTTGTATGTTATAACATTTCGGGATGGAAAATTTCAAATCAACGATCCTGTGTTACCTGATGTGTTCTATGGCTGTCTGATAAGACAGCATAAATCGGAGGTGTCTGGCGTCGGGGTAATCAGGCGTAGATTTTGATGTGAGCCGGAGAAAAGTGCAAGGGGCTGGAGGTCTTTAGAGTTGAGATGCTTTCGTTCATCGAGAATTATTATTAAGGAGGGCAGATTGTGGAAAGAGAATTTTTCGAGTCGTGTAGCACGCGTGCCGGAGACAGTAAATGCACCCAGAACTTTAATAGAAGCATCCAAAGTGAGAGGTAACTGTATGTAGAAGGCAAAGAAATATAAGAATGTATAATACTAAAATGGACTTTCTGTAGCAAAACCAACTAGATGCACCAAAGTATCAAATTTATTTTATTTTGGAATGACACTCTACATGTTTCGGACGGTCTTTCCGTCCATCGTCAGGAGTTCGAGACTGTACATACAGCAAAAGGCATTTGTCAAACAGATAATGCTGTCTGCTTGCTAGTGCGTACCCGCTAGCAAGCAGACAGCAGTGTTACCTAAAGATATAAATGTATATATAGTAATGTGTTTCTGTGTCACGCCTATTGCTGTGTTAGTTTCTTTCTAACGTTCTCGATAAAGGCCTGATGACGGCTTAGTCAGCCGAAACATGTTGCCTGTTTTATCCTGCTTTATATGTTGTATTTTACTGATTGGAGGAATATATCAGCCAGTGAGTGGGCAACACTAGGGCGTCCTCGTGGCTATGAAAAACGGGTCCTTCATCTCCCTTAGTGAAAGATATGTAACACAGTGAATTGTGTGTGACCACGCTCAGCTACACAACACATTCTCTGTGAATACAGTTAACAGACAAATGATATATACTGGACAGGCAGAGAGATAGTGAAATATGGAGTGAGGGAGCTAAGAGAAAATGAGCAGTCCGCCTTTTGACTGAAAATATCGATAACGTTAACCATGTAACACGTATAATTGTATAATTGCTTTACGTTTGATGCGATATTTGTATTACTTGTATTATAACACGCAGTTCTCAGGGCGTCATTATACAACCGTATGTAAAAGGTAGCTTATTTAGAGATGTCTCGTGAACTGTAAATTACGTACCGCATTCCCCCCCCCCCCCCCCCCCCCCCCCCCATCTTTTTTTTCCTCTTTTGCCCTTCTTCTTCTTTTCTTCCTTTTCAACCATCCATTTAATTTTTTTTTTTTGGATTTATTGTATGAGAAGCAAGGAAAACAAAAGTGTGT
>Ga0123357_10002479_pt1 | contig 20620 bp, 12 predicted proteins | sample TergutEmb28metaG_FD_89873 | JGI IMG/M metagenome (GOLD analysis project Ga0123357, IMG submission 89873) | Embiratermes neotenicus P4 segment gut microbial communities from Petit-Saut dam, French Guiana - Emb289 P4 | ecosystem: Host-associated > Arthropoda: Insects > Digestive system > Gut ... | reverse complement strand
AAGTAAGTAAGTAAGTAAGTAAGTAAGTAAGTAAGTAAGTAAGTAAGTAAGTAAGTAAGTAAGTAAGTAAGTAAGTAAGTAAGTAAGTAAGTAAGTAAGTAAGTAAGAAAGTAAGTAAGTAAGAAAGTAAGAAAGTATGTAAGTAAGTAAGAAGGTAAGTAAGTAAGTACGTGGGTGGGTGGGTGGGTGGGTGGGCTGGTTGGTTGGTTGGTTGGTGGGTAGGTAGGTAGGTAGGTAAGTGAGTGATTGAGTGAGTGATTGAGTGAGTGAGTAAGTAAATAAGTAAATAAGTAAGTAATTAAGTAATTAATTAATTAAGTAAGTAAAGCGAAGTGAAGTGAAGCAAGGCAAAACAAAGCAAAACAAAGGAAAGCAAAGCAAAGCAAAACAAAGCAAAGCAAAGCAAAACAAAACAAAGAAAAGCAAAGAAAAGCAAAACAAATTAAGGCGTAAGTAAGTAACCAGTGGCATCAACATCATCATTATCATGTGATTTTTATGTATGTTTAATTGTCTTTACAAAACAAATCTCTTTTCAGAAGCGTTTCAGTATTATCGCCTTCAGCATAATATGTGTTACTTCCCCATTATTTTGTTAGAATTCATTTGCATTGTCGACCGAAGCACATTGTGCTGTAATTAGATCTCCGATAGTCGCGGTGTTTTTTTTAGACTTTTTTCACTGCTGTTATTTATATTCACTTTTATTTCATTTTTGCCATTGCATATTTATTCAAGTTGGTTAAGAAAACAATTTTCTTATTTGTCCCCAAACATGCTGTACACACTTTCTTTGTAATATACCTTTAAAAACAAATGTGCATTGTAGGCAACATACGCCAAATAATCTAGAAGTCAGCGCTGAAACGACAGAAAAGCTTTACATTTTAGAACATGATTTTAAGATTCAGTACGATATTACAATTTTGATGGAAGCATTCCTTTCTCTTTGTACACATCGCTGTATCATATTTACGTTTCCTAGTAATTCCATATTAGACAAAAGAGTATTTGGACACACTGCTTGCATTATCCTCCGACACTGTGGCCTTATTTAATCCTTGGTTCTTTCTAGAGTTTTCAGAATATCGGCCTTATTACGCAGACGTGCAGTTAGCTTCTCATATTGGGGATCAGGACTTGACAGGCTCATCACAATCGTAAGACACAATATGTTTACGGCAGCGTAGGTTTCGGGACAACATCGGTAACCAACTACCAAGCGAGGCTCAAGAACAAAAACTGTTCCGCGAGTAGGATTGGAAAAAGGGATCCCGATGTGTGCAGGAAAAATAAAGGTAAAGTTCACCCTCGAAGAGCCCATGAAAGCTCAGAGGCAGAGTGCGGAGTAGAGGTGTACCTCCACTATTTAACAGTAGAGGTGTACCTCTACTGTTTAACCTGGGCGCTAGATGCGGAGAAATGATCAACGCCAAGCCCCGTCCCCTTTACCCTCGGGAAAAAAGACCCGGTACCCATTATACAGGAGGCTGGGTGGACCCTAGGGTCGGTCTGGGATCCCGGAGAGCGGGCAGCTGGAAATAGCGCGCGTTGGACATCGCGGCTACCGGTGTTGGCATTGTTGTTGAGATCAAGTTCAGGTAAAATTGTCGCAGCACTTAGTGATTAGTGAATTAAACACGAAGCCACGAAGAATTTGGTAGCGAGCATTTTTAATGTTAACACTAGAAAATAATGTGTGGTCAGATTCAAGTCCCAGTCGCTTTGCTCCCGGGAAAGAGCTCCGGGAATTGTTCACTTTTTACAAGGGTGTAAGTCTCAGAGTCTCTCTGGACTCTTTGGATAAGAAGAAAATTTCTTTTCCACAGTGGTGTATGTACCCAGATTTCCTGCTCGTCCAAGACCTAACCTAGTAGTTGTACCGCGTGATGTATCCCGTACGGCCAATCACGTTTAAAATAAAATGGAATATAAATGTCTGTGAATACTAAGAATAATAACATAACCCTGTATATTGAAGTGGCCATGTGTGGTCTTGTAATTCAAATGGAAACATTTATGATGTACGATAGCATACGGTCAGTCATTTCTCTCTGCTCTTCAACGGCTTCTTGTTATGATTGCTATCCAATGGATGAAATGAAAGAACAATTGAAAACCTTAGTGGAAGAAAGGCGTATCTTAGGTTCAGAATGTGCAAATGATTCCGTACTATAAATCGTCTGACACGGATTGAACTGAGAGTGGTTTAACGGTGTGAGTGTTCATACTTGTCATAGGAAATTCACTCTGGTTCTCTTTCTGCTCTTCCTGGTAGTTGGTCCGATAACATCGAACTCTGTTGGCAGAATCCGAAAGTTTAATAACGACGATACCTAATCCCCCAAATGGACACGGTCCTAATCCAGTTCCACCTCTCTCCGATCTTCACAGCATATTCATCTGATTTATGTAACTAATTAACCAGCTCATTTGAACAAGAATTTAAGGTTTAAACGCTCGCAACAAATACAGCTATTAAAAACGGTCCTGAGACAGTGACATCTCCCTCCTATTTTTAAAAGTGTTTTTGCCATTAATCTCGCTAATTAATTACGTCTCTAGTAAGAGAAGCAGAAGGCTCCACACTGCCTGTACAAAAGCACGAAATTGGACGCGGTCATGATTCAATTCTGACCAATCCACTATTCCAAACCTCTTTTTCTAAGAACTGCCTTTTTAATTAACAATATTTGGGTAGCAAATCCCGAAAATTCTTTAAGTTTGTTGCCAAATTCCTCCTGAGACACTACCATCCGCCTCCCGGCCTCTCAGTTCATTTATACACGATTTAAAGTATTGTTTTTCCAATTCCTTTCTTATCTTCCAGCTGATCATTTCCAAGCGCTTTCTTTTAAAAATTTAGATTTATCTCACGTTCATCCACCTGCGGTTTCTCAGGACAGGTTTCTTCTGGTATAGTCTGTATATTTTCCTGACAATTTTCTCCCTAAAATTAATTACGAGAGTGCTCTACCAGTAAACCAGTATTACCCCTACAATAAGGAAATGCCACGTCACAATTATTATTAGCCAATATTATGAAAAATTTAGATTTTTAAATAATATGTTTGACCGGATTCATCAGAGGCAGGATAGACTGGCAAAGCAGACTCCTCTGAACAAGTCAACGGACCTTAGAGTTCTGTAATTTAGTAGCTACATGGTTAACCATATCGGTTTCTTTCTGTGTATGCGCTGCATAATTTAAATTTGTAAATATTTCACTTCAGCTAATAACCAACAAATGCACCTATGTAACTTTCACTTAAAACACTTTAAAACACTTATAACCACTCCGACATATTTCGATCTTTTCAGATCATCATCAAGGAGTTTCGTCGTTCCTTGCTAACGTTATTACATATTCACGATTTAGTTCGTTTTTGTAAACAAGTTGTTGTGGCAGCATATCATGTTGTGTAGGAATCTGCTGTAGAGAGTATAGTTGGCTAGGTGTGCGTCTAGCCAACTACACTCTCTACAACATGCTATTACGTAGCATATGAAGCACACCTAGCCAACTACACTCTCTACAACAGATTTCTACACAACATGATCTGCTGCCACAACAACTTGCTTACAAAAACGAACTAAATCGTGAATATGTAATAACTTTAGCAAAGAACGACGAAACTCCCTGATGATGATCTGAAAAGATCGAAACATGTCGGAGTGGTTTTAAGTGTATTAAAGTGTTTTAAGTGAAAATTACATAGGTGCATTTGTTGGTTAATAGTTGAAGTGATTTTAGGAAATGGACGGTGCAACGACGAGATTCATTGTAAATATTTATTTCTTATTTTGCATGTTTTTTTTTCTAACGACATTTTCTGTAGCAATGAAAGTGTTAAGTTTTTGTGTTCAAAGTTCATCTCACGGTTTCTTGATTTGGACTTCGTTGTTGTGTTGTTCATTCTGTCACTCACAGAATAAATTTGATTTCTGCTTTTTCCGTCCTGGTTTCTATTTTCCGTTGCGTAGTTTTGCGTATGAAACTTACGCGAATGGGAAGATGAAGGGAAAGAGTTTTCGAATCATTTAATGTTTCATGTCTTATATGTACTTCAAACAACACAAAATAGTAAGGGTTCAGAACATAAGATCTGAGATTGTCACTGCTGTGAGCGTTAAGTTTAGGGATCTCTTGGATGTGACTTTATGTATACCATGAACATTTCGAATGAACGTGGTACCCTTCTCGTCAGAGTCGCATGATTTCGACCCTGAATATCAAGGCAGCAGTTTTATCTGAATGGTTGTTTGATAACATACCTCAATACCTCAGTACCTCAGTACCTCAATACACGACTTCCAATACCGGAAGATTGTAATACTGACTAAGCTGCATGTTTCAAATTAGTCAAAACATTTATACTAATATTGAAGATTTCTTCAGTAATAAAGACCTTCTGTACAGTAAAGAAAACAAACATCTAGTAATGTAACTTACTGTCCTTACTGATCACGTAACAGTCCAGAATTTTAGAGAACTTCAGGCAGAATATTGCTTTCATTGTCTTCCTCCTTACAATTCAAATGGAACGAAACGAAGAAGCTGCCGACATTCTGTTTTAGAATCTGCTGTGACTCCTCGTTTCTTGTTCCACAGAAGACTGAATTTTTTTATTGCTTTTTATTTCTTTGAGATTTCTTATTAAGATTATGCCTCCGTCACTTTCACAAAGAGCCTCGAAAGGAGATTTTGGTAAGAAATTTCTAATTGTTTCCAGTACATGTGATAGCTTTTTCAATACTCATGTTTTACGTCTAAGTTTCACGCCGTTATTGTCTTTATCACACTAGTGACATCACGTCTCGCATAAATGAGTGTGGCCACGAGTTATGGTAATGGACAGACAGAGAGACAGAGAGAGACAGAGAGAGCATCACGACTGTCCAAACTAATGTAAAATTTATGGCTATTATGTCGCCGAGGAATCATGCGTATTTTATTCTTGTCTTATACCATCTTGGGGTCTTCGCCCTTCTGAGATGTTCCTTGGGGCAGGTTGGTAATTGGTTACCGGCATTTCTGCACAGCTTATAGTTTCCATGTTCAAGGGTGGAAGAAGAAGAAGAAGTCCCAGAAGAGTGAAAACCTCAGCAGAACCGCGACGGAAACCTCAAATCACTTACGCCAAATATCTGCAGCGTGGTAGCTAGGCTCTAGTGTTTCGGGGGAATATCTTTCCTCTATGTTTAAAGCTCAATATGCAAACATGTTCCTCCTAGGTGGCGGTATCCACTTATTAGGCTACAACGCAGATTCATAGCACAGTCTAATGTCGAAAACTGCTGGACAACAGAAGGAAAATGTGACATAAAAAGTCGCGGTCTATTTCAGGATATCACAACATCTGCCTGGAATACTGAATGTAATTTTGAATACTGTGTCTCCAGGTTTATGCATCTCAAGATAAACATTTGAAGCACAGTGCCTACAATACACAAACCTGCGACTTGTGTTCCATTGGCTATGAAAAATGTTGCGAAGATTGTCGTTGCTGTATCTGAAATATCTGATAGAGATACGCTGTTAGCCGAGAAGTGTGCGGATGCCGTTTGAGAAGACTGAGACTTCTGAAGTTTTGTACACTCACGGTTGTGGGGCGCCACTAATGCTAATGACTTAGGCAGACAGAACTTTTATCAAGCAATGGTTGCGTCAGATATTATTAGAAAAATACAATTTAGCATAAGTAGTAGAGGATGGACATAATTATAGCATGTGCGAACCGAGGAAGTTAGACCAGTTAAATAACTTCTAGACAGAAGAGGGACGAGATTACTCAGTGGCTAAGCTGCAGGATGGAAGACGGAAGAATATGCTTTCGATTTTCGGCAGAGAACTTTTCCTCCATAGAAAATTTGTCATCTAGTGCTGGCGTTCTTTTCTATATAGAAACAGAGTGTGAAACAACTCACGACCGTTGAGTGCCGCGATTTGGACATTTGGAGCTCTAGCTCCAGTCCTAAATATTTTATACCATACGAGGGGGTGCTGATAAGTCCTTAGCCCAACCAACTTCCTGATGTCGTAGGACGAATCGACAATGTCGTTGGAATGAGGGGTCTGCTCATGTGCCGAATTGAAAGTCTTTTCTTGTTACAGAGGCTGATAGGAAGCATGTCAGGAGACGTGCACGATTTTAACAACATGGAGACGCGAACTGTCATCAAGTTTCTTTTTTCCTGCAAGGCAAGGCTCGAAGGAAATTCAAACCATTCTCACAGAAATATTAGGGGAACATGCATCATTATATACCACGGTCAAAAACTGGGTGGCCCAGTTCAAATGTGTTGATTTTTCCACCTGTGATGCGCCTCGTCCTGGACGACCCAAAACAGTGACCACCCCGAAGATTATTGATCAAATTCACGAGTTAATCTTGAAAGACCGCCGGATTTCGGCTGAATCAATAGCTGAGCAACTGAGCATCTCACGCGAGCGGGTTGGATCCATCATTAATGAAGATTTGGACATGCGGAAGCTCTCCGCGAATTGGGTCCCGAAATGCCTGAACGTGGATCAAAAACGTCAACGGTGCCAGTCGTCTGAACAACTTTTGGAATTTTTTCGGCGCGATCCAAACATTTCCTGTTGCGATTGGTGATCATGGATGAAACCTGGTTATATCACTATGACCCGAAGGCAAAGCAACAATCAATGGAGTGGCGTCATAACGGCCCACCCCGCCCACCCCAGAAATCCGCTGGAAAAGTTCTCGCCTCGATTTTTAGGATCAAGACGGCATCCTCCTCATTGATTATCTTCCAAAGTGCCAAACTATCAACTCGGAGTATTACTTATCTCTGCTGGTGCAATTGGAGGACATTTTGAAGGAAAATTCCGCTGGAAGATCACCAAGGGGGTCTTGTTGTTGCACGACAATACCCCGGCTCACCGGTCACTTGCAACCCAGAAGAAACTCGGCTTCCAATGTCTTGATCAACCACCCTATTCTCCGGATCTGGCCCCGTCGGACTACCACCTGTTCCCTGGACTGAAAAAACGAGTGAAAGGTCGCCGTTTTTCGTCCGACGCGGAGGTCATTGCTGCCGCGGAAACCTGGTTGGACGGACAGCCTTCTGGTTTTTTTTTGTGAGTTGCTTGCAAAAGTTAGAGCAACGGGCTAAGAAGTGTATTGAGCTTCGTGAGGAGTATGTTGAATAAATCCCGAGTTTGGTCGCTGTAGCTTGTTTCCTTCCTGGTCGGGCTAATGACTTATCAGCATCTCCTCGTAGAGCTGTTAGCTGAGATGCAACGGTTTTACCTTTGCAAGGGTACAGAGTTGAAGGGTGTGGACTGCATTCATTATGCTCGGACGAGAGACCACTTTCGTGATATTTTGAAACGGGATGTATCTTCTGCGTGAATTAATGTCAGAAATCTCTTGAGTTGCTTTGCGCTGGGCTCTTTGGAATTAGTTAATTTGTGGATACCCCTGTTACGCAGAACCTCCCACGCGTCTTTTGTCATCAATTTCTCTTTCTTTGACACTAACTGAAATGCAGTGCTAAAGAACGACCAGACTGCTTGCGCAGTTAAAGTTCAGATCTGCGATTTGGTCGGTCGAAAATACGTTTGTCTGTTCAGAAGACAGCGCTCACGTTTTCGCATGTTCCTCATACCACTATTTTCGTATTTTATGTAAGTCATGACTCAGACTTCTTCCTCGATAGATGTTTTCGTGGATAAATGTAACCACCTCCAGCAAATTATACAATTTCCGGTCACAAACACTGAATCTCACACAAAGAACGTATGCAAAGGCGCCAGTAGGTCTTTGTGCTTGTAGCTGATCCAGCGTGTTCGTTATTCTTGATAACGTGGCAACTCATACACATAAAGTGGGTCAAGACAGTTTATTTGTGCATTCGGTAAATGTAGAATACATCCGTGATAACATTTTGGGTACTTAAGATGGTGACTACGAAGATGTGTTTTGGGATGTGATGCCATGTAATCTGATGGATACCTAAGGACGTTTCAGAGGAACTTGTTCTTTCTATCAGCAGGGTACAAAGAAACCAGGTTTCCTTAAAATTTCTGTTTATTTCTATCAGTCTACAAGGCGCCCCGTCTCGTAATGTAGTTAATAACTTGCAGAATGTTTTCGGAAATAAAGTATATTAGTTAAATATTCATTGAGATATAAAATAGTGTAATAAAATTGGACGTGGTGTTCAATGGATCATTCGTATCTATGCTTTCTGTGTATTGTTATAAAGTTTGTAGGTATTGCAAAGCGTTTACACATTTTTTGAAGCAGGAAGTTTGTTACTGGTAACAAACGGTAACTGATCTTTTATGTATATTTAGCGGACGGTGGCTACTGTCTCTCGTCACTCATCATTAACTCCATAAAACATGTATTTTATGGAAGGAATACCAAAAATGCATTTCCTACATCACCCAGAATATACTGTATTTTTTTACGTAATTGGACTGGTTACTTCCAACACTTTTTTTTTTTCTGAGAATCATACGGAACACAAAAATTTACACGTGTGGAACCACCGCACACTATTAATTGTTAGAACACGTGGCACATATAATTAGCAGTGTGAGCTGAAGGGTTAAGCTGAAGGTATTCATGTCACTTTGTGAGTACTGTAGACACTTTTAACTTTTTTATGCTTTCAGGAAGGTTTTACTGCAGCGAAACGCCTTGTACATTTTCCACTTACGGTTTATTTAATGAAAGTGGTTAAGGGGAATAACTTTCATACGGGTGAATATTATTTTGAATTTTAGTATTCATAGCAGGCAGTAGGTAAGCAAAAGATATGAGGTACAGATCTGAGAACAGATGCGATCGAAGGCGGTGGGTCTCATGTTTATTAACTGAATAAATTTATAAGTGGATTTCAAGGTAATTTTGTCTCTGTGATTAATTAAGCACTACGTCGTGAATGTGTATGGGGTAGTTAAATGGCAACTACCTGTGTACTTGGCCTGTCAAATATATGAAGCTTATTGTAGAATAAAATATGAAATAATGAGACATAAGAGCCAAGGAGTGAAGGAGCACATATGTATTGTCACTTCAAGTTTATTTTGAGGTTCTAATTTCTCTTTTCAGCAGCGGTAGTAGTCCAAGTTTATGTTGAGAAGGCTGACCTTCTGATTTACATAAATGGATACACCGAAGTAACCGAGTTACCAAATGTATTCATAACGCATTAGTGCTGGCGCCTTCTCTGTCCTGCTGCATCTACATTTTCAATTCATGAACCTACCTTTTGTTTTTCTCATATAAATAGTATGAAATATGCAAAAACAAAGAGCAGTGGCAAAATTCGTGGAACCGTTCCTTTTCATGAGATGGCATGTCCTAAGCGTAACGTGTTTAACAATCTTGAGGAGAGGTAAGCCTTACTAAAAATGTATATCTATATGGAACTTGTGCTTATTTGTACCTACAACTTTTACAAGAAGCGGTCTTCACTTCGGTAAATACGTTATGAGTTGCGCTGTAGATGTGTTCAAAAACAAATATAGTTTTCGAGAGAAGGGAGCAGTGCGTCTATGAATTTTAGTATAACTGGCCAGTGCCACACTTTATGAAGTCGCTTTTAGCAATTCTCACTTTGGTAGCGACGAAGGGGCACAAAGACCGATCGGACAGGTACGAGGCTCGACGTTCAAAAGGGTATTTGTGAAAACGTTTGTGGGATATGACACCATGTCGGATGGTAATAATAATGGAAGTTTCAGGGTGGTCCGAGCTGGTCCGCGAGCTCCAGTTTCGGTAACCCTACCGTAATGTAAAAATTATACTGAGCTGAAAACTGTAAAGAAACGCCAAAGGCTCGGAAGCGTCATTTGTTATTTTACTAGGCAACTGATGTCCAACTGTCCTTTTCGCAACGTGTATCACTAAGGTACGAAACTTTTTTTCGTGATACTGTGGACTGCTAATATCTTACATTCTTGGTGGATGGTTTGGGAGATGCCATAAGCTGGTGATCTTTGTTACCTTATTAGTCTTCATGTGCAAACGATGCATAAATACACGTTATGTAGTTAACTCAGGAACGTAGCAGATCTCAACCGACTTACACGATATAGCCTAGTAGCGAAACTCTCTATGCGATGTATTTGTTTAACCGTTTAAATAGGAAAGAGAGAGAATTCTGAAGGAAAATATGAGACCGAGGCTTTCGTATGTCAGTTTGACGGAGAAAAAGGCCTGAAGAAGAATAAGGAAAATAAATATACGACGGAGAAGGACGTTGCAGTGAGAGTCACTTCATTAGTTCAAAAGGGAGACATTTATACGTTACTGCTCTGAAGGTTTCCGATTTGTATACGCTCGTTTTTCTAATAAATATATAACCTGGAGGTAATGTGTCGCCTGAAATTTATGTATGGAATTTTAGAGTATTTGAAATTTAAATTCCTACCACAGAGTAAACAGACTTCTGATTAATTACGAAAGACAAATTACTAATGATATTTGGAGAAGCAATTGAAAGGGAGACACAGAAACTTTACTGTTCTGAAGGTTCTCAGGGTATATACGCTTATTTTTCTGATAAATATATAACCTGGAGGCAATGTGTCGACTGAAATTTATGTATGGAATATTCGAGTATTTGAAATTTCAGTTCCCACCTCAAAGTAAACAAACTGCTGCTTAACTACGAAAGGCAAATTACTTATGATATTTAGGGAAGTAATTGCGCCTTAGCACATTTTAAGAACCACCCGAAATCCGTAAACACAACGGGTGGGAAAATTGATGATTTTTATATTAAAGAGAGTGGTACATGTAATAACCACTGTGCTTTAAAGGATTATTGTAAAAGGCCTGTGGTTGTAAGTTTCATGTCAAATGAATAGCACAGAAATACATTAGGAAGGTTTATGTGTTCTCCGTACTGAGTTGAACTAAATATGTAAATGTGATATGCATATCTCCCTCGGTCCGGCGACTTGGGTTCAAGTATGGACGTCCCTTTTACAGTGATTTAAAGTGGCAGGTTGAGTTCTGTGATGGATAGTAGTTCGGCTGTTTTAATACGGCTTTCAGATCACCGTACGACTCGGAAGTTCTGTCTCGGTGTATTTAACATAGACCTACTATTCTTTCTCCAGAACTTAATAGATCATGAATAGACAACATGAAACGACGGACAAGATCCTGAGTCAGATCTATCCAACGTCCCTCGTAACAATGCATTTTATAAGACGTTCCTTAATATTACTCCCTTTCATTTCAATCTTCCAAATGGTTGTTGTCCACGAATTTTTGACTCCAAATTATTTGTAGATCAACTTGCAAGCTTCTGCTCTTTTTATTTTATCGTAAAGAAATATTACTTAACCGTCAACTCAACGTGCATAAGTGTATGTAAGTTTTGAAACACAAGATCCTTTTCTATGAATATCCTGCCAAGGATTTTATACTATGAAGTATTTATTGCATCAGTTGTGATTTTCCCAAATTGCTTTACTTCTGAGGTAATCCTCACGGGGAAACTGGCAGGCTGGGCGAGTGTTGGCCAGTGAGGGTTTCCTGAGTAAGTAAAGACGAAACAACGACGAAGTGAACTGCCCACATTGTGACATTATGTCCGCAAAAAGACTTTCATCTCTTTGGACTAGTAAGCAGATTATATTACATTTTTGTTCGTCATGTAAATGTACGTGTCGCAGACCTTTACTAAAGGGGAATTTCGAGTTGTTGTTAGATTTAAACCGTGGGCAAGTTAGACTGCTCCACAGAGGTCGCAATATATAGGCCTATATGTATGTATATATATATATATGTATATGTATATGTATATATATGTGTGTGTGTGTATACATAGACCTATATAATAAAAGTTTATAATTATTAGCAGATGGGTTGGACTGCCCGGTGTTCAAAACCCGTTGGGGACGAGAGTTTTCATACCCTCCTTTATCGTCTCCGAGAACCACCCAGGCTCCTGTACAAAGGGTTCCACGGTAACGCGGTCGGAGCGTGATGTTGACCACTCGCCCTTATAGCGCCGAGGTTGTGTATGGATTGATTTATACTTACACCTTCACTCAGTGCCTTCATAGAAGGTTAAAAGGCAGCCTTACTTTTTTAATGTTAAGGCGAATTAAAGAATGATTAGTAATAATTAAACGGAGTGGGTATTGGGGATGCGGTAGTAATTTAGTATGAGATACTATCCCACATTTGTCTGGGTAAAATCAAGGAAAACCTTAGTCACGGCAACTGGCGTTCTGTCCGATATTCGAAATGGATACTTCCCGAGTACATGTCACGAACGTTGTCTGTGGCACGCGCTTTTTGTTGTGATTACAATATTATTTTTCTTCCTTCTGCAGTTGTTTTTCTTATTTTTGGTCTTCCTATGCAGATTATGTTATAAGACATAAAAGTGTACGTAACAGGTTTAGAAACCAATAACGTGATGGAAGGTTCGAGTGGAACGTAAGGAAAGTCAGCCTTCATGCAGTAAAATGCGCCTTTTCCGAGACCTGCCGATATCAATCATTAAAGGAGGCTCGTGCGATGCACGCTTTTGCAGGTTGTGCGTTTCTTATTGTGATATTAAAATTACGAGTCGATTTTGCTCGCCGCGTGCAGCCCTTCGGTCGTATTTTAGCATGTTTCGCAACCGGTGGTCAAAATGACGACCTTAGAAAATACCGGCAACAATAGCAATAATTTCATAGTCTTTGCCACTAGTCATATCGATTTTATGTGTTCCATTTCTCTGTTCATACTTTACAGAACTTCGTGTGGAAAGCAGACATGGAGATGAGAAACTTTCTAATATACATAAGCCTTAGGGTATATACGTATTTATCGTGATGACGACTTATAAGTTCTTTCGTTTAATTGCACACCTAATTTGTTATTATGATAAGGATAGGACCACGCCCCCAGTAGGCGGGTTGCTGTGAAGTGTGACTTTTTGCGTATGTAAATACTAGTGTTTCCCTTTGGGCTCTTGTCCCTCTTGATCTATACCTTTCATTTTATTGATATCATCATTATCATCATTGTAACTGGTAAAATTTAGTTTATCTTCATTGTTTTTGTGGAAATTTAAAATCAATCTTTAACTTAATAATTTAACATTTCAAAAATCATACAACACATTCACTGTATCTAGTCAAAATCCTTCACTCTCTGTATTATAATAAAACTCCTACATTCTTCGTTTCTCAAAAAGTCTTTTTCAATGACGCGTGAAAATTAAGGACACAAGTGTACGTACAATACATACACAATGCAATTATGAACAAGGTGCAAGGTTTTCCTGCATTGTGGATGCATAGGATGTTAAATATCCAGTTAACATTGGGCAAGCTTTAATATTTAAAACACACATACACATACATATACACACACATACACACACACAACCTTGTTATCTTGACTAAAAGTGTACTATTTTCATTGTATGTTATAGTATATTTACAAGACACGCGATAATCAAAAATTAAAAAATTAAGTCAACCTATTACGAGCAATGAAAGTCCATAGGGTGAATGGAGGCCCAGTAGCTCTACACTTTCTTTAATCTCGGCGTTAAATGAGGTGGGTAAAAATAGAATTAAAAGGAAAACACGTTATAAAGTTTACATTTCATCGTACATGTATTATTTTTCGTTAACTAACATATAATTGTTTTTTATATACCGGAGTGAGAAATATTCAGCTCTGTGAGTAAGGTTAATTTAGTTGTCCGAACGTAAACTGTCTGCCTGTCTGTCCAGCTAATTGTGTTTTTGTCTATGAAGATTAGAAGAAAAGGGAATATTACTGGAAGAGTAGGAGAACAACAACTAAGGAGAGATAGGAGAAGAGAAGTATTATAAAACATACGTAGGCGGACCAACATATCCGCAGTTTACCGCGGCTAGAAAAAATTTGGAAAATTAAACAAATAAACGTTTCTTAAGTTTCAAAACCCGCGCCAAGCGAGAATGGGCCGTAACATGGTGACATATAGCAGGCCAAACGTCCCCAGTCCTCAACTCATTTCCCTTTGTCCCCAAACCCACGCTTCCCCGAAACTTGCCAGCATTCTGCTTCTAGCTTTCTCGCTGTTTGAATCAGTTGCCGCGTTATCGTAGTGTTTGTGTTCAGAAAGTCCTTATGTACTGTAATAATGTCCCCAAAGCGTAAGAGTAGTGATGCTGATAGTGCTTCTAAGCCTAAGAGAACCCGTGATATCCTTTCCATTAGTGAGAAAGTGAAAATTCTGGTTATGATTGAAATAAAAAAGAGTGTGTGGATATTGCCAAGTTGTGTGGCAAGAACGAATCTTCTATTCGTGAAGTGATAAAGAACAAAAAAAAATCGTGCTAGTTTTTTGTTGCACCTCAAACTGCAAAAGTTACTGCTATAGCGCGTGATAAAGTGTTAATGAAGGTGGAAAAACCTTAAATTTCTGGATGGAAGATATTAATAGAAAGAGGGTACCCCTCTTTGTTACACTTTATTATTACTTTATTTAATGTTGGCAATGTCTTATTTTGCGTAATTTATAAATTAAACTTTACCGTATTTATACATGTTACACAAATGTCACATTATGTCACGTTATATATAGCGTTCGGTCTTGGGACGTATTACCCGCGGACACAGGGGTCCGCCTGTGTGAGGTTTGTAACAGTTATCTTCATCTTACTGTGGGAAGGTTTGATCGCTCTACAGCGAAACTTCGGCCTTGAAAATAATAGACGTCTGGAGACGATCCAGAGTAAGTATGTTTATCATGGGAATGCATTAATTATACTTGTTTTCTGTTATAAGTGGTTAGCATGCAGACAGCGAGGCAGACAGCCTGTATTTGGAAAACATATCCGAAACATGTAGTCCAAATTATGCCGTAGCTTACTTTGTGGGTAACTTGTCCTCTGCCGGCAGAGGCACTGCTGTGAATACTGATGGTCAGTGAGCTGTCAGACTGACACTGTGTCAAGCGAAGGATCTGTGTTATTTTCTTATTCTACCTCTTAGTAGGATATCGCAAACCACATCGAAACAGATTGTTTTTTAATTGCAGACTTTCACAAGTCTCTTGCTTCCTGTAAGTCTATACACAATGAAATTTTGTGTCTGTTTATAGCTGTTTCCGGTTTCCTGCCGTACAGATCTTTTATATACTAGTAAGTTTGCCTTTTAGGCCAGTGAAGGCTGTTAATGCAGTGTGCTTATTGAGTTACAGCCTTTGGATTTAATTCAAGTCATGCTTCTCATTCTTTCTTAATCACGCTGACATGACTAAGCATATACTTCAATTCCTTGAGTGTTAGTCAGTTCCTTCTTTAAAGTTTTAACCCTCATATATTGTGATTTTGACAAGTAAAGTAGCCATATCGGAGCGAAGAATAGATAGTTGCTTCTACTGTTTAATAAAACCTTACATACGCTAAAGCATCTAAAGAACTGTACACAGGATTTCAGGTTTGCAGTACGGTAAAGATTCGTATTTTAACGTTATGAACTGTAACACCGTGCTGTAAAGTGGCAGACGGGTATCAAAATTTCGGAGGAACGTACTTCATCCTACCTGCCAGTGTGTACGTAAATCAGCAGGTTTTATCAAATGGATTTTGATTTTGGATGTTTTTTTGAAGTAATTTGGCGCGTGGGCAAACCGCAAGAGTTTCCAAAGAAAATTAATATGATGTAATAAATTTTCTTAAATTTACACAAGATTCCTTTTAAATAAGGGAGTATTGGATGGTAGAATTAATCATCAGTAAATTATTTACGTGAATTTAAGTGGAAAAATCATGCAGTATACATTGTGGTAATAATCCGTAACATCTTTGCAACAGCCACAAATTAAACAAAATAAATAAATAACAATATACATTTTGCTAGAGTGAGAATGACAAAGTGCATGTAGTAAGCAAATAACAGCATTAATTGGAGTACCAATTCGTGGTTAGCATTTTTCACCCGACAGTGCACCTATTGTAAAACACCAGGCTGAATTTTCCTTAGATTGGCGCTCGTCTTGCCACATAACTAGGTATTTGGAACTAAGGGGTAACCATCCCACAAAGTCCACCACCTACCATGCACTCCATCATCAGTTAATGTAGGGATACCTACAGGTCCTCGTTCTCGAAGCAGTAGATATCTGTGAAGGAGAAGGTTGATAAGTTGGGAGTGGTTAGGATAAACAGGAAGTTACGGGTTATACTCGTACATTTACAGGTTAGCTATATTGTTTATTAACACGTTTAGACGTTCATTAAGTAATCGTGTATGAGTATTATTGTTTGTACGGTGCAAGGGTTTGCTATGTAAAACAACAGGAGATTTGTCTTCAGGAAAGCTACTGCTGTTTTATCGGTCAGTGGAACCAAAAGTTGAGAGCCAACGGGCTGTCACGAAAATCCTAGCACGAATTTGAGTGAATTGGGAAGAAGAATAAGAAGAAGAAGGAGAAAGAAAAGGAGAAGAGGAAGGAGGAGAAGTAGAAAGAGAAGGAGGAGAAGGAGGAGGAGGAAAAGGAGGAGGAGAAGGAGAAGGAGAAGAAGGAGGAGAAGGAGGAGGAGGACGAAGAGACACAGACAAAATTGGACAGGACATGTGAGAAATATAAGAACTGGCAAGAGTGTGGATGTTACGGAGGAATGGGATTGAGCATACGAGAAATGAAAAATTATGAAGAGAAGACATAGTAGGAACAGTGCGGAGTGGGTGATGAGATAGAAGAGAGGAAGGATAATAAAGAGAAGCGAAGGAAGAGTGCAAAAGAGAAGAGTGATCAGCAGAGCAAGAAATGGATTACAAAATAAATAAAGAGCAGTATATGGAGGAGGGAAATACGGTGAGAGAGGTAGTAAGACGAGGGATGAAGGTGGGAGGAAAAAGAGTGCACGGTTCTAAAGAATCAGAAGAAAGAGCCAAAGGAGGGTAGAGGAGAAGGACGTACAGATAAATACCGAAGGGGCGAAACATAGGAATTATATTTATTGGCATGTAAGAAACTATGCTCTCTTTGACAGGAAGTCATTATATCTAATCTGTGACCCAGCAGAAGAAAGTATAGTTAATGTGAACGTTGAGGAGTGTAATTAACGATTTAATGTAAGAGTAGGAACAGCTGCTGTTGCCAAAATCTACTCACATTCATTGATCAGCAGCAAATGGCGCAAACATTAAACAACACTGAGTTGAACTACCTAATATTTTAAGTCGTTGTGTTTGAACGTGAACCTGGCCAAGCCCATAATCTCACTCCTGATGCGGTGAGGATCACTCGCGAGGCTTGGCGTGAGAGCAGGCAATTATTATTGGGGAGTCCGCCTGTTACTCATTCCACATGATCTGGGCCTTATATAGCTCCACATACACACAGTTGGAGTCACACATCAACTGGAGTCTGCTTAAAGGGTTAACATTTCCTGTTTTCTGTTTGGGAGATTCTCGGTTAGGCTCTCGGTAGCCTGAAATTTTTCTCAGGTTTTTGCAAGCTGTTGTTGTATAATACCTCGAAATTATTCACCGTGACATCCTTAAAAACAGTTCAAAATTCATTACTCTCTATAACCGAAACTATATAAATGGGCATATAAAGTGATGCTGTTCCATAAACGAAGAAGAGTATAGAAGAGAAGGGAAAGAAATTCTTGTTCAGAGACCAATTAGATTAGGGCGTCACAGGTGGTCATGAGACCGTTCATGACGCAGGAAATCAGAAATAAAGTCCCTAGCAATTATCGTTGCAGTATTTGGATTTTGTGACTTCTTTTATCGGCAATGTTACGGACACTGTTATTGAAGGTGACTACTGTGACTGTGGTTCTATAGGATGTGACGTGTGTTCTTGTAGATAATAACTTGTGCTTGATTTATAAGGTACTAACGTTTCGGAGAAACCTGCCGCCTCTGTATTCATTCCTGAAGACGCAGATAGTAGGCTGCTCAGAAACATTTCTGCTGTAGATATAGGCAGGATATTCTGTAAAACGTGCGTACATATCTTCTAGACTATGCGGTATCATTCCTACAATGACAACAATTTCCTCAATGTGTCAGAATTTATAAATGAGGTGAAGACGTAAATAATTGTATTTGTGTTTGGAAAATTTGTAGTCGAATTCTATACTTCTGTCAGTTGTGCACAGAAATGTATATGGGAAGTGTAGCTGGGGACTTTGGTTTTATAGCAGTTCTGGCTAGCTCTGTCATTTAGAATGGATTAATCAGAATGTTATGAAGTTCGTTAGAGAACTTGGGTTTATTTTCGTAAAAGAGTCCACGCATTATCATTTTACAGCATATTGACGTTTAAGTGAGGTGTGTAATGAGACGCATTGTTGTCTGATACAACACACGAATTTATGCTGTAGTACTCATTACGTCTGCTGGCTCCATTTTGTGTAGAGCTCTTTTCGTATCGGATCATTTTACTCTCTTTTTATCTCTCCACTCTTTATCATGATCTTCTTTTCAGATTTTTTCAGCTTCTTTAGGATTTACTCTCCATTCCATTGCTGAGTTATTCCAAGCTCTAGTTTTTACCTCACGGAAACAATCGCCTTGCTCCATAAGCTTGGATTCTGGACATCTCCTTATTTTATTTATAATCACAGTTGAATTTTCTCTCTGCTCTGCGAAGTATAAAAATAGCTGGTCACGAAGTTCGGCTGTGTTTTAATGTTATCAGCCACTTGATTGGCTTCAAACGGTTTTCGGTACACCACATACAACGCAAACGGAATAGTTGATGATGTTTGACATCCAGAGGACCGTGCATATTGATGTATTCTTATAATGAAAGTCAACGAGATGCACTATTTCTCAGATTTATTTGATAAAGTACTCTACATGTTTCGGACAAGTCCACTGTCCATCACCAGGAGTATATCAACAATGTATACACGCAATAGGTATTTGTCATGCTAGTTCTGTTGGCGTGTGCTAGCAGACGCCAACAGAACTAGCATGACCAATACGTATTGCGTGTATACATTGTTGAGATACCCCTGATGATGGACAATGGACTTGTCCGAAACATGTAGAGTACTTTATCAAATAAATCTGAGAAATAGTGCATCTCGTTGAATTTCATTATAAGAACTGATGATGTTTATACGGCTGTCTTTGAAAATACTAAATGATTTGTACAGAGATAAAATTCAACAATTGAGGCAATGCACGTTTCTGACTTACGTATCTGCTGTATTTGATACCAGTTCTTTAGATAACACACAAACCTATCAGCTGGTACCGCTTCTTAAAATTCACCTCCCAGTATCGCTTTTTGTGGGCCTTTGAATGAAGAACACGTTCAACAGATAATACTGTAATTTAAGATGTGATGTTTTCATGACGATGCAAATTCATGGGCTATTGTCGTGTTCTAAGTTACAACACTGCGTAATATAGTAGGTTTCGGTGGAAAATACGGCCTATATTTTCAGGATGTGATCTTTGTTACCCACTTAAAAGTGCACGCGATTTAACGCACTGCAGCACAATGACACTCATCTTCTGTTGACTCTCGATCTAGTGGTCTGTCCTTTTTCTCCATGGACAGGGTAAAATCGTCTAATATGGGATAGCTTTTTTTTTTTGTTACTGTGACGATGCAGTCTATAACAACGAAACAACTTGTAGCTTATTTACGAAGCTTTACTAGTGTGAACTAATCACAGTAGTCATTAGTTCGTGAACATAATTCACCATGGAGATAATCACAATGTTGCGAAACAGGTAAATCGGCAGGTAATACGGAGTGGTTCCTATTACCGGGTACTAAAGGTCTCTCACATTTAATAGAATCAAGTGATTCAGGAAATCCAAAAAAGAACGTTTATTAACTACAATTACAAAAAAAAGGTGTTTTTAGCACGTTTAGCGGTAGTAGTAAACAGCGATTTGTCATCACAGACACATGCTACATACGAAGGCACTTGTCAGTCCGCACAAACAGTGTTTTTCCACGTTAGATATTCTTCCTCGTCGTGATTTTCAGGGAAGAATCCAGCATAGTATGAACACTGGACGCCAGCTTCATCCCTTCTTTTTATTGCCCATCAATCGTCTTCTTCTCACTCCGAAGAAATAGCTAAGGTTCATGATATTAAAAGAGATGGTTTCTTAACCCTTTTCCTTGTTTTCACTATGAATTTGTTAGGTGTAATTCTTCTAGCGATAGGGTTTTCTCTTTTGTTGTTTCCCTTTAGTTTTGTAGTAATTCTTACAAAGGGACTTACGACAGTTATTCCTGTGTCAGTACTATTGTTCTCTCTTCTTTTCACCAATTCCGCCCAGTGCGGAAAGGCGTTTATGATCTTCTCCGAACCGACTGTAGAAAAACTAAGATAGTGTTTGACTTGTTCTGAAGTTGAAGGCAAAGGACACAGATTTGCGATATGGACTTGTCTGCTTGATGAAAATCCGGGTGTGTTTGAAGTGGGTGCTCTTGATTCACTAGGAAAGACTGTGGGCAAATTATAAGGCACTAATGTCGATAGATTAGAACCCTGCCTACTTAAAGGAATTTAGCTCTCTGCTAGGGCACATGGATTTTTCATGAGAATGAAATTCAGAATCTTCTTCTTCTTCTTCTTCTTCTTCTTCTTCTTCTTCTTCTTCTTCTTCTTCTTCTTCTTCTTCTTCTTCTTCTT
>Ga0123357_10002478_pt1 | contig 20623 bp, 18 predicted proteins | sample TergutEmb28metaG_FD_89873 | JGI IMG/M metagenome (GOLD analysis project Ga0123357, IMG submission 89873) | Embiratermes neotenicus P4 segment gut microbial communities from Petit-Saut dam, French Guiana - Emb289 P4 | ecosystem: Host-associated > Arthropoda: Insects > Digestive system > Gut ... | reverse complement strand
TCAGTAAAGAGCTTGTCGACAGTGCAGATGGTGATGTCAGTAAAGAGCTTGTCGACAGTGCAGATGCTGATGTCAGTATAGAGCTTGTTGACAGTGCAGATGGTGATGTCAGTAAAGAGCTTGTCGACAGTGCAGATGCCGATGTCAGTATAGAGCTTGTCGACAGTGCAGATGGTGATGTCAGTAAAGAGCTTGTCAACAGTGCAGATGCTGATGAAAACATTTTTAAAGAGCAGCATCACTGGTGATGAGACTATGAAGTTAAACAAGCCCAGTCTTTGCACTGGGTCTCAAAAATGTCACCCAAACCCAAAAAAAGCACATCAAGTTTGGTCTAATGTGAAAGTGATGCTTTCTGTGTTTTTTGATTTTGAGGGCATAATTCACCATGAATTTCTACCCTGTTGCTAGACGGTGAACAAGGATTATTATCTGAAGGTGAAGATAAGGCTGAGAGAGGCAGTGAGGAGGAAAGGGCCTGATTTGTGAAGGGGAAAAAATGGTTGCTTCATCATGACAATGCTCAGGCACATTTCTCCTTTCTGTTTCATGATATTCTCACAAAGCATGAGACAATGCTTGTCCCTCAGCCTCTGTACTTGGCAGACCTTGCACCAGCAGACTTCTTTTTCTTCACCACGCTGAAATCCGTAATGAGAGGATCGCTGATTTCAGTCTCTCGAGGAGATTATAGAAAGTTCACTGAGAGTGAAATATAAAAAGTGGATGAGAGTACTTTGAAGTGGACAAAGCCCAATAGCAACAAAATAATTGAGAAAGTGATTTGTTTAAATTGTTTGGCATCCTTACAGACAGACCTTGTATATATCTGTAACACAAAAAGATTGAAGTCTCAGTGTACCATACAAAAATGTTCTTGCAATTGTAATTTTATGTATAGTAATGGCCTGAAGATGGCCACTTAGTGGTTGAAACGTTTAGCTGTGGTATCCTCTGATAAAATGTAATAAATAGTTATGTTAATGATGAGTGATAACTACGCTGCAGTTTATACAAACACAACAGGATGTTCAAGGTTAAAATAAATGAGAGGTAGTAGTAGTTGTGTGTAGTGATATAGGTAAGAGGTAGCTGCAATTATGTGTACTGTCATAAAAAAAGATAAAGTGTTCCCGTTACAGGCCCGGTGTGGCCCAGAGGGGGTAGAGTTATAGCTCTACTCTTCCATTACAGCAGTACTAGAAGGGGGTGAGTGGTCAGCAGCACACTCCGGCCACACTTTACCCCCGGGAAAGACACAGTACCCATTTTACAGGAGGCTGGATGGGCCCCAGGGCCGATCTGGATGGGCAGAAAATCTCGTCCCCACTAGGATTCGATCCCGGACCAATGTGTTCTGACATAGGTCAGGTAAATTTCACCCTAGAAGAGGCCACAAAGGTCCTGAGAGGGTGTATGGCTCTACTCTTTCTTTAACCTGAGCACTAGAAGGGTTGGGTGATCAATGCCACGCCTCGTCTGGTTTACCCCTGGGAATGACCTGATACCCATTGTATAGGAGGCTGGGTGGGCCCCAGGGCTGGTCTTGACAGGTGCAGAATATCTCACCCCCATGAGGTTTCAATCCCTGGACCATCCAGCCAGTAGTGAGTCACTGTACCAACTATGCTATCCCAGCCCATGACATAGTTGAGGGATAGTTGTAATGGTTGTGTATATAGTTGTATGTGAGAGGTAGTTGCAGTTGTGTTAATGGATGTAGGCAAAGAAGTAGTTGACATTTCATGTAACTAGTAGTTGATGGAAAAGAGGTTATTCTGTGTTAGGAAGTAAGTGCACCTGTTTGTGAAATGACCACTGCAAGATGAAAGTGGTGGTTGTGACTGAAGAATACTCTCATTTTAATGGAAGGACATAATTTATGAATGTTTGAAAACAAATTATTTGGATGTATAGGGATGGCAGGAGTGGGAATTTGAAAATATTACATGGTGAGTAACTGTATAAATTACACTGATGACTTAGTATTGTTACGGTAGTGATATGAAGGAAACTGAAGAATGCTGGGTATATGGCTGAGGCATGGGAGACTTGGAGAAAACTCAAGGAAAATATCTGCTATGGAAATGGAGAAAATGTCAGGTTAACCCTAAGATGTGTATTTGGGAAGTGGGTTTTGAGGATGGGAGGCAGATGGAACAAATAATAGCAATGTATAGCCCTTACCTTCTGTGATCAGTGAGTTATGTTATAGTTCTTCATCCCTTTTCTGAAACATTTTCATTCGCATAAATACATATGGTGTATGAAGAGAAATATTTGTGACGCTGCAATTTGATGTCTATAGTAAGACTGTCATTGCAACAGTATATTTTACTTTGCAGTAATATGGATGTCTATCTCCAGTAAATGAGCAGAAAGGTAAAATATGAAGCATGCATTTGGAAAATGCTCTTGTTTCTGCACGGTGTTACGTTCTGTAGGAATCAAGTTCTCTTCAATTTCTGGGCAAGATTGGTTTGAGAAAGTGCTTTAATTCTTTGCAGTTTCTATTGGTGGGATTCCAACAACTGCATACATCACATCTCAAGGTGGTGTTCCTAAGATCCGACCAAAGTCTGTTCAGTTACCTGCTAAACCTCGGCCTCGCTCTGGCTCCATCGTGATCCCTGTGACACCCAATCAGTTGGCAGGAGGAACTGCTGGAGCTACACAGGCATTGACAAACCTTCCCAGTGTTCAAGGTGTGCAGTTGAAAACAGCTGTGCATTCTTCAAAATCAGGCCTACACATTAAACAGGAGCCCAGTGAGTTAAGACTTCTCATTTACAAACATCATAATTTTGTATCCAACATGTAAACTGCTGGAAGTCTGAAATCTAAGTTTCTGTATATTACTAGAAAATCTATAGAGTGTATCTGAATTTCATTTTCTCTAAAGGAAATTGTAATTAAAAATTCATATCTGTTGGGACATTAAGCCTTGTCACTGGCTAAATAGTTTCCAGCATTTTGAAGGATGATAATGCCTTTATCTTCAGGGTCGGGCAGTCTGCAAAGATGCACAGTTTTCCCAGTGACATATCACAACATCCCAGAGGACTTGGACCTTCAGCAATACCACTGTGACCATGTTAAATCTCAAAATTGGATTTCAGTACTAAACTGAGGAAAACATTCACTGGAGAACGTAACATTTGTAATAATCATTTTTATTGTTGAAATTGAATTTAAAATGAGGTAAATCTTCTATTTGAGAATTTTACCTTTGTCTTCTTTGAGAGGTACATTACACTTAAGTCTTATTTTACAAATTTTGATTAATGAATTTCTGTTAACGCATTTTGAAAAGTTTTAAAGATTTGTCATGGCTTTTCCAGTGCTGTGAGAACATGCCCTCATGTGTCATGGCTTAGGCAGTTAGTTGCCAGCATCTTGCCATGGAGGCTCAGGTTTAATCCCAGGCCAGTCATTGTGGGATATATGGTGGATGGTGGCAATGAACAGATTTTTCTCCAAGCGCTTCAATTTTCTCTTGTCAGTATCATTCGACTAGTGCTGCATAGTCATTGGTCTCTTATTGATGCTATATACTGTATTTACTTGAATGCAAGACAAGGTTTTTCTCTTAAATTTGGCACTTACATATGTGAGGTTGCCGTAAATTCGTGTGTGGGGCGCTGAACCAGATCGCTCTGAACTGGACCTTGTGGAGCCAAATGAAGGCATGCATTGGCAAATTGTCATATGAGATCTGCACTCTTCTGGAATATTACACAGCATAGAGGGGTAATTCCTTACCAATGTTTTGAGACAACCTATCAGCCCCATCTTCAAAAGTGAAGAAATCCAAAACAGAGCACAACTGAAGTTAACTGACACAACCTTTTTTTGAGCCTTTTTACATTGTCTAATTTTTTAAAGAAGCACGACATTATATTGGAAACTGCCGTAATGTCTGTTTTCAAGCAAAGAAGCACCTAACCTGGTGTACCCCTGAGATTGAGCTATTCTCAGTCACTGCATACCCTAGAAACAGTAACTTGTTAAATATGTATCTGAGAACAAATCAAGTCTAAGGGTAATAACAGGAAAATGGATATTGAAAAATTAAAAAATAACTGTAAGATTCAAAATTAAACCTGGTCCAATCCACAAATTCAAAACCATAAAAAGAGCAGAGAACTCATACTGACCAGAAAACAGACACAACACAAAAAACCATACATGTATTTAAAATTTTTTACTGCCACATGCACTGTTTATGGAGAAAATTGTGAATTTTCATGGGTTGAAGTAAGTCTATAAACCAAGAAATATAAATGTATTATTTAGTGAATGTGGATCAGAAGAACATGGCAGTGCATCTTACCAGAAGTGACTGTGAAGAATTTTAAGAAGTGCTGTATGTCGAATGCAATGGATAGGAGTGTTGATGATATATTGTGGAATTGCAGTAAAGAGAATGGGGCTGTTAGGAGTTAGTGTAACAAGCATGAAGGTATTCACTGTGAAGATGGAGACAGTGGCACTGATTGCTAAAGGTAGGTAGAATCTGACATGCTTTGTGTGTTGAGTGTATGCATTCATCATCATCATCATATCCTGTTATCCCTTTTGGGACATAGGGCGTCAACAAAACGTCGCCATCTGATCCTATTTCTGGCCAGCTGTTTAACTTCACCCCAGCTCTTTCCCTCTCCTAATGCCTCACTGTGGACTGATACATTGAGGCATTGAGTGTATGCATTAATAGTAAAATATTTTTCTTTGCAGAAGTATTCTCTGGGGGGGGGGTCGTCATCTTGGATTTGGATAAATATATTTTCCCTTGACAGATGTATTTTGTTTGGGGTCATCTTAGATTTGAGTTGTCTTGCATTTGGGTAAATACAGTAATCTTTGTAATTGACAGCATTTTTAAACATGCACATACACACACTCACATGCATGTGCACACACACACACATACATGCATGTGCACACACACACACACACACACACACAAATACCTTGGTGAACTGATAAGTCTACTTTTGCCCCTTAAAGATTGGAGGCTGAGAAGTAAATTCTGGTACACTAACATAATGATACTAATTCTATTTTATCCCAGCTGGAATGAAGATAATGCCTATGTCAAGTGTAGGCAGTGCCACGAAAATTCTGCCAAAACCAAGTTTCAGCTCAAGTGGCCAGGCACCTGTGTATGTAATGAGCACAACTACATCCAATGTTTCCATGGTAACAAGGACTGTACCAGCAAGTAAGTGTAGCTGAAGCTTTTTGTACTCGTGTATTAACTTACAGATCTTCACCTTTTTCATCTAAGGTTATCATACATTATTGTTCCTTTTTTTTATGATTTTTTTAATGGAAATATAATGCCAAAGTGAAAGTGCATACATTTAGAATTCATATCCCAAGGAGTACTGAATTGTAATTCATGAGGAACAGGGAATTGTGGAAGACATACCCTAGACAGGAGGGACTAACCACAGGGCATTCTGATGTGTTTGGAACAGGTCACTGGTCTAATCCTTGCAGTTTGTGATAAAATGCATTAAGCGTAACAATAAGAAGAGAGTTCTAAGTCACTAGTTGCACGTTTTATCAAATATTTTATGTTTTTATTACTCTTTTATTTGGATTAACTTGTAATATATTTTATCATGTTGACTGTGAAGGCAAGGCCTCTTCTGTAGCACACTTTTCCTTTATGTACTTGTGTCCTTTGCATGATGGTGGTCAAATGAAAGACTGAAACATGTCATAGAGAAATAATTATAAAAGAATGTATAGTGTTTGGGTGTTGTGTTTGTGTGGATTGGATTGGATTGCTTTTAATTTTTTAAGTCACTTTATACATGTGTGGTATATCTGTCTTATGTCTTATTTTGTTCATGTTTCATGGTTAATTTGTAATATTTTCTGTTTTTCATCTATCCACATTGCTTGACTGATTTTGCTGATGAAGAGAAATGGCAATATGTATGTTGTGCATGACATAATCAACTTTCTCTTCACACAGAATTTCAGCAAAGAATATCTTCTGTTAGTGGAGTAAGTTTGGCTAAAGAAATATTTACTGGTAACAGTACAACCTTCTTGGCCATAATTGATGCAAATTCAATTGGAGCTGAGGGAAGGGATTTGAAAACCAGTTTCCAGTGTAACCAAATATTATATTTTTTTGTAAATTCTAAATTTAATATTTTTAACATGAATTTAGCATCTGTGTCAATTATGGTGTGACTGAACTGCTTATCAATTTCTTGTGAGATTGAAGAATTAACTTCAAGCTATTGCAAGACTGCATGTCTTTGTAATAAACATGAACAGTATGGAACCAATGAAACCTAGGTAGTTTCAGTAGGATTCCTTTCTCTTGTGTAACCTTCTACACTTTACATGCATTTTCATATCCGCTAATGCAGCCCATGTTAGTACAGTGTGAGAATAAAGTCATTCCAGTACCATTTATTGCACTAAGCATTCAGCCCATACCTATTACACTTTCACCGACTTCTGAACACTACATTTAAGTTGCATGTGTACCATTATGGCAGGTAGAGTGTAATAATTAGTATCAAAAGCAGCTATTGTAGAAAGAGCAACACGTCATAATGGTGTGCCCCTGATGTCAGTGAAAATCCTGTGTAATAGTTATCTGGAGGGTATTTAGGTTATTCTGCCAGGTAAAAGGCATGGAAAACAACTGTAACTGTAGAAATAGGAAGGACTAAGGTAGTTGCAAAGAGAAACATTTATTCCTGTATTATAGACTAACCTTTACATGATCGAGCTTCAAATCCAGCTGCTCTGAGAGTTGTTTTATGTTTCCTTAATACAGGGTGTGGCAGAAAAACCTGACGGTTTTCAAAATGAGATAACACAGTGAGGTTTCACCTTTTTATGAAGTTGTTATCACTGGAAAACTCAATACATGCCATTTTAAGTTTTGAAAAGTACGTCACTCAGATGTCTCCCACCATTTCTCAAACACTGCTTCAGTCATACTCCAAGATTTTCCATTACCCGACAAGTCATCTGCTCTGAGATCGCCACGATTTCTTTCTTTATGCTTTGCTTTAATGCCACTGTGGTTCTAGGCTTAGAGATGAAAATTTTGCTTTTGAGATACCCCCATAAAAAGTAACCACAGGCGGAGAGATCAGGCGAAAGTGCCGGCAATGGAACGTCGCCGCCACAAGAAATGACGCGTTGTGGAAACATTTCCCACAGAACACTCATCGATGCCCTTGCTGTGTGGGCTGTTGCTCCATCTTACTGAAACCATACTGATGAGAGATTGATCCCACGACGACGTAACTCAGGTTCACATAAGTTGCCTAGCATTCCAACACAGCGCTCAGATGTCACAGTAATGGCTGCACCTTCATTGTCTTCAAGGAGGTAAGGGCCAAGAACTCCAAATGATGCGATCCCACAGCAGACAGTCAATCTTTCGCTGTGGAGAGGACACTGATGAGCTCTTATGGATTTTCAGGTGCCCAGTAGCGATAATCTTGTTTGTTCACGTAACCTGAGAAGTGGAAATGTGCTATCAGTTATTAGAACAGTGTTGTTAACACCGTTATCATTCAGCATTTCGAGAAGTTGCTCAGAAGAAATCCTGTGGTTGGCCATATCGAGATCACTTAATTCTTGAACAATCGCAGTTTTGTACAGATGAAAATTGAGATCCTTGTGTAAAATTCTCCGCACACTGCGATCAGATAGTCCTATGGCAGTGGAATGCCTCCTCACTGAAAGCCTTGCACTCTTCACTATAGCCGTCCTTACCTTATCAACATTTTCTGATGTTTGTACCGTAGGTGTTCGGCCTCGGGGTTTTTTTTTTTAAGGCCCAAGCATTTTCCCGAAAGTTCTGTACCCATTCTTTTATGGTGTTACAACAGGGAACACGGCCATGACAAGGAACGTTAAAGGGTCTGAGAAATAATCGTTGTGTTGTACCGGCTGAATCGCCATTCTTGAAATAAGCTTCAACAACGAAAGCACAATGTTGCGCCGTCCACTGCTTCATGGCTACTTAAATGGCATGAAACCAGCTAGCCACTGACCATGGTTGCATTACCCCACCCCACATGATTGCCAAAATAACGGGACATAAAAACCGTCAGGTTTTTCTGCCGCACTCTACAAGTATTGGAATTGTATGTTAAGCCTTTGCAGTTTGTCATGAAACAGGAATTGTTACAGAAACCCTTGATGCTTGATGTTATGGACTGCAAAGGAGTGTTGATCTTTTGTAATGCAATAATTATTTTTATCATCTACTGCTTTTTCTACCAAACTTTGTTGCCTGTTTCATTCTTTTCTATCTCCCCATAAATTCTCCTCTCATATCTGTGTAGCCACTCCTTTCCTGCCTCTCCATCATACCTTGCTATGTCTCTCCACCTTATGCTTGGTATGCGACAGTGTTCATTTATTCAGCGTCTTCATTTTTGATGCTGTTGGATGAAGCCTGTCATCATCCTTGTCTCAACCACATGTTGTGAATTTTTTTTACAGTTTTCTCACCATGTTCCCTAACAGTAAAATTGTTGACTGCTCAGCAAACTGTTCTGTTTTCAAACTAATGAGGATGAAAGACATATTAACAAGTATCCTTTCTTTTTCACAGGTTCTTCGCCTAGAATAATGGCAGTAAATAGCTCGCCAGCTTCAGGCCCTTCCTCCTCTTCATCTCATATTCGCCCCACAGGTTCTACAACGTTTATTACCAAAACCACCCCAAAACCCATCCAGGCAGTACATATATCAGGTCAGAACCCCAGCATTGCACGACCAACTGGCGGGAAGCCTAATGTTATCGTTGTGCAGAAAGGATCAGCCACAGGCTTCAGTAGAGGTGTAACTCTGTCTCATGGAGGAAAAGTGAGTGTTGTGGTACAAATTCTGTGGTGTAGGTTTGTCTTGAGGATTCCCAGCTGGCAGCTAGTCAAGAAATCCCTTCCACAAAAAGGATTTCATAGCCTCAACAACAACAACAACAAGAAAAAGAACAAAAGAAATGAAGTTAATAAAAATAGAGATTTTAGCAGAATGTAGGTACTCAGAATTACCAACTATTGCTAATTTCACAAATTTGATGAAGAGGCTATCCAATCCTTGACATCATACCATGCACATCAACCTGTGCTGGCCTTGCACTAATGCCATGTCATGTCGTGTGACTTGGCAAGTTTCCATGCTATGTGTTTTGTCACCTCACATATAATCAACACCCCAGTTGTTCTGATTAAATACACAGACCCAACAGTTCTTCTTCTGGTTCCTTGAAACAACCATGCTTGGGTTTACTGAAACATACTCAGGTGTTGCTCATGTTTGTAATCTTCTTTGTAGGTACCCTCCACTTTTAGACCTTTGCTTCCATAACCCTCGACTTTCTTGCTGAATTGCACTTATTTTCTCAGCATGGTTGGTGAGCATTAGTTTAAAGTTGGTATCATAACTTTGTGTGACCACATATGAAATTTTTTACTGCCATAATGAACAAACTATAACTGTCCCAGACTCTGTGCTGTCTTGTTTGGCTGCAGTTGTGACAGTTCAGTACCCCATACCTTGGTTTGGCCTGGCATGATCAGTTTCAGTTTGGCATGGAAGACGCACATACCATTATTCATAGTATTTTGTTTATTGTAGGAAGTTGTTGGCAAAGTTATCATGAGTAAGTCTCTGACCTCTGCAAATTTGCCCTCATCACCACTTTCTACAGTGACTGTGCAGAAACCAGCCACAGTTATACAGCCCAGTGGTGGCAGTGGTAGTGGCCAGCAGGCTCTCAACTTACCAGTGTCCTCTACACAGGTTGGTTGCTTTCTTGTATGAGTCAGTGAGCTGATTGTTTTACCATAAGAGATCTGATATTTTAATTGCCACAGAAAAAAAAAAATGAGTTGGCATGTAAAATTTTGTTATATAAAATTTAGTATAAAACGGACCAAAGTGAAAATATGAAGAGGATGTTTGGAAATTGTGTAGCTACTGTAGTTGTAGTATGCCTTTATGCTCATACTGTTCTTTCAGGTACAAATCTAATTGACAGAAATAATTATTTATAGTGTAAAATATTGTGACTCATTCATCTGGCCTTGCTGTCCAGAATGCATGGAGTTCTGTCTTTATTTTCTTCCACTGCACACCTTCATGGGGTGATGCTTAGGCACACAGCAAGTTTACCTTAACCTTCCCTTATTAAGAGGGATTTTTTGCAGCAGGGAAATGTGATTGTTCTTGATTTAAGTCAAGAACAGTTGAGTAAGAATTCAGTATTAGCAGAGATCCTTCAGGCCTCCGGTATTCTCTCTGACAGTGGAAGCTCCTCCTCAGAAAGTGCAGTGACTACAACAAGTGAAGCATCAGCTAAAGGTACCTCAGTAGTTGTATTATATACTGAAGTAATGTTATATGAAGTTGAAAATTGCACTACACCAGCTTGTGACACTTCATTTGCTAACCTTGTCAGTCTTGTATTGTTTTGCTTTATGTTGTCTTTTACTGTAATTGAAATAGTAGAGAAATATAGTGTGATCCGTTTGGGTGCGAATAAAATTACAGAATTGTGAAAATGCAATACTAAGTGGCGTAAACTTGTTGTGTATGTCCTTAAAACTTCAGAGAGTGTTATATGATACTGCATGCATCATATGAGAGGCAGTGATGTTGGATCAGAAGTTCTGGAACAGGTGGCTATTCACCGAGGTGATATTTCCCATTAATGGCAGGATGGACACTTACAGAACACTGACACCTCCATGTCACCTACAAGCTTGAAAGGCCATGTCCTAGGTTAGTGTCTGGCAGTGTGATTGACTGACAGATGTACAGTTCTTTGTTTTCTGGTCAACATGTTGAATGCAACTGCTTTTGTCACACTGGACCATTCCTTGGCAGTTTCTTTGTGTGAGGGTCTATGGAGAATGCACATGAAATTGACTATATAGTGGCATTGATGGCAATAGCTTTTTGACATATCACACTAGAGGTGATGTACACAGTGTGAGATCGGGTTCTCATTATTATCCTTATCTTATCTGTCAATATTAGGCTTGTTGATTCCTAAGAACATGAACCACCAATGAACCCAAATCTCCCATGTTTGTAGGAAGTGTGTGACAGGTACTGAGTAATAGAAGTGAACAGTTTATATTTCGTAGTGTTTGTATTCCTGTACCCAAATGGATCACTGTGCACAATCATATTAAACTCAGACAAATGCATAATACAATGGTGATTTTACCAAATGTGACATGCATCTGTTTTGCACCAAGTGAAATGTGTAAGGACGTATTTTATAGCTGTGAAACCGCATGTCACGGTGAAGTAGCTGGCACTCCAGGTTTGCATTCAGAAGTCTCAGGTTGGGATTTCACTCCAGATACTTTCTGGCCACATTGTATTTATTTCATTTTTCATTAATCATCCTACCACTTGACCGGCTGTACTATAATGTATTGACAGCATTGTTAAAAGCATAAACACGTAAAATGGAGTATGCTGTTAAATGTTTACTGGGTACTATGTAGCTCCAGGAACACGGTATGTGAAGCAGATAATGTCTTAAATTAGTACAGAAATTTCTGCCCTTGTCTGAAACCTCAAAAGGGGCTGTAGCTGTATTATATGTCTCATTTTGGCACTTTGAGAAACAAATTAAGAACACTTTTTAGGGAGGTATATAAATAATTTGTGACTACTGCAATAATCATAAAGGTGTTAGTAAACTAAATTAACCCTCAGAAGAGGGTAGTTCAATTGTAAGTAAACCTCAGGCAGTCAGTTAAACCTATAGAAGCATTTTAGACAGCTATTGTGAGAAAGAGTTATGTTCATATTAAGAAAATAATATTGTGAAGTTACTGTACACGTAGATCCTGTTTGGGTGTTAAGGATATACATATACATATTACAGGACATGTATTCCCTGTTGGGTTGATAGAGATTGAAATGTTTATAATAATAATAATAATAATAATAATAATAATAATAATTTGATTTTATCTTGCTTTGTTTTGAGAGTACATGAATATAACTTTCCTTTTGGCATCTAATACATCTTTTTTTGTTTTCCTTTATGGTGTTTGTTTTTTTATATAGTCAATAGGAGCGTTGACCAGAAAGTAACACCCCTTATTTTTTTTTTTAGTAAATATTTATTCCCATTTTATGAAAATTACACAGTATGAAGAGTGGTGGTTTGACTCCATACCTTATATTTCCACAAAGTCTTTGTCCACTTTTACAGCCTTATGCCAGTGAGGAACAAGTGTGTGTGTTTGCTTTGTTGGTACTGTGCCTTGTCCTGCTCACATAGCCAAGTTCAGACTGTGCGAATCACATTGTCGTCAGTCTCAAACTTCATACTGTGGATTGCATGCTTCAGTGCTCCAAATAGGTGGCAATCTGAGCATGCCAGATCGAGACTGTAGGGTAGGTGGGGTAACAATATCCAACCACATTGTATGGTGGCTTCTGAAGTCTTCAAACTTGTGTATGGCCTTGCACTGCCATGCTGAAGCAAGATTTGTGTTTGATTCTTATAAGCTGAATTCTTTTGAAATGCTTCCTGTGTTCTGTCAGCACATTGATGTAGGATTGGCTTGTCTCCCCTCTCAGCATTGTAGCCACAGGAATCAGTCCTTCACAGGCCCAGAAGACAGTAATCATAACCTTGGCCCCTGATGAAGGCTTTTTGAATTTGTTCTTCGGGGAGCTTGTGGATGGTGCCATTCCATTGATTGTGCTTTTGTCTCCCATACAAAATGATGGTCCCAGCTATCATCTGCTATAACAGTCTGGGATAAGAAGGTCTACCCCTCAGCTTCTAAATTTGCCAACAACTCAGAAGAAATGGCTTTACTCTCAGTTGTGTTCCACTGGGAGGCTCTGAGCAGCCCATCTCAATGCACACCTTGGAATATTCAAGATCTTGAATGATGTGACTAACACTTCCTTTGCTGATTGAAAGGCTTAGTGCGGGTTGTTGGGTGGTGATGGGTTGAACCTTGCAAATGATGGCTTCAGCATGCTGCAGCATTTCATGGCTAAAAACTGTGGAAGAATGGTCTGGGTGAGCCAAATCAGGGATGTCTCTCTGTTTTTCCTGTTTTGGAAGCTGTCACTGTGTTCACCGAGCGACCAACAGTGCTTCTATCAACCGCGGCATTTCCATAAACATGGAAGATATTTTTGGCTGTTTCTGACTGACTTTATCAGCAGCAAGAAATTAAATCACAGCATGGTGTTTGTAGCACATGTCATTGACTGACTGCATTGTGAGGCACTGCTGCCATGTCAGAAATCTTTACAACTTTGTACTTAAATGCCGGAAACTTCAAATTTATTTTGTCAGAATTAACATTCCTAATTTTATTCCTAGCCAAGAAATAAAATATGGGGCATTGCTTTTTTGGGCAACCTACATATCTTCTGCATAGACCTGAAGCCTTTGGTCTGATCCATTTCTAAAATTTATTGTATTTTCAAATCTGATTTTTTAAACTTGGGATAATATAAAGCAAAACTGAAAAGCTGTAGATATGAAATGTGTTGGATTCAGACCATTCCAACCAGGAAATGTGTGAGGCACATATTACCTAGACATACTTTATTATAGGATGCTTTAAAGCACATTTTAATTACTGTAACTAATTTTGTATGTATTCCAGATTTAATACAGTGTGTTTCTCTAGAGCCAATTTTTTTTTCTTCAGATACATAAAATAATTGATATACTTACTTTCCGTGTTTATTACCATTTTCCAGTCCCTATCTGACTTCATAAATATTTTATTAATAATTATTTCTATTCAATTACAGAATTTTTATAACATGATACAAATTAGGAGACTTAGTAATTTTTAGCTGTTTTCAAACCATTATGTATATTCCTGTACTTGTGTTGTAATTAATACTGTGTATTGTACTTACATTCTAAAAATTGTAAATTTTTAATTTGTTGTTTTGTAATCATCATCTTATGTTTGTGCTATGTGTTGTCTGATATTGAATTTTTAATGTCTGACTGTTGTATGACAGAATCGTTGGACTTTGGAAACAAATGTTTATGTTTCTATATATGTTTGTACATAACAGGGAAGCGTCTGTCCACTTCTTCTGGAGATAACTTAGATAGGGAATGATAAATGCAGGAAACAGCTATTCCAGGGAAGTTTTCGAGGTGTCAGAATTATTGGAACCACAGTAAATTAACCATACTTGTGGCACAATATATAGGCAATCTGTGGATATAGGTTTCACACAATGATGTTCCCAGATAATTTTCTGATTGTATGTTTTAGTTTGTTATTGGAGATGTTGAGTATAAGTACACTGCAGTGACCCAGCTTAGATCCCAGGCCGTTTCATGGTGGGTTTTATGGTGGACATAATGGCTCAAGGACAGATTTTTCTTTGAGCATTTTGGTTTTCCCTGTTGTTGTCATTCTACCAATATTTGATGCTCATATTTCATTTATCTATCATCGAAACTGTGTAATCTGAATAACTGCTGCCATCATGAATAGCACACTTCTGTTTCTCTCTCTGTCTCATATTGTATGAATTCATATTTTCCTTTAAGTTTTCTGGCTTACAATTGTCATGGCCCTGAACTTTTATCATCCACAGTCATGTGGGGTATTTAAATGACATGGCCCTCTTTCACCCTTAATAGCTCAATCATCAGAATGGATCCAAATGGACACTGAATCAAAGAATGTTGCCACTGTGGAAACCAATGAACCACCCGAAGAGGAAACAGGGATGCAGAATATAGCACCACCAGTTGAAACAATTTCAAAAGCAGCTATAAGTGGAATGTCATTACCTGTGGATATGGCTGGAGGAAGAGTTGTCACTCTAGGTATGACGATATGTTAATACCCTGCACTTACTTGTCCTATAAATGAATTCTGTTTCCCTATTTATTTCCTCAGTAAGAAGCATGCTGTCTAGGATTACAGTCACAAAAAAAAAAGTGGGGGTGGCGGACGCATAATAGTCCAAATTTTATTAGGTAAAATGTAGCATAGTCATTTTAAAGAAAATAAAATTTAAAACAAAAATCTTTGGAATTTATATACATTTTACCCATAGTGTATAGTCTGCCATCAGTTCTTTAGTCATTTTTCTTGTACACCCATTCATATTTCTGTTATTGCCTATTATACTCTGTTGTACTCTGTTATGGTGTCACAAGCCATTTGCTGATGTGATCACTTACAAGGAGGAAATGAGGAGTCACAAATATTACTAAAGTTTTATGAGATGTTCAGAAGGTAAACTGTTGATTTCACATTTTTTTACTTACGGACTCAGAGAGTGGTAATATGATGTTATAATGATGTACTTCTTAAAACAGTAGTATGAATGTACATGTTTTTGTTTTGGCATTTTAGTACTATTAAAATATTCAAACGCTTTCTGAGATAACAACAGTCAAAAACCATTGCATTTGTACAAATTTAAAGAAAACTGCATATGGACTTTTTGGTCAGAAAAGATGTGTCCGGGTTAAAAGAGGACATTCGGTAGCCCATATGTTGTCATTATTGTCAGCCTTTATATACATTGTTTTATTGCCAGTATTTTGCCATATGTAACAAATGCAATTAGAGGGAGCAAAAATGTTTATTTTTGTCTGGGATCCCACATGCCATATGTGCTATCTGTAATGTATACTTAAGTGTTAAGCATTATTTAGAGGATTGTCAGAGACATATTAGCAGATGCAAGTGGTTTCATCTGTATGCTTCATTTTGCTTGTCTTCTCCAGTGGTTCTGTGGTCCATGCAGTACCTTGGCCTCCTTCAGGATCAATTTCCTTACTTTTTTTTCCATCTTGCAACTCCCATGAATTTTCATCTGCAAGTGGATTTAATTAAATACTCTGTGATGATCCTGCTGTTTTAAACTGAATCTTAGCCTTTTGACAAGCCATAACACTTTTCACCATATATAACTTTATCATTGTTAACTGTTCTGCTCTATGGGACATACTTCTGTAAGCCTATGAACATAATATGTGTGTCCTTATAAACCCATTACTACTGAACCTGCATCCCTTTTATAATGATTTTGCAGTGTTGCCGTCAGTCTCACTGTCAAATCTGGGTTGAGATATGTTGGTTAAAACTGAATATTTTATGTGGGTGCTAATACTTGTAGATACTGGGACACATTTATGTCGAGCCACATCTATGATACTGAATTTGACAGTGAAAATATGCTCAAAAAGCATGAAAAATCATGATAATCTGCTATTTCTTGGTTGGGTTGTGTGTTCTGCTGTAAATGGGACTAATATTTGTCTTTAAAACAGAGGAAGCAGTAGAATTGCTTGGCCGTTCAGATACTGCAGAAACACGGGCATTGCTTAGTCAAGCTGGAATCCAAGTCGCAGACACTGTATCATCCTCTCACCAGATTGCCAGTTCAGGCACTCCTCCAGTACAAGTGAGTAAGGAAGACAACCGTAATATTTACAGAAATTAATAATGGGGCAAAATTAGAAAGTAAAACCATTATGTGGGTGGACAAGAAACACCAGACATAACTGTCACTTAGGACACACGGGGTTGTAACTGTTAATGCTGAACCAGAGTTTATAAACATCAGTCAGTACCGAGTTCAGTTCACAGAATAATTTGATTGGATTCAGCTGGCAGAGGCAGAGGCTGGTGTTCAGTGTTGGGCTGTGCTGAACACAGTAATATCTGTTCCATAACAGGCTGGAATTTTCTGACCTGCTGAGTGACTGTAATATGCTGAAGGAGGAATGTTTGTTGGATGTAGATGAGTAATTTTATTTTTCATTGGTTTTGATAAGAAATGGATTGCTAGGATTTTGGTCATCTGGATTATGGTGCATGTAGTGTCATTCTTTCTTAAGGATAGAAGTTTATCCTGAAGATGAAGGCGGCAGTTTCCTCTGAATTAGTAATCACCTACAAAATTGCGTTGTGTCGTAACGCAGTATATAATAACTAATTGGGAAAGGTAAGCTCAGTAGCCAGAAGTGAGCCCAGAAACACAGGCCTTCTGTCCACATTTTGTGTTTTCTTTGAGAAGGTGATACACATAAATACACATGCACCTTTATAAGGTGTGTGTGTGTGTGTATATATATATATATATATATATATATATTTATTTATATATATATATATGCTGATTGAGGATGTTCCCAAGTTTGGATGTAATATCTGGTGATAATATCACTCATGAACCTTTTACTGGTGTTATGCTAACTAGTACAGTCTTCCAGTATGCTTGTGTACAAATTTGTGGCCAGAACTTGGTGCTGGAAGTTAGATTTTGTGCTTTAATAAGGCAAGTTGCTTGTGACTGTGTCTACAGGGTGCCTGCAATACTAGCCTGCACCAGTTGGTCCAGCAGGATGTTGGTGATTCTGGAAGTCATGAGGTGATGGAGGTAATTGGTGAACTTGACCCTCAAACTGGAATCTACTCCATTCATCAAGCAGCAGCAGGTACCTTGCATATACACCATGAATGTCTGTCTTTGGAAAGTCTAGCCCACTTTGCTTCTCTGCATTCTTCAGTTAGTACTTAGCAGCAGTTCTTAGTCATGTTACCTGAAGGTTACGCACTAACCAGTAGCTTTTACACACCTGTTTGGAGAGGTACAGTGTTGCATCCTGTAATCTTCCCAGTCCCAGGTTGCGTGATAAATGGGCAAAACTTGGTGTTTCTGCTTACTTGCCCATGCTGCATAAAATGAACACAAAATGAGGGTACCATACTTGACCATCCTCACTTCATCTTTGACAGTGCACAATGGAGAGATTTTTTATTGAATCTTAATGTTATTCATGTCTTTGCATTTATAAACAGTTCACTAAGTAATACCAACAAATGCACTATGTGTTAAAATTATACATATTTTCACATACAGTCCATTGAAACTCTGTGTTTTGTTCTTTCTTAGATCATCTTCAGGGAGTTTTTGTACATCAATGAAGCATATACAAAACATAGATAGATAATTAAATAGAATAAAATTTTTGTTCATAAAGTATGTTGATGCTATAAATTTCGCTGTAGAAGTATATGCAGGGCTGGTTCTTGAGTTGTGAAACTCATAGTATTACAGATTGTACAGTTGTTCTGGAAAGTAAATTTGCTATCAGGGATGTACAATAAATGTGATCAGGCAAATTTAAATTTGGTTCCTACAAGTTCAGTGTAACCCTTACTTTACATCAACCTGGAGCTGAACTTTTTAGTTTTCTCCAAAATTTGTTTGTTATACAAAGTAGTGGTTCAAAAGATAAAATACACACTTCATTAAAATCTACAGCATTCTCTTGAAGTATATGTTGATATGGTAAATATTGGCCAAAATACCATATTTACCTGAATGCAAAACAACTCTAATATAAGAGGACCCCTCAAATGTAAAACATCTGCTAAGAAAAAATATTTTATTATTAATTTCATACACTTAATACATAAGCAATGTCAGATTCTATCTCCCTTTACTAATCAGTGTCACTGTCTCCATCTTCACGGTCAGTGCCTTCATCTTCCGCACGCTAGCTCCTAACATTCCCATCCTCTTCACTGCCATTCCACAACCTATCATCATCAGTATCATCCACTGCACTGCCATGTCGTTATGATCCACATTGACTAAATAACACATTTATATTTCTTGGTTTATAAACTGACTTGAACCCATGAAGACTCACAGTTTTCTCAAAAGATGGTGTTAGTGGTGTTAAGAATTTTAATTACAAGTGTTCTGGATTTTTGTGTTGTGTCTGCAGTCTGATTGGTCTTGAGTTCATGGCTCTTCTTGTGATTTCTAATTTGTGGATTGGTTGGTACAGGTTTTATTTTGAGTCTTGTAATTAATTTTTAATTTTTTAACGGCTATTTTTCTGTTACTACCCTTGGACTAGATCTGTTCTCAGGTACATATCTCAACAAGTTACTGTTCTGTGGTACCCAGTGACTGAGAACAGCGCGATCTGAGTAGTACACCAGGATAGGTGCATCTTTGCCTGAAAACAGGAACAGAGCTGGCTTCCAAAACATTGTACTTTAAAAAATTAGATAATGGTTGAAGTTCCAAACAAGAAGACTGTGTCAGTCATATTCCATATTCACTTTTGTTTACACATGATTTGGTGATGCCTGCCTTGGTTTGGCTCTGCATAGTCCAGTTTAGACCATTCCAGCTTGGCATGGTTCGGTTCAGCACTTCATACATGAATTTAAGACAACCTCACATATTTAAGCACTAAATTTAAAGAAAAACCCCCATCTTGCAGTTGAGTAAATATGGTACAGGAAATGCAACTCTGTGGAGTGTGGTGTCTGTAGTTTGTTTACCTGTATATCACTCAGTTTTTATCTGCCATGAGAGAGCGTCAGAGGCAGTGAGATAAAGAAAATAGCAAACATTTCATCATTTACATTAGTATTTAAATATGAGCCTCTGGACCTGGATTAAACATGGTCTAATTATGTTGTTTCTGTTCAGGGGAAACAAGTGATTCCACTAGTGAAACTCCAAGTTCTGCAGTCAGGATTGTGTCTACACCTTCTGCACCTGCAACAATGGACATATTTAGCACAGCTTTAGCCTCCGCTGACATCAACCTTGATACTTTTCAGTATATGGAAGATGGAATAGGTATGTTCTGTTGCTTGTAACATACTGAATTGAAATCTTTGTTTTTAAAGACTTTTTGCTTGTCATTCATTTTAGTGTTCAGGTTCTCTAGTTCCGCTTCTATTGTCTAGTTTTTTAAGTCCCTTCCATCAGTGGTTCTCTTCAGTACAGATCGCCTTGTCTTAAAACAAACATTGAAATAATAATTTCACTGTACCACTTGGCAATTCTTTCACTTTAAATATGAGAGAAGACTGTGAACTGAGGTATAAGACCAGGTAAAGTCTGTCTGAGAAAATGTGAAGGTTGTTAAGCACTTCCTTCCCTGCTGACCATAAGTGCTACAAGGAAGGATTTCATTGTTGGCAACTTGTGCTTGGTTAAATTTCTGTTTTTATCTCATTGCAGTCTGAAAGTTTTTTTTTTTCAGTGCTGTGATGTTTCTGTGCAGAGTAGCAATTTATATATCCTTACAGTGGAATTAACATGTAAGTCATTTACTTTTCAAGTGGCTTCTAACATTAATTTATGTTGTTTCTTTATTTACATTACACACATTCACGCAGTACTCATCCTTGAATGAAGATTATGTTCACCAATTTTATTAATACGAGGGTTGGAATTTTAATTGTGGCAACGCTGCAGTAACTTTTGATGCAGCACACCTATAGTGTTCAAATTTTCACAGACCCTCAATGTACTCCCCAACGTTATGTAGAACACTTTCCCAGTGATGAGGGAGTCGCATGATGCCTTTGGCAGCCCCTGTTTTGTTGATGGTCCGGACGGAGCGGCCTACAGCGTCAATAATGTCTGGTATAGTCTTGAAGTGCCTGCCGCGTAGCGTTTCCTTCACTTTGGGTATCAAATCAAAATTGCAAGGGCTGATGTCTGGTGAATATGGGGGATGGTACAGCACCTCCCATTGCCATCTGGCCAGTAACTGGTTCACTACGCCAGCGACATGCGGCCGAGCGTTGTCGTG
>Ga0123357_10002477_pt1 | contig 20625 bp, 15 predicted proteins | sample TergutEmb28metaG_FD_89873 | JGI IMG/M metagenome (GOLD analysis project Ga0123357, IMG submission 89873) | Embiratermes neotenicus P4 segment gut microbial communities from Petit-Saut dam, French Guiana - Emb289 P4 | ecosystem: Host-associated > Arthropoda: Insects > Digestive system > Gut ... | reverse complement strand
TGACGTCGCTTCTTTCGCTCGTGATGCCGATACTGCAAAAAAATGCGATAAACACTATAACTATAAATGTTGATGAAGGATTTAAAGTTGATTTCGTAAAACTGCGGCTGAATTTGATTTATATGGGGATATTATTTGCCGTTACATCGGGAATCACTCTTATTCAGGGACTGTTGTCCGCTTCGGTTTCGCAGAAGACCGTGAAAACAATGAGAACAGATATGATGAATAAACTTCAGGATTTGCAGGTGAAGTATTTTGATACTCACACGCACGGCGAACTTATGAGTCGTCTGACAAACGATATAGACAATATATCAACTTCCGTGTCGCAGAGCATATCGTCCCTGTTCTCAGCCGTAATAACTTTAATCGGTTCTCTTTCCATAATGCTGTATTACAGCCGCGTTATGACCGTCATAAGCCTTGCGGTCGTACCCGCGGGCATACTCGTCACAAAGAAAGTCACAGAAAAAACACGCGTATATTTCACAAAACAGCAAAGCAGGCTCGGCGAACTTAACGGGCATATAGAAGAAATGATAACAGGACAGAAAACGGTTATTTCGTTCAACAGGCAAAACTGCTCTATAAATCAGTTTGACGCGATAAATAAACAGCTGCGGCATGACAGCATACTTGCCCAGATATTTTCCGGCACAATCGGTCCGCTTATGAATGTGCTTAGCAATCTTTCATTTGCCTGTGTCGCGATAGCGGGCGGCGTTCTGATGATGAATCAGGCGGCGATATCGGGGAGCGTTTTTCTGACGGTTTTATGCGGGAGCGTTTCGATAGGGACGATACAATTATTCACAAACCTCTCGCGGCAGTTTTCGCGTCCGATAAACGATTTAGCCAACCAGTTCAACGCAATACAACTGGCTATAGCCGGAGCGGAGCGCGTGTTTGATGTGATGGACCAGCAGCCCGAAAACGATACCGGAACTCTGTTTATTCAGCAATCGAATGTTAAAGGCGACGTTGAATTTAAACATGTAAATTTCGGGTATGAATCAACAAAACCTGTTTTGAAAGATTTTTCTATTAATGTAAAGACCGGACAGCAAATCGCGCTTGTCGGACCGACCGGAGCGGGAAAAACAACTGTTGTAAACCTGCTGACGCGTTTTTACGATATAGACGGCGGCGAAATTCTGCTCGACGGAATAAATATATGCGGCATAAAAAAAGACGATCTGCGCAAATCAATCGGCATTATACTTCAGGATACGGTTCTTTTTGCCGGTACAATACGGGACAATATACGTTACGGCAGGCTTGACGCTTCGGATGAGGAGATACAAAAAGCGGCTTTAACGGCAAACGCAGATATTTTTATTTCACATCTCCGCGACGGGTATGATACGGAACTGTCGGAATCAGGCGGCAATTTAAGTCAAGGGCAGCGTCAGCTCATTTCCATCGCCCGCGCTGTTCTAGCAGACCCGAAGATATTGATTCTCGATGAAGCAACGTCAAGCGTCGATACAAGAACCGAAATGCACATACAGTGGGCAATGCAGGAGCTTATGAAAAACAAGACGTGTTTTATCATAGCGCACAGGCTCTCGACTATCCGCAACGCGGACAATATTCTTGTTATAAACGACGGATGTATCGTTGAAAGCGGCAGTCACGATGAACTTATGACAAAACGCGGCGCATATTATACTCTTTATCAAAATCAGTTGGCGAGGACGGCTGTGTAATTTATGTAAAAAATTTTTCATAAACCGAACCTTTTCATGTTTTATTTTGTCTATATTGTAAGCAGCTGCAAAAACATAAAAATACATATTTTCTAAAATGAGGATACGTAAATGAATTACGCGGAGATAAACTACAGCGGGTTCACGGACGAGACCCTTGTAAGTTTGAGCCTTCTGGGCGAAAACAATGCATTTGAGGTGCTTGTCATACGGTATCAGAAAGCTGTTACAGCTTCGGCTTATTCGGTGACAAGAAACAAATCTTTAGCGGAAGATGTGATGCAGGATTCATTCGTTTCCGCATGGCTAAAACTCAATACGCTGAAAGAGCCGAACAAATTCGGTGCGTGGATATGCAGGATTGCGAAAAACAAAGCAAAAAATCTCGCCGTCCGGTATAGGGATTATATCAGTTTCGATTTGCTCGAGAATATCGAAACTGAAAGAAACGAAAACGTTGCGGATTTATTATCGGCTGGAAACGACAAGTATGATTCGCTTCATGCGGTAATTGACGGTTTATCCGACAAGGTGAGAGATGTGATAAATTTGCATTACTTTGAAAGCGCATCAATAGACGAAATATCAACAAAATTAAATCTCCCCGCAGGCACCGTAAAAAGACGGCTGCACGATGGCAGGGAGCAAATACGAAAGGAATATGGATATATGGAACAAACATCAAAAGATACGGCGAAATCCGTGATCGAAAAGATAGAGCGAGTCAAGGCGTGGTATGCGCGAGATAACAAGGATGGATTTGAAGCAGATTACAACAGAGCGATGACGGAAATCGAAAAGATGCCGGACACAGAGGAAAAATACTATAACATGGCTGAAGTCATGCAAATGGGTTTTTGGTGGCTTCCGGGCGACAAGAACGACGAACTTATCGAAAAAATAAGGACAGCGGCTGAAAAAGGCAACAATAAAATCGTATTGGGCGAGATATGGAAGCGCGAAGCGGACAAATATCACAACGGCGAAAAAACAGACTTTATTATCACCACGCTGATTCCGCGAATGGAGCAGGCAGGTATGACGGACGCGCTTGGCTGGGAATGGTTCTGGCTCGGATATGAATATTTCAAAAGCGGCAATAAAGAAGCGGGATATGCCGCGTATAATAAAGTAATTGAAGTTCTTCCGAAACATCATGTGTATTATGCTAACGCGATTGCCGCGATACGCTGTGAAAAACTTGTTGAAAACGTCGAAGAAGATGATTTATGCGCGGGAGCGACAGGGGAAAAATTATCCATCAGCAACGGTAAACTTTATTTTCGTGAACAGCCCGGATATTCGAAAGGCAATATAAGCCATTCAATTACTGCCGTATTATATTATGCCTCAAGATGTGACAGAATTTTTTACGACAGCAGTCTGAAAGTCGGCGAATCGATAAAAAGCTATGACGGAAACGCCGAACTTAAATTTATGTCGGATAACGCCGAGATAGAAACTTCATGCGGCAAATTTGACGGGTGCGAACTCTGGAATACTGTATCGCCGGGTTTTACGTCATCAGTATATTATAAACGCGGAGTCGGTATAGTATATATATCAATCGTTCGAACTGGCGGACAATATGGAAAAAGTTATTGCTCTTTGAAAAAATATAATATAGTCGGCGGCGACGGGCTTATTCCATTCTGCGAAGGAAACAGGTGGGAATATGACAGCAGTTTTGCTCCCGACGCGGAAGTAGTATATGAAATCGTCAGTGTAAATGACTCGGAAGTGATATTTGCCGCGCATGATTTCGGCATAAAAAAATATTCGCCTGATGTTTGGGAAGATATGATACTGCAAATGCGTTACGGATATGCTACTCATAAAAATGATCAATGGCAGCTTCATGATATGTCATTTCAAATGGAACGCGCCGCCGCCCTCGCCGATACTAAATATAAAAAGGCTCATACTGCCGTAGCAATGAACGTTATGAAACGCATATATGAGGGAGACGAGGATTACACACCCGAAAGTAAAATTAAAGGTCACTGGAACTTTTTCCAATATCATAGTGTGCATTTTGACGGCGGTAAAATAAAATTAGAAGAAGACCGAAATTTTGCGTTTGAATGGAAAGACGGGAGTAGTACCGGCGATATGAGCTATCATCTTGCCGTAAATTATTTTATGTCAATCATATCTGACGCTACAGACTGTATTTGGAATGACGAATGGAAACCAGGCGTAAAAATGACGATGAAAGGCAAAGGGTGGTTTAAGCCGATTACCGATGTAACTGTTGAACATATAGACAGTGTCGAAGTTGCGGCGGGACGGTTTGAAGATTGCCTTAAAGTATCTCTTGATATAAAAGGTAATGACGGCGCAGGGTGGAATAATTTCCTCAAAGGCAAAAAAGAATATTACTACGCAAAAGGCATAGGTTTAATCAAAGGCGTACACCACTTCAAAGATGATACGGTTGTGCCGAACTATGAACTTACATATTACGAAGGAACAGGCGACGGATATATACCAGTCAAAGACGGCTTATTCCGCCGTTATGAAGCGATGGGTCTTACCGACGGATATGTCGCGGGAGCCGAATATACTTTTTGCGAGGACGATAACGGCGAATTGAAAGTCCTCGAAAACAATATAGGTTACGGAAAAAGAAAAGTTTACTCGCCTGATAACTGGGAAGACATGATGTTACAGATGCGTCAGGAAATTTATAAAAATATACCTGATAAAGGTTGGACATTGCAGGATATATCGTTCCAGATGGAACGCGCCGCCGCCCTCGCGGTTACGGATTACGAGAAGAAGCATACCGCCGCCGCTATAGACGCCGCGAAACGTATAAAAGACGGCGACGGCAGATATACGCCCGATAACAAATTTGAAAGCGCCTGGAACACGTTTGTCTATAAAACAGCACGATTCAAGGACGGTAACACCGTTACCGAGCTTAATTGGGATTATTCGTTTGCGTGGCATTGTTATTTCGACAGCGGAGATATGGGCTATCATTTAATCGCCAATGACTTGTTAGGCGTAATCAAAGACGCTACAGGCTGTATATGGAGCGATGAATGGAAAGTCGGCGCGTCGATGAAAACGAAAGGCAGCGAATGGCCTGATGCGTCCGCCGATGTAAACGTTAAAAAATCCGGGGCAATCGAAACTGCGGCGGGACGGTTTGACGACGTCATAAAAATCGTGTTTGATGTTACTGTCCCACATAAAACGGAACCCCGTTCCGAAATAGGGTTTCAGTGGCCTCAGCTTGCCTCCCGTCCGGGTAAAAAGGAGTATTATTTCGCAAAAGGTATAGGCATTGTCAAATGTGTGAATTACCTGAAAGACGGGGAAGTCGTTGTTAATTATGAGTTGACGCGATATGAGGGCACCGGCGACGGATATATGCCGGTACAGGATGGGCTAACCCGTTGTTATGAAGCAATAGGACTGACGGATGGATATGTCGGCAAGGTGGAATATAATCTCTGCAATAAAAACGGGGGAATAGTAATCCTTGAAAACAGGACTGGAATAAAAATGAAGAATATATCGGAATAAACCTACAACTATCTTTTTATGCGTAAGCCCTGTTTTCACTCCTCAAATTTTATTGTGAGTATTTTCTTCCCGGTAATTTCAAAATCTACAAAACCGTTAGAATTCATCGACACGACTGGCCGCCCAACTTCTTTTTCTTCCAACGAAACAAATTTAACCGCGCCCCATTTCTTATCGCCGTAAGGCGGAAGTTCAAACTCAGCTTTCTGACGTTCAAGTGGGGATTGCGTTTTTGTTACCGGCGCAAGTCCGTTGTTCAAACGAATCGACGTTTTGACTGTATTATCCGACGGATTGAACAGGCGTACCACATATCCGGTATTATCTTCTGCGCGTTTGACAGCAGAGACGTTCAAGTGCTCGGTTGTAAGTTCTAAGAAAGAATGTGTCAGCGCATTTTTACCGTGTTCGGTCGGCGCGATTTGCGCAACGGCGAATTGGAAATTAAACCGCTCTGATTCGCCCCAGACATTCGCGGCTTCCCAGTCGCCTTTATGCGGCATGAAAGCATATCTAAACACGTTTTTGCCCAAACACTGCGAGCCTTTATCCCAGTCGCTGTAGTTCTGCATATCCGACGTGACGCATATGCGTAAAGGGAAACAGCGCAGAAGCGTAATGTACAGCGTATTCTGTTCGTCGTCGGACGCTTCGTATGCTTTTAATCCCGTGTTCAGTACAGCAACGCCGTGTTTGCCGTTGGACAAATCGACAAACGAGTTCATCGGGTGTTCGGTCATGGGGATTTCATCGTAAAGCGAATAATCCCGTTTTGCGACTTTGCGTCTCAACACATCAAACTGTCCCTGAGCGTAAGAATATTCTGCGTTGATATTGGTCGGGAAACCAACCTGCAAATAATGGTCTTCGGAATTATTGTAAACCGTAGTCTCAATCTCGACTATTCTTGCGCCTTTCTTCAGCGACATTATTGTTTCGACGCGGCACGGGTTAAAATGTTTTGACCGGGTTTTTTCGTCCATTGAGCGTCCTTCGGGCAATGCCCAGTTTATGACGATTTTATACGCGACTTCAAGTTCGCCGTCGTGGAGTAACGTAATGTCGGCTCTTTCGTTGAGAGTTGTGAACATCTCGTTTTGTTCGGGGACGACATGCTCCCACGGATTGCCGATTTCGCCAGTGTCTTTCAGGAAGCCGAGATTTTCATATAATTTATCGTTCTCTTTATCCAAAACATTAAATGTGCCGTTTGAGTTAATTGATACGCGCAGATATTCATTCTCCATAACCTGCGGCTTTTTAAGCATAGTGACCGGCGTGCTTGCGCGGGTATAACCGAGCGGATGTACTTTGAGCGTTTTATATCCCATTGCGGGGACGTCTTTGACTTCAAGCTGAATAGAATACTGTTGTGTGTGCAAGACATTCGCGACATCGTTCGGATTTTGTATAATCTGCGCGTTGTTCTTGTCAACGCTCAAAACTTGATATTTGAGCTTGGAGCCGTCCGTGTCCAATATCTGGAACGTATAGCAGTTCCATTCTGCAGGAATTTCGAGCATAACTTTCACGACTTCGGAACGTTTGAACGGCGCGGGATTGTAAATAACCACAGCTGCGTCGTCGCGGTTCCAGCCGCGCAAGTCAATATCGCCCGCAACGTCCATAAAAGCTCTCTCAAACACGCACATTGCAAGTTCGCGGGACTGCCTGTAACGCGAAACAACGTCTTCATAGACAATATCGCGTCCGCACGCGCCGATTGAATCGTGCCCGTGATTCTGGAGCAGATAATTATATGATAAATTAATGAAATTCGACGGGAACGGCGCGCCTGCGAGCGAAGCGAATACGGCGAGCGGTTCGGCATAGTTTATCAACGTGCGCTCGGTATTGAAATTATCCTGTTTTATATACGTTCTCGCTGATATTATCCAGCCGAACATGCCGGAGGTGCTGCCCCTTGTAAGAGGGTCGCGCATTTCGCCATAAAGCGTTTTTGTATTTGGATCGAACGAATCTATAACTCCCTGCTCAAACTCGCGCAATGTGCTGTGGAATACTCTTGCGTTCGGGAGAATTTCGTCAAGGTCGGCTATAAGCTGTACTTCGCGTTCGTCCGGACATGACGAATCGTGACCCTCCGACCAAAATCTATGAGGAGTTGACCAGTCGCGGTCTTGTTCACGCAGAGCCTGTTCGCCGCACTCTTTTACGTTTTCTTTGAAATACTTGTAGAACGGATGTGCGTACTGATAATCTAACTGCCAGTTGTTCGCGTCAATAAACTTAAAAATTCCGTTGTTATCATTCCATTTAAAATCGCGTATGCCCTCGTTTGGCAGATTAAAATAAACCGGTCTATGAACTACATACCACATATTATAACGCGGACGCTGACCAAGCCGTGAAGCGTAAATTTTAGTGCCGTCCGGGCTTTCCCAGAAAAATTCAGCTTTTGGAGCTTCAGTCGAGTTAACGCCTCTGTAGAAAGACGCGAAGTGAATATCAAACCCAGCGTAAATCTGAGGAAGCTGTGAAATCTGCCCCCAGCCGAACGGGGAATAACCCGTTTTGCTTACTCCGCCCATTTCCAAAGCGATTTTATGCCCCAGAAGCAGATTGCGGACAAGCGATTCGCCGCCGACCGTGAACTCGTCCGGCAGGCAGAACCAAGGTCCGACGCCGATACGCCCCTCTGATATATACTTTTTCAGTTTCTCTTTTTTCTCCGGGTAAACTTCGAGATAGTCCTGAAGCGGCATAGTCTGCGAATCCATGTGGAAATGCTTGAAATCGGGGTTGTTGTCGAGAATATCAAGCAGCATATCAATCGCATAGCCTAACATATGCTGGGTGCGCCGCGCCGAGAAACGCCACTCCCTGTCCCAGTGGGTGTTTGATATAAAGTGGCACTGGATTTGTTTGTCATTATTTGCGTTTGTATTTTCGTTAGAATCAGACATTTTTTCTATCACCTTTCTTTGTTTTTGCTAATTTTTATTCAAATATATAAAATACATCTTCTAATTGTATTTTTAACTCAGGGAACGACGGAGGCGAAAATTCTGTTACGATTTCTTTCAGTTCGTCTTCATCTGATTTAAGTGCATATGATTTATAATATTCATATACTTTATTATCATTTAACAAATATATATCTATTGCTGTTAATTCCCAAGTTATAATCCAATATTCTTTTACGCCAAGCTCGGCATATCTTTTCATTTTTATGCCTAAATCTCTGCCGCGGGTTGAATTAGATAATATTTCAACAACTATAACAGGGATGTCATCATTTCTGGATTCACGGCAAATAATTTTTACATCAGGTTTAACATAGTTATCTAAATTGATAGGAGTTTTTGAATCGGTAAACGCTCTGCACCGTCTTTTGTTCTTCTTAAAGTAAATATTAAATATCTCAGCTATATTATACTGAACATCTATATGTTCGTCGCATGGAGCAGACATAAGATATATTTTGCAGTCAATCTTTTCTGTTTTTCTTTTATTATCACCAATAAAATTTTGTACTGGTTCTGTCATAAATAACACACCTCGTATTTCATTATTTATTTTTTACAACTATATACTTCAACATAATAATCCGCAGAGTTGTTACGATTTACATAAACAACAGCTTTTATGGTCTCTGTAGGAGCACACTCATACAAAACGCCGCCAAGACCGCCGGGACGCAATACTACGGGGACTTTAATCATTTTGCCGTCATTGTATAAATATTCAATAGATTTGTATGAACAATTATTTTTATCCGTCACGCTTGAAAATTTAAAACCGAACGGCAACATAAAAGGCGAACTTTTTACATTATGCGTTTCCCCTGTTTCATTCCGGTAACTGCACTCAAGATGAACAAGCGTATTACTGCCGATTATAACTCTGTAATTTGTCACTATTTCCGATATTTCGGCATCGTAGCATAACCCATTATTTTTTAGCCGTTTAGGACATTTAAATATTTTGATAATTCATTTCCCCTTTAAAATGTCTGATATAAATTACACATATTATATCACATAAAATCGCATAAAACAAGAATACCCGCAAGAAAAATGTAAATTTTTTCGCGGGCGCTTTTATCGTATAAAAATAATTCTGAAATTATAATGCTCTTGTCACCGTCCCAGATTTAAGACAGCGCGAACATACGCTTACCGTTTTCGGCGAACCGTTTACTACAGCTTTTATAGTTCTTATATTCGGCTTCCACGGTCTGTTTGTTCTTCTGACCGAGTGCGACACATTGTGTCCGAAAGTGACGCCTTTGCCGCAAAAATCGCATTTTGCCATGAGAAATCCTCCTCTCTGATAACTGATTGTTTTTAATCTAACACAAAACCTAAATTATATTATAACATATCGCATCAATAATTGCAATAGATATTTTGTATTTCAACAAAATTTTTTTGACGTTATAAAATTTTTTGGGCAAATTCTGACATTGATTCTAAATATTCGCCGGTTTCTGTAAGATATTTACGCAGTTTATCGTCGTTAATCATAGTATAAACCGCTTTTTTTACCGCCCTTGAAAAATCAGACGTTATTCTCAAATTTAACTTTGATGTAATTATCGGGCACATTCTTAAAGCTGTAGGGTGGACTATAATTTTGACTTTGAATTTTCCGCCGATATTTTTTACAACAGGAAAATACGGAAAAAAGCGGCAGAATAACGGTCGTTCTTCGCGTTTGCAAAAGTCATGATTTTCGCCTGAATATCCGCACAGTAAAAACGGATAAGAATTGTTGCCGTCTGCTTGTGTAACTTTAAATTTTACGTTATTCTCAAATAGTTTATCCTCACCGGGAAAAAGCCACATGCCGAAACTATCTGATTTGTTTTTTCCGTTTTCGTCACGTTTTTTACAGCATAGGGAATCGCACAAAGTTCCGCAGTCGCCTTTGAACGGAGTAACATTTTCAAGATATTCTCGCGCTTTTTCAATTATATCACTCATGTTATTCATATATTTCTACCGCCGGCTGGTTTATATAATTATTGAAAAGGGTGTTTATTTTCGCGGTTTCCGTGTCGTTTTCATGCACGACAATTCTGTATTTATAAGTTGCGCTTTCGCCGTTTTTTATAGTTCTTTCGCCGCCGATATAAAAATTGTTGACTGCCATAAGCCCGTAATCGCGCGTATGCCAATATGACGGATAGCCGTCATTCGACGGATTGTCGAAAATCGCTATGCCGTAGATTTTTCCGTCGCTGACTTTCCCGTAATAATCGTTGAAGCACGCTCTTTTCATCCAGATTTCTTTTTCGTTTACGGCTCCGTATGAATTTACTATCGTCCCTCCGTTGTCTACAGTTAAATTTTCCGCCATTCTTACGGCAATAGGTCCAGCTTCTTTTGTCTGACCTAAAATGACGTCGCCGTAATTTGCCTTTAAAGTCAGACTTACGTCTATTATTTTGGTAAAACAAGCTGGGGTATATACGATTATTTGGGTTTCGTCGTCAGCAATGGGCGTTTTATTGTGATGCGTCCATGTATTTACAGCGGTAAATGCTTTGTAAGCCAGTCCGCCGTAAATATTTTTTATACTGTTATTTAAAATATAACCATGATTTTCAGGCTCATTCCATGTGTCCGAACCGTTTATTTCGCCGTGCGAAAACCATAGACTTCTGTGGTGAGGATGTTCTTTCCCTGCGTAATTAAATCGCGTTATATTATCTCCGTTTGCGGCTTTGAACGGACCCAAGTACGGTTTTGGAATATCGGTTTTGCAATAATAAGACGCTATACATTCGCCGTCAAATATGATATCGTGAATGTTGGCGTGAGAAACCAGTTCTACGGGTTTGAATTTTTTTGAATCTGTATTGCTATTATTTCCATAGTTTATTATTTCATATTCGACAGTCGTATTTTTGGGCATATAATCTACGATAAAAACGTATTTTTTATGCAACTCGTAAGACGGCGACGCAGGGATTATTCTGTTTTTGTCGTTTGTATCGATTAAAAACACATCGGACAAATCGCCTTGTATATTTTTCATATCAAAAAATACCGGCGCGCTTATAAGTTCGTGATTGCCTGAATTTATTTTTAATTTCATAAAAATCTCCTTTTTTCGGTTATTTTTTAATTGCTGTATATTTTATTATATTTTACCTCTAATTTGCGCAAATTGCAATAAAAATTTTTATATTTTTTTAACTTTTCGTTTTTTATTTTGCTTTATGATATAATTATCCAAATTGTATATAAATTTAAAGAAACGGAGCGATGATTTTATGGAAAATATAAAGAAGTTCAAATATCTCTTAATTTTTGTACTCATTATTTCCAGCATTTTAATAACTTCATGTTCAAAATCTCAGAATGCAAATACACCGCTAAACCCCTCTGATGCTAGTGTGCCGATTAATACTGACGCAACTCCGACAGAAACGTCGATTTTCGATGTGCTGCCGCAAAATAATTATAACGGCGATACGTTTACAATGTATATTCCGCCAAATCCCGACAGCCCGGTAGATAAAGGGACATACGCGGAATCATTGACCGGCGAAGTATTCAACGACGCGGTATATAACAGAAATCTTGAAGTAGAAAGCCAGTATAACGTGAAAATAAACGAGGTGTTCGGCGCATCCTGGGACAGCACATACGGGGATATGAAAAAGGACGTCGCGTCCGGTTCTTTGCGCGCGGACGTTTATTTTACCCACGTTATGTCCGGAGTCGCAAGCATAGTCAGCGACGGCTTAGTCAGACAATGGACCGATGTTCCTCATCTTGATTTCACACAGCCATGGTGGAATCAGACAATTATAAAAAATCTTAATATTGCGAACAAAACTTTTTATATCTCCGGTTCAATGTCGATACAGGACGCTATTTTATTGGTTTTCAATAAAACTTTACTCCAGAATCTCGCGCTCGAAAATCCTTATCAGCTTGTAAGGGATGGCAAATGGACTCTCGACAAACTTAACGAGATGGCTACCGCAGGGTCGAAAGATTTAAACGGGGACGGCAAAATCACGGAACAAGACGACCAGTTTGGGCTTGAATACGGCATTCAATGGCAGACCCCCGCACTCATGTACGCATGCGACGAAGTATCGGTTACATTAGACCAGAACGGTTATCCGACTGTGCAGCTTGATAATCAAAGGAAAATTGACGCTTACCAAAAAATATACGATTTACTGTGGGACGGAAACAAAACTTATTGTTTTTTGGGGAATACTACACAGCTCTCCAATTATCCGCATATAGGCATTGAATCGGGTAGGGATCTGTTCTGCGAATATAATCTTTTCACCTGCGAAAGTCTAAGGTCAACCGATGTTGATTACGGCATACTGCCTTTGCCTAAATATGATGAAAATCAAGAAAAATATCTGTCAAATTCATGGACGGGAATGTATTGTCTGCCGGTCAATATACCGGACGAAAAACTCGATATGCTCGGAACAGTTATGGAATCAATGTCGGCTCTTGGATACAAAAACGTAATTCCTGTTTATTATGACATTCTACTGAAAGAGAAAGTTTCGAGGGACGACGATTCAAGGGAAATGCTTGATATTATTCTGAACGGAATGGTCTACGATCTGGGACTTAATTTTCAAGTCGGCTCAACAAATCCGCCCGGATTTTTTATAACTGATTTAATTAAAAATAAAAACCCGGATTATGTAAGCGCGGTCGATAAAGTGAAAGATAAAATGGCCTCGGATTACGACGGTCTTTATCAAAAAATCCTCACCGCAGGCAGCTAAAAAGTTAAAAAACCGTAAAAAATTGTAAAAAATTAAAAATATTTAAATAAATTAAAATAATATATTGTCACTCATAAAATCAAAAGCATAATATATATTGATAGCAGATTAATAAACTTTTCCTAATTATTTTATAAATTTTATTTATAAAAATAATTATATTTAAAAATTATATAAATATTTTATTTAATTATTATCTGTTATTTGTACTCTGTTTTAGAGTAAAACTCTAAAAACAAATGTATTAGAATATTAATATTAAAATATATTTTTAGGAGGAAATATATATATGCCCGAAAGAAACGCAAATACTTTTAACAATCAGCCTTCTCATGGATTTAGGGACAGCGTATGTATAGATTGCAACAAAATAATGGATTCCTGCAGAGAATAAGATTAACAATGATTGGTATTTGAATAAAAAATAAAAGAGCCATTTTTTTCCGTCTCTTTTATTTTTCGCGCTTAGTACGCGCTTAAAACTTCAGCTTCTTTAACCGAAGACTTATCTTCCTGTTTTTGCATAAGCCGTAAGTAAGCATTCCGTTGTATATCAATACAATCCTTATATATCTCGTATATTTCATTTTCAGTAACATTTTCTTTTCTTATCACCGTAACGCCGCTTGGTATGTTCGGGTATGTCCATGTTCTGCTGTCATTTATGTCCCTTTTTATAAGCTGTTTCGCCATAATTTTACCTCTCAAAACAGTATTTAATCATTATATATTTATTGAAAATTTTGTAATAATATGTCATAGATTTTTTCTAATCTTAATTTAATAATATATAATTTTATAATTTGATTATTCAGTTATATTATATTCTGTTTGTGTGTGATAGTTAATATTTTATCGTGAGAGTTCCCGTGCTCGATTATTGTGGCAGGTGTATTCATCGGTTTCGGCATTGTATGCCATGTTTTCCCGTTTGCCTATATCATGCTCGAAACTGCGCTTTTTCTGCTGCTCATAATTCTGTGGCTTGATGTAGTATTCGATATTCCTGCCCTCCAGATATGTGTAATTCTCCTCGCTCTCGTAACCGCTGTCGGCGACGAGCCTCCTGATCGCCATCTTGGCTCTATAGCTGAGTATGCTCTCTACCATCGGCTTCATGGTGTCTGTATCGTTACAGTCGGAAAATATACCCACGCCTACTACATACTCCGCTTCTATGGCAAGCTGCACATTATATGCGGGCTTTAACTGACCGTTTCGCATATAATCATCTTTCATTCGCATAAATGTCGCATCTTTGTCTGTCTTTGAGTAACTGTTGCGCCCCTCAAATGTGGCGTTGCTTTCGTTATAGCCCTTTTGCCGCTCCTGATATGAATACAAGGCTTCAAGCAGTTTTTGTATGGCACTTTTTCGCTTGACGCTTCCGCTCACAAACTCTATCTTTTCTTCCCGCTTCCTCCGCTCCATAAAAGCCGTCATCTTCGCCATGTCTTCGTTTATACTTTCTTTGACCACCGTAAATTCCTGCGTGTATACCCTGTTTATTTCCTCCGCCAAACCTATCACTTTCATCAACATTTTCGATTCGTTTTTTTCTACCGCTTTCTTCCATACAAACGTGTATCGGTTCGCATTTGCCTCTATCTTCGTCCCGTCCAAAAATATATCCTCATATTTCACTTCCCCCAGTTCACACAGTTTCTCAACAAATTGTACAAACAGTCCTCTGACGGCTTCTCCTATACGGTATTTCCTGAATCGGTTTATTGTGCTGTGATCTGGTGCGTTCTCACCATTTAACAGCCACATGAAATTTATATCCCTCCGGCACGCTTTCTCTATCTTCCGGCTCGAATATATCTGCTCCATGTACGCATATACCATGACCTTGAACATGATTTTCGGCTCCACCGCTGCTTTTCTCCCCTCCCTCGAGTATGCCGCGTATAATGATTTGTAATCCATCTCCTCTGTTATTTGGCTTAACAACCTTACCGAATCGTTTACCGGTATCATGGCTTCATTTTTTATTGCCAGCACTATTTGACTTTCTCCGTCACTTGTGCTATAATTTTTTTGTTGTATATTTATTGTTTTCATACCTTTATTATACAACAAAAGCGAGCCGTTTTCAACATCCGGCTCGCTTTTTCTTGTTATATATCAGGGCTGTTTTGCAACAGCCCCTTTTTTTGCGGTTTTGCATTATATTTATTATTTTAATGCTGTAATTCTTACAGTTTTTCATTTTTCGCAACGTGAATAAGCATTTTACCTATAGATGAATCTAATAAATTATAAATATCAGAACAATTATTATATTTTTGTGTTTTATAAAATTCTCTTTCAATATATTTTATTTCTCCAGTAAATTTACTATATGCCCAGCAAAGAGAATATAGTTTGTCTGCCGAAAGATTTTCATCCGGCGTTTTTAAAAATTCTTCTGTTTAATTATTTCAGTTGATTCCGACGAATCAGATAATTCTGCCAATTTATCAAAGGAAGATTCTATAAACGGCTGATATTTTGTTAATGTCATTTCCGCGTTTCCTTTTTTCTCTGTTAATTTAGTCAACGCCAGCAAATATAAGGAATATGTTATCAAATTTCTCAAATTATTATCAATATTATTATTCTTATATAAAATATCCATTAATAGATTTAAATACATATTTTTTAATTCTTTTATGCTATTTCTCGCCTCTTCATCTTTTTTTGACTTATGTAAGGCTCTGTTTGGTATATCTTTAAACGTAACATTAAATCTTGCATTAAATTTAAATTGTATATCTATTATATTATCAGTAAGACCAACTTTATTTAGGTTTTCGAGCATTTCTTCCGCCAATAATTCATCTATTTCTGATAAAGGGGTGTCTTCTGTGACATTATATAAATTTTCTTTAATTAATTTTCTCTTATATTTATCAATATTGAATACATAGTAATCCGCTTCTGCTATAATTTGTTTTATTCTTTCTTCGTTCTCTCTTTTAGGTTTATAATTTTTCCTGCTTAAAGCATGGTAATCAGCAATTTCTTTGAATATATCTGATAATAAATTATCAAAATAATGTATGGTATATTTTTGCGACGTTGTATTCAGTATATTTTCACCCATTATATCGTTTATAGAATTATCTAAATTTTCGATTGTTTTATTAAAAAATTCAGGAATATTATTATTCACTGCCGGTTTATTGTTTCGCTGCTTGCGGCGGGATTTTTTAATTTTCAAAGGCTTATAATCAATTAACCCCATCAATAGAATACTTAATCGTTCTAAAATCGAAGGCATATATTTCGTAAAATAAAAATTATAAATATATCCCGGCTGAATTTGAATATAATCACGTATTTGTTCGGGGAGTTTATCTATTCCTTTAATTACTTTTTCATTGTACCAAATAATTTTTAAAATACTTTCGACAGATTCTTTAGATTTCTCAGAAGGATTTTCGGTTTCTTCTTGTTCTTTTCCGTCTATTATTGCCAATACATTATCAGTATCAACCATCATATGAACCATTAAGGAATATATGTCCACCAATTCATACGGCATACGGGTAAGCGATCTTGTGCCGCCGGGAACTTTATCCATTCCGTAGTCGTCCAAATTTATTTTATAATGCTTTTCCCCAATGTGTCCGAACTGATTTGGCAAATAAATCTACATTCATCAGAGATGTAATGAAGCAGGGATTACCCGCTTTTTTATGCCCTCAAAATATGTATGTATTTTACTTTATTCTTGTCAAATGCCAGCCGCCGCATAATAATGGACAGAGCGTCATGGCACCGCAGAAAAGTATTGAAAAAGTTAGCTGAAGAGGCTGATTGCCGAGTAATATTTTTGCCGGCGTATTCACCAGATTTTAATCCTATTGAAAAAACATGGGCTAATCTTAAAAAATTCATTAGAAATTTTATGAGAGATTTTTCTTCTCTTAATGACTGTGTTAATCACTATTTTCATGTTGGATAACTATACAAGAAAAATTGTAGGAGTGATATATATCATATATAAAAAATAAGAATTTGTTCATAAGATAATCATAAAATTTATATAAAATTAAAGAAAGTATGGGAGGAAAACATGAGCAATTTAAATGAAGATTCAATATTCACAAAACTTGGATTGACCGCTGAACAAACTGAAATACTTTATAATATGGAGTATTTGAAAACGATGCAGGATTCTATTGCGGAGAAAGATTCAAAAAAGTATTCCTTAAAGCGTGAATGGCTCGATCGTTGGAAAAATGAAATAAGTTCTGCCTTTTCAAAAGATATTTCCGCCGACAATTCCAGCATTAATTGGATGAGTGAACCGGATTTAGTAGAGGCAGTAGTTACGGAATATAAAAGTTTCGAAAATAAAACATGGGTATATTTAGCAGTTTTTGAGGCAATGCTATTCATTCCGTATTATCCTTTGGATTTTGAGACGTCAACAAAAAACGGCAAGACGGCAAAAAAACCAAGCAAGACCTATAATTCTCTTAAATTTTCACAAGACGATAGGTGGGCAACATATTTTGTAGATACTTTAAGTAAAAAAGTAGGGGTTCATAATAATATTGTTGAACGTTTTAGAAAATGTTTTCAAAAATCAGTTGACCGATTGAGCGGAAAGACAAAAAATATTATAATAGCTGCTGTTTCAGTTGTCGCGGTAGCCGCAATAACAGCGGCAACAGCAGGAATAGCCGCTCCATTTATAGCTACTGCATTGGTTGGGGCTGAATTTGCCGGATTAAGCGGAGCGGCATTAGTCAGTGCGTCGCTTGCTCTTTTAGGGGGCGGAGCTATTGCTATAGGAGGGGCAGGAATGGCAGGCGGCGTTGCCGTAATCGTAGGCGGCGGTGCTTTATTGGGATTTACCGTAAGTTCTGCGGCTGCGGGCGGACTTGCCGCATTGGGCGTGTTTAATAATAAAGATGCGACCATTTCACAAGCCGCGCGATTAGAAGTTACTATCAGAGAAATACTTTTGAATGTTCAGAAAGATATACAATTTGCTCAAAAAGTGTTGCAGAAATTCAAAGAGCAAATCAAAAAACTTAATGAGAACCTCGAAAGAATGAAGACAGATAGCGAAACGAAGAATAAGGAAATAAAGATTATTAAAGAAAATATTGAGATATTAAAAAAATCAATGTACGAAACTGAAAAATTTGTCAGTTCTTACGAGATTGGCGCGGAGGTGGCTGAAAATCAGTAATAATCATAATAATTTTTTTGATATATCTGAAAATTTGGGACGGGTGAAAGACGATATAACAGAAGCCACAACTCAAAGTAGGGCGGTTAATAACAAGTTAAAAGATTTGAATTCGGACATATCAGAAATGTATAAAGATATAGAAAATTTGTCAGGACAGTTAGGTATTTCGCTTGAAATGACGAGAATTTCAGAAAGTGAAAATTTTTCTGACGAATTTGAGCAGTTTAACATTGATTTCGACGAAATATATAAAGAAGCGTATAAAGAAACACGGTTGAGTGTCCCACGATTACCCAAACTCTCGAAGCAGGATTTATTAGTATCTGTCGGAATAGGTTTAGTAGTTACTCTGTTTGATTTTTTTCTCGTAGGAACGCCGCACAAAGGGCATTCAAAAAATACTGGGAGTCCTTTGACTGATTTAATGCGCAGGGCAGGAACAACAAAAGATGGGAAATTACATCCAGTTCTGAAATGGTTAGAAAATAAATGTAAAGTTCCGTATGATGTTTCTCTTGTACCGGGAGAGGGAGTAGCTCCGTTTAATCACCGTCTGAAAAGTTTAGGTCACGATCCTATATTAGGATTGCTTTTTGCAGTTCTTGATATAATAAACGGTACTTTTACATATATCGACAATACAGGCTGTCTGCGTATAGTAAAACAAACAGAAGAAACATCAAATATATTGATGGCGATAATATATTATTTCGGTCATCTTATTTCGGATATATGCACATCTGCGGGTATTCCTATACCGGGCTGGTGTCTTTCACAATTTTTCGTTGACGAAGGAAAAGCAGGAATATCTATAGCGACTCTTTTCGAGGAAATGTATCGTGAGGGTTATGATTTACGGCACTTAGTTTCAATGACTTCTTCTGTGAAATTAGGCGAATTTTTATTTTGGATATATCATTCATTCCAGTATGGAAAATTTGTTGCGGATATGAATGAGCCGTTATATCAACGGGAATTCGACGAGTCAAAGTATAATTTGAAAAAAGAAAAGATGCTGTTTATCGTGAATGCTACTGCTGTTTCCGGGAACATAGTTAAATTCGTACTGCCTCCGTCAAATGGTAATCCACTATCGCTGAATTTACCGCAATGGATTTCAATGATTCGGGTAACTATTGATATTGGCAGGGATTTATTCAGAGACAGAACGCCGGAACTACTTATCCAAAACAGATATAATATTGATAAGGCATGGAAAGAACTCTTGGAAGATAATTGAAAGTGAAACACGATATAAAAAAATAACGGCGGATACCGTTATTTTTATTCCCTGTCATATCAAAGAGTAATCAGTTAATAATCTAAATTACCAGTAAAACATAGCCAATAGAGCAAAATTAGCCCAAATAAAAGAGAGCAGACCAGTCTCGGAGCGGGCAACATGAGCGTCCTGCATATCGGTGAGCCTTGAGATTTGGCTGAAAAGAGCCTCAATCTGCTGTCGGCGGCTTGAAACGAAAGCGTTCCATGCGTATTCGCCGTCGTCAAGCGGAATTTGATTTTTACCCCGCTCTTTGAACGGTGTGTTTAGTTCAACATATCTTAGCTGTAAATCATAACCCCAGTCGTCGTCAATATAGCCCTTGTCAGCAAAAACCTCGATATCTTCGGCATTTTCCAAGATGAGCTTGCCTGCGGGCAAGTCATGTTCAGACGCTTTTGTCAGCAAAATCCTTCTCGGAATCGGTACACTGTGAACACGTTCCTCAGCTAAAATGTGAATCTTAACTCCGTAGTACCACATTTTCTGCGAGGCACAATGACCTTTGTCGCATAACTCTCCCGCTGTTTTGGCTCTGTTGCTGCGACTTCCCTTCGCAACTACTGTCGGCATACTGTCAAGCAAATGTGTTTTTGACATCTTAGATTTCATTTTGAGTTCGGCATTGCAGAGCATTTCAAAAAGCGGAGACAATTTGTTTACTCTCAGGCAGAATTGCTTGTATGTCGGCAAATGGTTACAATATCTTAATAAATTTTGCTTCGCAAAATTGTAAACACTTTGTTTCGTCCGTAAACCAAGATTTTTACCGTACAGGTAAATTGTGGCTGCTTGGACGTCTGTGAATTTTGGCTCTCCATTGTTTGATAACCGTTGACAACACGCTGGGTTTGTGGTATAGTATACCCTGCGGACACGGCGGTTGATTTGAAATAATTTGATTTTCTTCATACTCAAATTGTATCATAAACTTCACGTGTTCGCTTTTGGTATTTTTTTACTGGTTATTTAGATTCTTAATGAAATGTGCAACTGCCATAAAAACAAATGAAATTATAACAGTACATATTTCAATAAAATGCTGTATAGTCTCCGGCGTAAAGAAATCCTTTATTTTTGTCAGTGCGCTCACGCAATAAATACCTCACTTTCTCAAAATTTTTATATAAAACGCCGGCAGAACTTGTAATTTCTTATG
>Ga0123357_10002476_pt1 | contig 20631 bp, 16 predicted proteins | sample TergutEmb28metaG_FD_89873 | JGI IMG/M metagenome (GOLD analysis project Ga0123357, IMG submission 89873) | Embiratermes neotenicus P4 segment gut microbial communities from Petit-Saut dam, French Guiana - Emb289 P4 | ecosystem: Host-associated > Arthropoda: Insects > Digestive system > Gut ... | reverse complement strand
TGAAACAAAAACAAGTGAATTTAATTATATAAAATAGAAAAAAAGACAAAAAATATTTAAAAAAAAAAAAAAAGGGGGGGGGGGGGAACTTACTGGAACTTCTCAAGCATCATATACAGACACAAATACAAATGTGCTTATGTTCTTATATAATAAGAACATAAGCAAGTAATGGCTTTGTAATAAGAAACAGACTATATACCTCATATGTATTCCTCATACAAATAAATGTCTGTTCAAAGGTCATAGCAATGGATGTTTCCAAGTGTTACCTCTTTGAGAAGGTTGCCAGATCGCCGTCTCCATCGTGAAACACGGCCACAACGTGAGAGTCTCCCAGCTCCTTGGGAGGAAAGACGAGGTGAGGCCAAAGCTGCTATCTGTTTCTTTATGCCGCCACGTGATGGAACAGCTACCACTCGGCTCCCCAGACGCCGACAGCGTCTCTCACGCTGTTCACTTCGTAGCCACATGATGGAGAAGCACTACCGGCTAAATGTTGACAATTCCATCAGTGCCTATCATTCACTGACTTTGAGGACAAACACTGGCTTCTCCTCAATGGCAAGTAACTCACTTTTCTCCAGCTTCACATTTCTTGCACTACACTAATGGTCAGGATTAGTGCACCCTGCACACTATTCACAGCACCAACATTCGAACCCTGAAAACAAAAGAACACTGCAGGTGAAAAGGCATTTAAATCTGAAATTTATCTTTAGTCTCTAATTGTGCTACATACAATACCAATTTCTATCACATATTTTGTGTTTGTATCATGTTCAGCTACACACAAAGACCATTCCCACTGCTACTCAAGTTTCAATACATAGTTCTATACCCAGCTCCTTAAAAATAAAGTACTTCACTACTCTTGTATGGACACCACCATACCTTGTAAACCAAACAGAAGATTCAGACATGAAACTGAAGTGTGAAAATGAATGGATAATGCAAAAGTTGTAGTTTATCAGGATGAAATTTCCCACTGTGAACAGACTAATAAAAGGAGGGACTGACAATCACAACCATATTTTCAGACAATACCATTTGTTGTTAAAAATGTGCCAAATGTTTCACCTTTTTATAAAGCCATCTTTCAGGCACAGGCATAAAAACATGTAGTAAAACAAATCCCTTCTATACAAAACAATGCTAATTAAAAGGAGACGTGATCTCAGCCTTACAGATATTTATAAGTGTTTATTGCCTACATTGATTGAAAATGAGTTAGAAGGTAAAATATTCAATTTTATAGTAAGATACTGTAATACATTAAAACATGTGGCATTTTAACTAAAATAACATATCATCAGTCAACACAACTATATTTTATTGATATAATATATATGTGTTGATTGATCATTTGTTGTTTTAATTATCTGTGGGACAAAACAGGATAAGCTCCAATAGAGTAACGTGGTGTTTTGAGGTAGCACTTGTAAAATGATGGAAGATTTCAAGTCTAAGCTCCTTCTTGATCAGTATTTGCACTGGAAATGTGAGAAATAATGCACACAGCTCCTAAAAATGGCAACATTTTGATTTCAAGGTACAATTCTTCAAGTCTGTGCACTTGTCTCAACATTCTTGGGTGTAAGTTTATTTAAAATCTTCTGCTAGTATGGAGGGTTGTTACATTAATGTTGTAAAGAAGAATTAAACACTGTCCCTCACACTCAACTATGAAAGTGCTGTCTCTCAAAATGCTCATGGTATAAAAAAATAAAAAAAAAAATAATAAAAAAACCTGCAAACGTAACACAATTCTTATCCCACATAACAGTCAGTACTGGAAGGTGTGTTAATACGTAAGGTGAAAACGCGGAAAAGTAAAGGGTAAAGCTAAAGCTGTCCCTGTGCATGTCATGAATGTGTGCAAGCCGTGTTATAGCTCCCCTCCTCCTCCTCAGCCACACCACTAGGTGCAGATTGTTACGCGCGCCGGCTGATTTACACCCCTGAAAAGTTCCCCTGGTACCCACTAAATGGGAGGCTGGATGGACCCCGAGAGCTGGTATGGTCACTCCAAAGAAGAATATAATAAATTCAACTGGTAATGAACCACGATTCCTCGGTTGCCTAACCCCTTCCCTAGTCGCTACACCATCTATGCTATGCCAGCCCCAACGCCAGTCAAAGAACTTATTGAAGTATGCATTGGATATCACGTCCAAATGAACTTTAACTTACGTGCATTTATTTCAGCACTCTACATCTCGGCCGTGAACACGTACAGTATATCCCACCACCATGACGCGACGTAGCACTGAACCTGCTACGACACATTCCCGGTGAGACCCGTGAAAAATAACGCGGTCCATTCTTTACTAATATCGGGGGCCGGCATGACGTAGTCAGTACAGTGATTACGCTGGGGTTGGAAAATTCGAGGTTCGATTCCCAGCAAAGGCAAGATATTCCTCTAACGTCCAGACCGACTGTCACGACTAGGAGGAGCTTTCCGCGGGAATAAAGCGACCAGGGCGTGAAGATGACTACTATCCTCTACTTAGTGTCCACGTTAAGAATGAGTGGAGCTATATCTTCACACCTCCTACACGCCCTCGCTTCGTAGCCAAGGGCAACTGTACTTTACCTTTACTTGGCTATACTGATTTCGTCCATAATTCTTCTATCATTTATAGCACTGCACTGCACTCTTCTAGTTACGTTACAGTACACATTAAGTAATTCTTTGGTTACCAAATCAAGGTGGGGCGAGGACTCATTCACCGCCTAACACTCATGTTTGCAGAAACAAACACGAAGTAAAATTTTCGTGGGAGAATCGGGCAAAAACAAAAGAGCTGATTGGGATTTGAACACAAACGTCTGCGGAATGTGTAATGAATGTTCCTTCGTCTGATGGTCACTCGGGTACGTGAAGAGCAAGTGTCGCACGCACGGGACCCGCACACAGTAGTCCATATGACGGAGTTACGGAGTCTTTCTCGACGGCCGAATTGACGCGCTATCCCACTCCACCTTTCAGCAGGCGTTTTTTGCATTCATGATGACTGATGGCAGTCACGATAATACTGGCTGTCACAGTATAATTTTCTTGCAAACAGCTGAAACGGGCATTTTTGAAGGCGCGCAAGTGACACGCACTTCAAATACAAAATATCGCAATTACCTTTGGCTCTTCAGTAACTCCTTTATTACAATTTTTTGCAAATGCCCACATTTGACACGGCGTTTCTTTGACAATGATGATCATGAATGCAGACCTAACATTTTCGCGATTCCTTCAATCGCGTAAATTATACAGTTGACTCACAAACCGCTGCGAAAAAGAATTCCAAAACACAGGACTGAAAAGTTTTGTCAGTCACCATCATCGTCGTCAAAACCAGCAACAGCACCAGGATACCCCCAGGTTTAGGTTTCCTTTGTTCTGTGACATGACGTCGTCACGTCAGCGGGCAATAGGTTCCCGATCTTTCGACACAACTACATAGTGACACAGCGTCATATGCCAGAAAAACGAAAACCTCCGGCACACCGTTACGAAACCCTAGTAATTCAAATTCCAGACTTGTTCCGTCTTCACGGGCATTGGTCTCTCCATCTCCATCTTTTCTGTGGTCGACCTACGGGGTACACTGTTTTCGTCCACCAACTTCGGAATGCGTGTATCGAACCTTCCTAATCAACATCGTATCCAACTGCAATTATAACCCGCAATAATACCACTTAAATATGCAAACCTAGTTCTCTAATATCTTCACTTGTCTTATACAACGCGCAGTATTTCATCTCCGCTGTCTCAAGTCTTCTTTCATTCTCTCTTGGTAAAGATCAATTCTCACAGTCGTATAGTAACGTCTGTACCGTCATTCTTATTAAGTGCTGCGGAAAACACGTTTTTCATAACTAGCCATATTTAATTTACAGCTTTATCGAAGTGAATTAGCAACTATGCGAAATAATATTAAAAATACGATAAAGGTCACCCCGTGACTTGTCTACGCTGGCACCAAGGGGAGGCGGAGGTATACAGGTCCAACCCATTCGTAACACAACAGAAGGAAGTAGGTAGCACCACGCTCCGGCCGCTTTACCCTGGGAGGCCCGGTGGACCTCGGGGTCGGTCCGGACGGCACCAAGTCCCTCGCCCCCACCGGTACTCGATCCCCCCGGACCGTCCTACCCACAGCGAGTCGTTATACCAACTCTGCTATAAAATTAAAAAAGTACGACAAAATTTGGAATGGGCGATAACAATACCTCATAAAATGAATATATTTCACTTCAGCTGTTCGATAACGCATTACAATATTTTTCGTAAATGTTCAATCAGTTAAAATGTAGCCTTTATTTTGAGGTTCGCTACGGGTAAACGGTGATTATCGCCACTTCGCAGTCACTGAAAATAATGTGTCTTTCAAATTTTTACACAACACACTAATGAAACTCTATCGTGATCACGGAAACAAAGTACGCGTTGCGAGTTTTTAGGCGCGTTCGCAAACTTTCAAAAAGCAACTATTAGATTCGCCATGTCTGTCCGTGTCTATCTATCCGTCCGCATGGACAAATCGGCTCCCACTAAACGGATTTTCATTAAATTTGATATCGGAGTACTTTTCGAAAATATGTCGAAAAAATTCAAGTTTCATCAAAATCTAACATGAATAGTGGGTACTTTACATGAAGTACAGCACGTCTGAAATGTGATGGCACACGCGCAGAAACCAGATTTAGCCTTTCAGCGAAACGGACGAGTCCATTTAAATTGGCCCCGGGAGGGAGGGGGGGTTCAGTTCAGTCGACTACTGGCAGCCGAGGTGTGCGCATCAGCGGTAGTAATGGTAGTAATGCTGGATACACCATATTCTGAGGTAGAGTGCAAGACTACTGGCTACCCATCCCACTCGCATGTTTCCCCTTCACTTCCCCTACCGTGCGTCACCATGTACCATCAGGTTTCAACTGAGCTCTACTATGTACGTTTATGGTAATATCTCGCTGAATTCTTAAGAGGTATGTTTCAGACAAACGTTGTTCAGAAAATAAAAACACACACCTTATGTTCAAAAAATTTTGTTTTCCGAAAATCGTGCCGTTTATAAGATAAAGTGGGAATATATGCTACAACCGGACAGGCCACAGATGACGATACAAAACGGCGCAAGCGCTTTGCGTGCTGGGTAACTAACACTGCAGACACGCTCAGAATAGGTATGCATGGCAACAATGGTTTAGCGAAAGCGCCTCAATCTTATGTTTACACGTACTTTTCCTATCTTGTTTGGTTACTGCAGCGCTGTGGTTGTGGTATCCGTTCTTCTAAAATAGGATGCCGAGTCACTGGGTAATTAATTCTCGACGTTTCGACAGGACATAGTGGCCACATGTTTAAGGGTCGACTGACGCCATCTCTTGAAAACCCAGTAATCACAGCAACGAAAAAGGTGAAGTTACTTCACTCACACTACAAACCAAATGCATTTTATAAGGCAGACCTGTCGTGTTTTTTACATCTGAGGACAGTCATACTGATACGTGTAGAACAGACCCGCGTTCAGCCGTTCGTAGCACACGGCCCCTCACTGATTTTGTTCCGACTGCAGAAGGTGGCTCGGCCCAAAGACGAGATTTGTTTAAAATTAAAAATGTTTTCTGCCACGAGCCAGAATGGCAGACGGTACGTACAACATACGTCAATACGCAGCTAATAGCATAATAAAGATTTAAATTCAATAACTGTAACATATATCATTTTTCTTACTAAAAGTATGGAACAGTTTAGCGGAGTATTTAATTCTAATCAAAATAATTAAACTATTTATTGCATAAAATGTCGAATATGGCCTGCCTTAAATTTCAACATTATTCCTTTTATTAGCGTGCGGTGTAAAACAAGGCTGATAACGGGGTAAAGCCCTCCCTGTACTGGCCCACACAGGCCCTTACGGCTCCAGGAGGTTTCGCAGCCGCTCTTACCTCGCAGGAGATATCGCTAGTACGCATTTCTGTTACTGCATTAGTCGACCCCAAGGCAACAGTTCGGCCGGAAACAATACGTCAATGAAAAATTCAAATGACCCATCGGGAAACGAACCTGCGACCTGCCAGCTTCTAGCGCAGTACCCCAACCAACCGCGCCAATGAGTAAAGAACAATGCTGGTACGCTGGTGTTTTTATCGTCTATACTGTACACTGCGACCTTCGTAAACCCTTTCTCCTCTCCTTTGAAGAGCCTTTGTCGTCTCTTTTCTCCCTCAAGGTTACTTTGGTCCTAGCTAGACTTCAGCACAAAAAAGGCGTTTAATTTCCGGTGACTTCCCTTTCGATGGGTCGCTTTCTTTTGCGTGCCGTATGCCCATGTCGCTCTCTGGACATTTCGCAATATGTAGTGTAACGTGGGTTTCAGAGCGCATTCGTAATTATACGAAACTTTCATTCAATTCGCATCCACCATTCTGTCGCGCGCAAGTATATGAATGTCTGTGAAACTTTCGCATTTCAGAAATCACACAGCTGGTCCTACGGCAATGTGCCGAGCGATTTTCGGTACATAATGCTGGGCTAGGCAGGTCATTCACTTATCATTACACAACAATACTGCAGGTCGACAGTATGCACTTCATCAGTCACAACCTATACTTAATACTCTCTTGTGTGAGCAACAAATACTGAGTTCAATAAACCGTCAATACACGCAACTCTCCATTTTACGAGCACTGCAGTCCTTTCATGGTCCGCGACATGTTTCAACTTCAAGGTCATCCACACGTCACGAATAAATGAGAAAACTGGTTATCATTTGTTCATAAACTTAAAACCAAACCATACATACAAGTGTGTTGCTGTTAAATTATTTTCTTCTGGCAATGAACCTACGTTACTTACATTTCGAGATTTGTATTCTTCAAAGGTCAAATACCGTGAATTAAAAAAAAAAAAGAATTATATAGATCATAGAATTATAAAGATTTTCTGATCAACGGTATCACGAATGTGTTCCGAAATAAGTTTCAGAATGCTGCCATGTTTACCAAAATCTGTGTGTGGGAAACAGGTTACCGTCGGTTTTCTTAGGGAAGTTTCGCAGTGTGCCGGTTTCTCCGAGAAATTAGTGATGCAAAGTGAAATTAGCCACGCTACTAAGGGGAGTGATACAAATATAACTGCATGGTTCGACTACAACACAAACACAAACCCACAGCCATAAATTCGACCAACTTAGATTATCTCCGATTTCGTTTTATCTACTGCCTTTCTCACCAGGAAGCTATGGCGCCACAGCCCGATTTGTAACAGGCCCTCCTCTATTTTACAGTTTCCCTAAATCCCTACGATAAGAGACAGGCCATCTTGGATACAAAACCTTTACCGCCACGACGCGTCTACCAAGACACAACGAGACGAATACAAAAACAACCAACCAAAGAGTACTCACACTTCAGCTCTGTAGGACAATTCTTATCTAATCAATATGTAGCAAGAATAAACCGAATGCACAAATTTTCGCGTTTCAAAGCCTCCGGACTGAAACCGTTGGCAACTGAACGATTAATACGACACCGTTACACAACTTGAAGGCACACGAAGGCGTAAAGCTTGGTTTCTACGGTTCGAAACTGTCATGTTTAAAATGTTGGTGCAGGCAACTTTGTCTCACAGATTCCCCATTGCTCTTTAACTTCTAAATGCGCAGAAGTAAAATTTAATGCAAAGAACTTTTCAACTTCTCGCTGAACTTGGCCCGCTTGAAGTTAAGAGGTGCGAGTATAAAACGGATATTCATATTTGGCATCATGCCTTTAAAAAAAAATACATTACCATTAACGTTTCTTGTAAACTTCCGAACCCGAAATGAAACCACATGTGAGTTTTTTTAATATTATCAGGAATGCAATGTTACCAAATGTTCATATAAGCTAATTAGACGGTAAGATACCAAGAGAACACACGCATTACGAAAAAAACACAGATTACACCAAGACCCGAAGAACACTACAACGAAGGACTTTATTACACACGCGAGATGTTGGGCTCGTTTGTCCCCTCAAATTTACAGCGGTTCTAATGCTTTATGTGACACAGTGGGCGCGCCAATGTCGGTCTAGAGCTGCACGCTTCTTTGAAAACGCAAATCTAGCATCAAATAAATACAACACGGTACACATTCGTGTATCGTAAATATATTTAAATCTCCTGCATTTTTCATCCTTCTCAGCCATCTTCAGGGATACCCTTTTATACAATAAGAAGGCCCTCAAGACTACTACATAGTTATATTGCAATAAAAATCAACCATAAATACACAAACAGCATCCTGATGCAGATAAGCACAGTGAAATAATATAAAGACAACAAAACAGTTCAACACCTTCACATGTAAATTGCCTGTTGTTCACTTAAACTTATGGAGATGAATAATTACCCACTTGAATTCTAGTACACCATAAATATGGACTTTCAAAGCTCTCTACCCTTATGTCTTGAGTTCCACAGGCACCGTGCGTTGCTACATCAATGCTGCTAATTCAAAATACTCAACCAACAAAATGCACAATGTTCTTCCTTCGATATTTACAGTATATCACTACATGTTTCAAACCACAAGGAATCCTCATCAAAAAACTAACAAAAAATACCACATAAAATTCGGCTATTTTCACCCATAATTAACATCTTATGCGTGGTGTAAGAGAGTCCAGTAGCAAAACGTCGATAATTCTTTGGAGAGAATAGTAATGTTCAGTGATCTGGAATCCTAATATACAGTACCTCCTAGGCCGCTTACGTACTTAACGAAAGTAGAAACAGTATCATGCTGCTGTCGAATTGAGTGATTATCTGCGAATATCGGTCCTAAGCCTGTTGAGCTTGAAAAGCTCTCCGTATACCGCAGATGTTAAACGAAGACGCATGCTTGTTCCTTAATATTCTGGATCGCCAACTGCAGGTATGCTTTTGGAACACAACGGCAGGCACATAACCTACAAACCACAATCGCAGTATCCTACTACGTTTAAAAAGAAGAACGAACTCATTACTTTAATACATATTTTTAACACGGATTTTCTTAGATACATTTCTTGCACTAAAAATCAAAGTTTATCATCATTTTACCAGGTTTAGGGTTGATACTTACGGACGATCACTCCACTTTGCAACTAGTACGGCTGCAGCGATACATGCTGTTCACGGAACCCAAGACATACGCACATACAGTATAACAAATCTTGCATATTTTACAGCGCGTCCCTCCTTCGCTACTTTCTGAATTTCTTTCGCCCCTGACCTTACTGCAGTCTTCAACCGTCCATCATACGGATATCAGCGAAAACCACACACCCACAACTGGATAATAAACACAATCAGTAGCTGTAATAACGAACAAAAACATCTACGCGATATCCACCCCGGGTAACAAATTGTTCGTACTACAAAAACATGGCACTGTAATGCCAGCAAGAGACAAGGCTGTACAGCCATGGGGTTTTCAAGTACGCCGCTATGAACAAGCTTATTTAAGCCAGCCAGTACAGCGCTTATGTCTGGCTTATGTGGGGTATTATAACGATACAGTATGTAACAGAATGGGGCATGCTGTGTATTCTGGGCTTCCACCAGTTACCATTCACACAAAATAAAAGATCTAATACAATGAACAACTGGTCTCATATCCACGCACCGATAAAAATGAAAGACGAAAACGAAGGAAATGAAAGAGCTACAGAAAGAAATTTGACATGTACAGTTTAAATATCCAATGTTCTATTTCAATTAAACACCACACATTTGCAAATCATGCTGTAGTTCATACAGTTCAATCTCTATTATACATGTCAGTCACTTTAGTGCCGTGTATGAATATGCTGATATGACAAGACAGCAAGTACAGGTAACTTCCCTTACAGAACACAATTTCGAGCTCTTTACAACACTCTCCAACAATAAACGTGGACGTATTCTTACACAAAATCCATACGACCATGTGACTTAAATCACGCGTTTTTTTGGCGAGGGGGCGGGGGTAAGGCATTCACGCTGTGGTGTTGTGAAACCCACAACGTACAATGACTACATGAGGTTAAATACTGCTAATACAGTTCTCGCAAATTGTGAAAGGAAGATACTATCTCAATCCAGCGAAGAACTTCGACCGCTTAGTATTCCAAATTCCGGTGGATCGATTATACCACAATGGTGTTAGTTGGTGCCAGTGACACCTCGTATGGAGACAAGAGTGGTGGTTGTGATGAAAGAAAGGGATAACAGGAAAACATACAGAACCAATACTCGGTGAAATAGCTCGGAGTTTCCTTTTCGCTGCAGCAATGAGAAGCACGCAACTCTCTCGCCACTGCCGCGCTTTACAGCCACTGCTGACATTAATCCAAGAACTGCAACCGGATACGAATTTGCCGTTATCAGTAATGTTTCAAAAGGGTGGTCTATTCATCTTTCGTTTCTATCTACTTAGTGATGTAAACACAGCAATGATGATACGTGACGGCGTTTTCATGTATTTTCGACTGTAAACAACTCGTACACGCTATCCCCGGGAGAAACAGGCGATGCAGTAAGGCGACAGAATAAACACAAGCATTTGGTTTCGGAATAACAACCGTAATAACAGAATACTCATTTAATACCGGTGCTTCAGCTGTTTTTACAGGAGGAACATTGTAGTAAAACACACGGTTCACGGTTCAAAGTTCAAATAGTAAATTCGCGACATAATATTTAATGTTTAAAATGCACAAAAATATATGGCATTTACAATTAGAATGACTTCTGGAGTGTTCGGGTATACCAATTCGTCATTCCATTACTGACGTTTAACATATTAAACACAGTATTTTCGACAAGTCGTGATGTTATTCTCACGGCACACATCCTGAGAAGTCATGTACACGTTCAATCCGAATTTGACTCGGCACAGACCAGGCTTTTTGATGCTTACCTCCTAACAGAGCCGGATTTGCTTCAATGTGTCTATTATTAATGTCTGCATTTAATACAATTCACAATAATTAGCACACTTTGCAATCGCCCCCGCAAACATTCGAAGTCCTAGGTCCACTGAGATTAATCAATACGTACAGCCCGGGGTGTGACGTCACTATCACGTGAGCCCACTAGATACATACATACGAACACACGTACGTGCATGTATACAGTGGCGGAAAATTACACGGTACATTGCATCATTCACCGTGCTACAATAAAACTTGAGTTACGATTATATAGCATGCATGTCCGATCATTTTTACATAACCAAATCCTGTCAAAACACCTGCCATTAAGCAAAAGTCTGAGAACCCAAGTGTTTACTCATGTGTTTGGAAAGAGTGACCTGTTGTGCGGGTACTGGAAAAGGTGAGAAGACAAAGAATGCTGACTTGGTTCAAACATACACTCGTTTTAAATGAAAGATATATAACTGTCAGTTCTTGTTTGTCTGGCTTTCTGCATATCGAAGGGTTCGAACACAGTAGGCCATTAACGGTCAACCTGGCAAAACCGAATGAAATTTAAATAAAGCCTTCCATATAAATATGTACTCAATTCCCGCATACCTGTTACAAACCTCACGTATCGCTAATGGGAACGTGAAACTTATAATTCCGCCAACGACCTATGACCTTGAAGACTTGAACTGCGCTGTACACTACTCACAACACAATCGTAAAAACACTGAAAAATGTGACTGTACGACAGAACGTAATCACTTTCAATTAACGCTCAGAACCTGTGAGTATATCGTTCACTGGTGCTATCACCACGTTTTACACCATTAACGCATTAATAAAAGACATAATACTATGTACTGCAATCAGTCTTTACCAAAATATCTTCTTTACCTTGAGGTTGACGGGAGACAGACACATGGTCTCATTTAAATATGATCGAACGGCATTACTTATGGGTGACTTGTTCTCTTCATTTACAAACACCCGACATGTGTAGTGCAAACGCTTTAATATTGTATTTAACTAATGCTACAACAATTGCGTACGAAATATACGACAAACTTGCACAGCACCTTTTTTCAAAAAGTATGGAAACGGACCTGAACCAGAATTAGCACATCGTGTAAACACGTCGCCCTTGCGTATAAAAATAATGACATAAATACACGTGTTATTTTAAAGCATGTGCTAAACAAAAATTCTGTATACCTAATACCTACAAATCATTACACACAACGTGATTTCACTTTCATTGATTAAGCTCTATGAAGGCGGTCTTTCCATATTCTTGCTGCCAATCACATCCATGAACGTTTGTTAATGGTTCAAATCTTCAGCGGGTCGCGACTTCGGGATTATGTACATAGAAATTAACACCCAAATCCCACACTTTTAAAGGCAAATACAGATTATTACAGTAAATATAGGAGTCATTTAAAATGTGGAAGTACAATAGCAAGTACATACCTTGACAATGTTATTCACGAAGTGTGAGAAGGAACAGTACTTCACGCGTTTACACTTCTCAGCAAATTGCGGAATATACCTCCCTATTAACCAACCAACATGGCGACCCAAGCTCGGGAAACCGCGAAAACCAGCAAACACAACTAAATCGACTACTTGGAGATTTCTGTCAATGACACACAGTACTTGGATTCGACGGACAATATCTATAAACCTCCAGCACACAACACAAGGAAAAGATAAAAACAGCACTGCAAGAAATTTGAGCTACATCACAATAAACGTTCCCGTGCATAATGCCCGCACCATCTACCGGTGATACTGTGAAGCTCCCATAGTAATTCGAATGTACCACTCAAAACTAACTTGTATTTAACCACGTCAATTACAATTTTGATAAATATACATTTTATTTAACTATATTGTGCATGTTATATTTTACTTTATTTTAATAAACAGGATTCAAGGTTAAATTTTTTCCCACTACCAGATGTCCCCCTTGTCATTCGTACGAAATCGATTTCGCCAGAACATCGACCATTGAACTCCTCCATGCTGTCTCCCACGTTAATCACACTAGTTATCCGTGGTCGTTGATACATAACGGGGGTTCTTGACACAGAACGCTACTGCTTTCACGTTCAACTACTAACATACACACTAATACGTGATTATTAGTCACATTGCGACAAACAGTTACAATGTATACGGGAATATGTATCGTAATGTAACAGCACTTCTTCAGGGGCGTACAAAATACACTAATTCCTCATTTTATTAGTAATATGACAAAAAACAAGGAATGCATATCTCTTCCTAGTAAAAAGTCTATTAAAGCATGGCCATGCTTTAATAAATGCCCTCAGGCAAACCTCTAGTGTCTCCCGGGTAAGGTTATCCATGCACCTTTATTTGGTGAGGAGTATACCAGTGTTTTGATACCATGTTAAGTCACTGCACCATACACACAAATCACTCAAGGGAGAACACAGCACCTCCTTGGGCGATTACATTCCACTTCAGAACACCACTATCCTCACCACCAAACTGATACATGGACTGCATCATAAGAGAGGTGATTAGATAATGAGATGTGCCCTATTAACATAAAGGATGACCTCTTTATGAGTGTCATGAAAGACTAACATCTACACACCAAATGAACCCAGAAAGTCCTCCTCTGAGGATGTACTACAAGTTGGTTTCTGCAAAGTGGTCTTTACTAGGACCCTTTGAAAAGTGTCCTTTTTAGGATTTCCTGTCCTTTCTCTTCCTAACTTTTCTCTGATGCCTCCCTTCTTCCCCACCTTCATTTTTCCCCCTTTGGAAAACAACACTGCAGTCATATCCCAAAAGAATGGAATAATAATATTTGCAAGTAACTTATTACTGTCAAAGGAAAATAATGCAGAACCTTTCTGCATTATCTGTACATCACATGGTCTAAAACGTAATACAAGTACTTGCATCATAACATATATTCAAATTTGTTGAGTAAAATTAGGGTAGAAATAGAATTTATGAATATGGTGAGGATTTCCATTATTTATTCCTGTTCTGCCAGGGATGCACACAAATGTCTAAAGCATGCCATGGTTAAGTGTTCATGTTTGGGTACCTGTAATTTACCTGTAATTTACAGAAAATAGTACCACATATACAAAGCTCTGGTACAGAATGGCTTTAAGATTGTATGAAATATGCATCTACCTGTCACTTAGCTACTACAGAGTTGCATTTGGAGTTTCTTTTTGAAACTTCTTACATAATTTGACGCATTAATACCCTGAAAGGATATGTTTCTAGCTAATACGTCTAATTAATCAAGCATTATTCTATAATTAATCACATTGACTGACTTGTGTGTATGCAGCTTGTGTAACCTCATGTAGGTATCATACTTACTGGAATACAAGATGAGCTTTCTTCTTTAAACTTGGTGCCTAAGTATGTGAGGTCATGTCAAATTCATATATGAAAAGGACCGCAGCAAACCAAATCACTTTGAACCAGACCATATAGAGCAAAACCGAGGCCTGCATCACCAAATTGTCATATGTAGACCAGAACAAACACAGCTCATACAGTTAACCAACAATCTATTTTCTTTGCACTGTGTCCATCATTCTAGTTTTTTAAAGAAGTACAACATTTTGGAACGGCTCGATTTCCGTCTTCAGGCAAAGAAGCACCCGAAGTGATAGACACCTTAGGTCCAGCTATTCTCGGTCACGGAGCACCATGGAAACAGTAAACTTCTTAAGATATGCACCTAAGAACAGATCTAATCCAAGGAAAGCACGAGTAAAATGGCTATAAGAAATTAAAAATTAACTATAGAATGCAAATAAAAAGCCTGGACCAATCCATAAATTAAAACTATAAAAAGGGCCATTAACTCAGATGGATTAGACCACAGACAAAACATTGATACCCACAACACACATTTTAAAATTCTTTCCACCACTAAAACCATCTGTCAAGAAAATTGTGTACCTTATTCTTGGGTTCACGTAAGTTTACATACCAAGAAATATAAATTTATTATTTAGTCAATCTGAATCACAACAGCATGGCAGTGCATCTCACCAGAAGTGCTTGTGAACAGTTTTAAGAAGGGGTGAAAATCCAATGCAATGGATGAGACTGTTGATATGTTGTGGTAAGGCAGTGAAGAACATGGGAATTTTATGAATGAATGTGAGGAAGATGAAGGCACTGACTGAATATGGAGACACTGACAATGACTGGTATAGATTGATAGAATCTAACATGAACTGAATTCAGTTTTAGAGTAAAATATTTTTTCCTAATAAACGTTTTAGTTTTGAGAGGGTCATCTTGGTTTAGTGCCTTTTGCATTTGGGAAAATAAGGTAAATTTTAAATGATGCAAGCTATTAGGTCAGTCGACACTTAAAACAAAGGCAAAGACACAATCCGCATATACTCAAGTAAGTTAACACAATTAACCCTTTAAACACCGAGTTAAATCCCATCTGCCATCTGCTGCATTATTAGGAGCTCACCATATTCTCCACGTTAGCAGGATAAGGGTTAACATGATAACAAACAATACATTACACCTAATGTTTGGTAAAAACAATATCCTTTTCTCGGGCTATGGTCATTTTACAGTGACCTAAACTTTTCAAAATGAAACTCTTCATATGAAACAATGATCATAACTGAAACAGGTAGGTGACAAATGCTTTTATCATATAATCTAATGTCATTCCACAATAGGCCTTTAGGGTGAGTGCACAAAGGGGAAACTGGGAACTGCAAAAACCAAAGCCAAAATTCTGCCAAACCAAGGTGAACACATGGAACTGGACTATGCTAGGGAAACCCGAGGAGAATGCAACACAATTCACAGAACAATAAACTCAATTCCCATGTAACTGAACAAGCCAATCTTCTCAGAGATGTTATACAGTTCTTGTCTAGTTCCCTGTATTTCCATGTATGTTCATTTGTTTACAAGACTGAGAAGACATGAAAGGCTTACAAAGCTAGTAACTATGTTCTTAATCAGTCTGAGCAGATGTCAGGTCTGTATGCTACAAGCCACCCATCCTAAGTGCAGAAAGACAAAATGGATTTGGTGTGAGAAATAATTTCCCATGAGATGAGTCACTTGTGTATACATTTTCTAATCAAAACTTGTGACAGAATCTAAATAGAGAATAGGCCCATTATCATCCATAAATTTCAGGTATCCAGTACATGCCCAAATACTTCACTACAGTATGATTCACACATTAACACACACACATACATATTCATCCCCAGTGACACAGGCAGGCATAAGTAATTCCTCACCATATTTATAAATTATATTTCTACCCCAATTTTATGAGACAAATTTCAATATCTGTGATGATATATATATATATATATATATATCTGAACATGTTTTATATACAATGATACATACCAATAATGAAGAGGGTTATGAGATCCCAACATCATCATATACTAATCAATGATGTCTACATATTTCAACTTGTCTAGCTGTGTTCATGAGTATAGACTTCAGATTGACCTCATACATATAGTCAAAAAATGTCATCTTCATTGTTTTATGAAACATACTAAAGTTGTGCTGACTGCAAGAAATATGGGTTTCCTCATTTGTAGTACTTCAGTGCAATGAGATGACATACTTGAAGGTTATTACTGCTACAATTTTCATTGAAATCTCTGGCTGTTCAGGCACATAAAGCTCAGGTTCATAGCTAGCACTACAGAGTCTGCTACTGTCTCCCAGTATCAGAGGTTGATGCGATGAATGACATAGCTGCATGCTGCATTTACATCCCATGCATGCTCTTGCAGGTCAGTGTTCTGTCCCAGCATGGACCATTGGGGGGGGGGAGAGAGAGAGAGAGCTCATAATAGGGCGTACTACAGCAAACTCTGCTGAGTGAAAGAAACAATTGAAACCTCGCTCAAACCTGACTTTAACCAAGATGTGGGATTCATTCTTAAATATTCATGATACAAAGTCACCATGACCCCATAATCATATTTCTTCTTTAAAATAGGGTAGTGGAATATGTAAAGCTAGGAGATATAAAATTATCACCCATAAAGCAAACAAGAACACATTTAATACCAAGAATACATTATCGACGATCTGCTTTGCCAATACCACGTTTTCCAGCAAACAAATGCTTGGGCATCTTGGTGCCAATAAACCTGTCAGCTTCCCCCTTGAGACCCTTCTTGCTGACCTTCTTTGATATTGCTTTGTGGGCAGCCTTCTTCAACTTTTTCTTCATCTGTGGGCAAACGCAAGTAAATCAGTTGACCACATCTAATGGCAAATATTAGTCAGCATGCTAAAAGTTAACACAGTATATCAGGAAACATAAAGGTTACAAAGACTGCTCACCAAGATGACATCTGAAGATACATAGTCCTCCAGAATATGATGTTGTGTAATTTGGTATATTGGTACCACTGATTGCTGCCTCCACTTTCAGTGTAGCTCAAGTCAACTCTTCTTGGGCTACCTTGAGGATGGTGGCAGCAATCTCCTCCATATTATTACTACCTATACACTGATCTACATGATGTCATGTACCAGAAGACTGGAAAATTCCTCAGAACCACTGTGAGAACTTCAGACTTTACAAAATGAAGTTAATATAAACAGAAACTCTCATTTACAAAAAGGGCTCATTACAGTTCTTCCATGATAATTTTTCTAAATTTATTGTGGCGTGTACAATTGCTCTTCCTACAAGTATTTTTATAATGCCTGATGATGACTTCCAGTTAAAACTTTGACATGTCACACAATGTATACTAAGACATTGAAAAGGTGTGGTTGTGATTGACTGTCCCTCTACCCCTCTTTTTAAAGGTCTTTACACATGCAGAGGCTGATGAAACATTAAACAGTCCACAAAAGGAGAGACAATTATGCAGATATATGCCACTTAACTGGTTAAGACCTTAACCTCCATAATCAGCACTCACAACCTGGCACTCATAAGATGAACAAATGTCACCATAAAGAACAACAAAAGGAAAAAGGTGCTTCTCACTGTTTGTTAGCATGCCATGACAAGTAAACTGGCTCCAGCTAAACACGTAGATCATGATGGGAATGTTGCTTCCATCAGTGAAGAAAGAAGAGGTGTGGGTATGCCATACGTGTGCATACTGCCACAAAAAAAAGCAGGAGTAAACCCTAAGTAACAACTCTTCATTGGCTCCCATTTACAGGTATGACCGTTTTGTAAAGTATCAAGAGGAAACAAGTCAAAAACACTTTATGGCAACAATTTGCAATTTTATGAATAGAAGTGGGAAATAGGGAAGGAACTTTGCAGTATTTGAATATACTTACATTACTGTCCTTGATTCCCATCTCATCTCTAGGTGGTCGTGACATACTCCTGGACTGACCTTCTGAATCAACCCGCATACGCTTCATTGGGGGACGAGACAATGAGCGGACTTTGCACCGAGTCTTGGTGAAATGGGCCTGGTAAACACAAAATAACACAGCTTGTGTTGGGTTGACTAACTGAAATATTTGTCACTAGGACACAAATAACTAATGGGATTCAACAAATGTTCATTTAATTTACTAGTCAGATAAAATACAGCTAGTCAGCGATCCCAAGTTTCACTAAAAATAAAATTTACTTGTAGCACATATAATAATTTTGTGCATATCCAGACACAGTTCTTATGTCATCTCAAACGAGCAGACAATTGCATCATTTTCTGCAGCAGCATTAACATTTTTCTCAGAATTAGACAATCCTGGCCTGTTTGGTGCACTACAGTACACATTTTTTAAAATCCATTTTAAATTCTCTCCTAAGAAAAATGCTACAAAGTATGCATAGATCACAAAGACAGGAAAGAGATGGGCAATGAACCACACAAGGTGTTGACACCATACATATTAGTAGTATACTTCAGCAGAAAGAATACTCACATGGTAAGAAAATATACAAATGAACATAAAGAAAATGATACAATATTCTGACAAGAAAAATTCACCGTAAAAGTTTTTGTAAATTGAAATGATATGATATGTACCCAAAGTAAAAGAATAAAGAAACTGGACAACTGACATGAAAATCTTTTCTTGTATTCCCATGTGTTTGTCTAAAAGGAATGTGATCAAAAACTGCATTGCTTGGCTCATTTGTAACAAGGCTGTCAACAGTGCTGGGTTCATTCTCTGAGGCTGGCAGTGATGTATAGTTTGTGATTAGGCTAGTAAAAATGCTAAGTACAATCACAAACAGGTTGACAATGGTGCACAGACTAGTTGTTACTAAACTGGCAACATTACTCAATCCAACTGCCATTTGAATTCCACAATTTCCCTTCCTTTTGTATACCCATGGGTAGCTCCAGTGCATGGTGTAAGTGTTCTGCTAAACATTAGTGCTACGGATAGTCCACAAATAAAAAACTGAAAATCATTCAAGAGTCATAACAAACTGAAAATTGTGTTCCTGATGGAAAACAAACTGGTTATTGAAATAGAAGAAATGCTCTGTGAAGATGTGAGAAGTGGCAGAGTGTGAGGTATCAATCAGTGGTGCGTGGTGATTTCCTTTTTTGCAAGAAATTTAGACAGTGTTATTTATAGAAAACAGTGTCTCCCAATGACAGAACCTCAGATCTTGGGAAGTACAGGGTTGCAATGGAAATAAATGATGACCAAGTGCAAATTCCAAATTCTGACATATTAAATACTCTGACACTGAATACATACACTTTAAAACCCAAATAATATCACACAGATGTTTTGTATTTCTTACTTCTTAAGAAGTGAACTGCATGATGTATTCAGGGGTATAGGTTTAAAAAACATCTGGCAGACAATTTTCAACAGATGCTAGCATTAAGACAGCTGTCACCCTCCCAGCTGCAGACACCCACCACCAATTTCTTCTGTGCCACGTTAAGAGAAGTACTCAAATGTGTATGGTGACTAATGGAGGTCTGACGTGTACCATCTGCTACCCATATTCCACGTAAACACTGAATCCCGAATGAATTTCTCAGCATCTGTGTCTTTGGAAATAAGAATAATCTGTTGCCACTGATGGCAACAAAACAATTCCTTGCTCATCCAGGCCATGCCTAATCACTATCCTGTCCACACTATTAGTGACTACTTCATATACCTGTGAAATCAAATCATGCTACTGAACATTAAAGCAAGAGGAGCCAATACTTACATCACTGGTATCAGACATATCCACTCCAAGCTCCTCCATCTCAGAACGCAGACGTGACACACTACGGTCACGAACCTTGGCAGGAGCCGTACGGGGTACAACAGGCTTGGTAGAGTTCTTCAGGATGGCCCGCTCCTGTCTCATGATGATCTTCTTGTCCCGGATCTGACGAGCAAGCTTACGAATCTCTCTCATAGTCTCATCCATCTCTATCTTTGGCACTGCATAGTAGCCTGCTTCTTCACGTACAGCTTCTTCTGCTTCCAGCAGTCGCAGTTTCTGTCAGCAGAACATAAAAAGAGCACTTCAAAATAGTGACTTGCTTTCATATCCATAAGACTGCACCCATTTTTAACTAAATTTCATTGTCTCATACTACAAAGTTAAAAAAAAAAAAAAAAAAAAAAAACCCACAAAAACAAAAACCCAACTGTCGCAAAACAAAATTTAAATTATATAATATATATTTCTTTTCTCCGTATTTGTATTCTAAACAAAAC
>Ga0123357_10002475_pt1 | contig 20631 bp, 13 predicted proteins | sample TergutEmb28metaG_FD_89873 | JGI IMG/M metagenome (GOLD analysis project Ga0123357, IMG submission 89873) | Embiratermes neotenicus P4 segment gut microbial communities from Petit-Saut dam, French Guiana - Emb289 P4 | ecosystem: Host-associated > Arthropoda: Insects > Digestive system > Gut ... | reverse complement strand
CTCAAACCCAACCCAATAACAGAATTTATCTTATTTATGGGGGAAGAAGTGATGTAAGTAATTAGAACAATTATTGAAAGAAAAAACAAATAAAAAAGGGGGGGGGGGGGGGGGGGGGGGGGATGGAATCGAGCCTGTATTAGTAGCACAACAACACAAACAAACTCGATGAAGCGGAGTCGACCTTGCGAAGCTGTTAATCACTTATGCAGTCAATACACTCTTCGCCTTTCATAAAACTCACAAATCCTGTGTTTACTGAAGCCCTGCACTAGACAATAAGATGCAGCTTCATTAATTCAGTCCATTCCTTTACACTGTTTTTCTGAGATCCATTTTAATACTGCCCTACCAGATAAGCCTCGCAAATCCAAGTAATGTCTACCACTCTTTTGCGATTAAAATATTGTACGTTTTATTTGCTCACGCATGCTACATATACCGCCCATCTCATTCTTTTGTGTTGCCTCACTCTCATATGGAAGAAATAATTACGAAGTTCCTCACGATGTATTTTCCAAAACAGCTCTCTTACTGACGTACACATAGACCTACATAGGAAAACCCATCGTCCTTCGTGTTGTGTACCATCTCAGAGGCAAAGTTAAAATAGCAGCGAAAGCTCAAGCAGCAACAACAAACGTAAAGCTATTCCTGTGAACCCTAGGAAGGCATATGGGAAAATGGAGGTATGGTTCCACGAATTCTTCGGCTCGGAATAAGATAGAGGTAAATGTTGTGTTTCACAGTCCGGCCGCTTTAATCCGGGGAAAGGGCCGCCGAGATCAGTGAACAGGAGGCTGGGTGGGCCCAGACTCAGTCTGAAAGATCTGGAAAGAAGAAAAGTACTCTTGCCCTTGCCGAAAATCGAAAAAAAAAGGACAGTTGCAAAACCCGTAGACTAGACGCGACGCCAACTGCAACAGCAGTAAATATGTGCAAGGAATAAATGTATTATGTATGCAGGACTGCGATATAATAAATAGGAAGAGAGAATAGTGCCACCTCATTTATTTATTTATTTACACACATCTATTCGCACACCGCGTCACCCTGTAAACATACCTGCATTATCAATATCTGCATCTATTTTAAAGAAGTCAAACAGAGAGTAGGTTAGCTTCGTAGTAGCGAAGGGAAACGGCAGGACATGGAAGTGTCAGATTTCACGTTACCATCCCTGAATATGCATGAATGGCTGCGGAAAATTAGAAATCTGCACCTCCTTGCATCACGTCCGATGCGCTATTAAGAGCTGTCAATAACACTGATGCTTGATGTACGTCCCGTGCATTCTTTGTGTTCGAATAAGAGTTAGTGACGTTTCAGACAGAGAAAGATGTCAGACTTGTAATTAAAGAAAAGAAACTAAAGCCTTTATACCACGTCCCAACAGTTTTAAGCAAGCCGTGTATTTGTCGCGTTTATTGACCCTGATAATGCTGAACACTGAACGCTCTGTGGGCCTATCACACTGGATTCCATGAACTGCAACAGTTCCTCATGAACGGTGCCTCAATAAAACTTGAGGTTATTTTAAGCTACCTCTCCTCCTTACGAAAATGGGTAAGTTTATGTAATCGCCGTGATGTTTGTGTGTCTACTTGTATACCCCCATTTAAAATATTTAAACATTTAATTTTCTGTCATGAAACTTCTTATGTATATAACGTCATCACAGGCAGCATAATCGTCGTATTTTTTCAAACTACATTCAACACCAACTATACGGCAGATGCACCAATTATAGGGATAGGAACGCCAGTTTCGCCACGTAGTCTGTTCTTCTGAAATTGCGGTAACCGATATTACAAGGGATAGAAATTTGACTCTACCAAAATTCGATGTTATGAGTCCAACTTGATGTATGGAAATAAATTCCATTTAATTTATAATATCTAAATAAGGTATTACGGGATCTGTGGGTTTGGAAGTCGGTGCAGCTAGGAAGGATACTTTAAACTTACTCCGATTTCCCGTCATTTTCTTCCATTTAAAAGGCATAACGAAGAATTAGTTCGGCTAAAATAAAATTCGTGGCACAAAACTGGGAGTATTGCACACGCACTCATCATGGCCATAAACCATCGCTCGAATACAACAATAAGTTGCCGCAGAAACAGCTGTTTCCACTTGTTCCTCACAGTTTGTTTCTTTTAAACTTTTATGAAACTTGTATAGAAGCCCGCTGAATAACATTTCATCCAAAGAATGATAAAACTGGCTCTAAAACTGGCTACAGACTATATACATCTCCACGTGATTCTGATGGTAACTTCTCTGCGTTACGTTCTGATGTCCTTTGCTGAACTGATGGACGTGCCCGTTACTGTTACCAGACTTCGTTCCCCAGAAGTGTCGCACTCAGCTCTGCCATTTCTTTTCAAGGCAGAGCCACTCTGCAGAATGTAATTGAGCACTTCGAACCCCACCTCCAAACCTCCCCATTTCCTCTTCTCTACTTCTCAACTCATCTCTCAGAGTTGCGTGTATGTGACTTGTGGTCCAGCGAGTACGAACAAAAAGAAGAAGGAACGATCATTACACTGTACGTTCATTCGAGCGCATATTCACTAGCAGAAATGAAAGCAAAAATCAACACAATGAACATAAAGTTCACCCTGAAACAGGCCACGAAAGCCCAGACGGGGAGTAGACGTATAGCTCTACTCTATCTTTAACCTTGGTCCTAGATGGGGTGGGTGTCAACGCAAAGCCCCGGCCGCTTTACTCCCCGGTACCCAGTGTATACGAGCCTGGGTAAAATGCCACTACGAGCTCAGTTTGAATGTGTCTCTGTTACTGCCCTATTTTAATTCAGAGGCCAAATCAAGAGACTTCCCCCCCCCCCCTTCTTAAATAAATGCACCGCACGCGAGCTATTTCACAACTTCTACCAGTATGCCCAAAGATACTTGCTTTCCAGCAAACACTCGAACATTGTTTAATTTTACAGCACAGGAATTTATAAAGGTAAATCCTTGTGGATTCAGCTACGAAACCTAAGAAAATATTATAACAATTTGCAAATTGCGAAATTATTCAAGTCTGCTCTAATCACAGTACTTAAATGAATGTAGGTAGTACGAAGCGTCACACATCTTATAATGAAAGTGGTCTGTATTTTTCTTTTTTTGAAATATGTATTGAAGAGTGAAGTCTCCCTTCTTGTGGAGTATATAACGGTTATCTCAATGAAGCACTATATTATTTACTTTACCAGATAGTTCATTCATTAAGAACATACTAGCCATGTACCGCTCACATAAAAGGCTGCCATAATATTCACGCGCTACTCAATGGCCCCTTTCATCTTTCGTTTCTATACGAAACCGGAAAGGACAATGCATGTTGATCAGTAGCTAAGTATTTCGTGACATATTAAGGCTGGGATCTGGTCAGTTTCATCCATCGGAGCGCTGCCATATGGTTGTACTATGTCGTAATCTTCATGGAAGCCATCACTGTGTGTTTATTACTAAACAAATCACACTTATTCAGTCTAACACAACACAGGATTATTTTAATTCAATTTGTTACCATGTGAATTAAAATAAACCAGTGTGGTGTTAGACTGCATATGTTTAGTTTGCTTACAACATTATATTACACACAAGATGCCCGGCTGTTTCATCAGCCTCAGCACGGACCTCGCATAAAACACAATCATGCTGAACTGTTTCTTAGGCCTCCACGCGTACCTCGTAACCGCACGGCAAGTCATTAACTACGGCAACCTCAGTGTGACTCACACCTAGTGTATTACATATAAGGAGACGCCACAGTTGCTTTAGCACAGTAAAACTGTTATAAGCTAGTACGTAAGCATTATTACTGTGTCCTTTGTTATACCACTGCCCATTTTTGCTGTCCACTACTAGCACCCCATGCAACATGGTTCACACTGTTTCGGTGATCCAAAATTTTAAAATCTGCCATTAAGTAAGTACGCTGAGTTCTGTATCTGCTGCCCATTCGTTTATACACCGTTGGTGAATACGTGGGAAACATGGCGCAAAACTTCAGGTAAAATGGCATCTGCATATGATAATTCAGGTAGTGCTGCACAGTGAGTTAACTTATGAAATTTACATGTAAATGTGTAAATATATCATCTTTCCACTGCATGAAGAATCGTCACTCCTACATCGACCATCGAGCTGATGATAGTAAGTAGTATCCGCCCCAGTCAACACTGGTGATGAAGTATAAACACGACGCACGCGACAAGTTGTAAAAATCAGCTGTAAATTATAATCGTGTAGTAATGAAGGGTTAAAAACTCCGTGGTTCATCCCGAACTGCAAGCGTTCTTTAACTTCTGATACGGATATCAGTGTCGAAGAAATGAAGCTCTTGGCTAACGGGCTCACGTTCAGTACATGTTGAGGTATCTGGTGACACGTCAGCCTCACGCATGCAGAAGAACCGAATGCGTGCCTGGCAAATAGTCCTACAAAATAAGACTATCATGCGTGACCCCCGAACTTAGATCTTGCATCCATGTGGCCCATAATGTTAAACCACATTGATGCTTTTAAATTTTGCGATTCAGGATACAGGCCTTCTTTGGAACCAAGAAGAAACGAAGACATTGTGATGTGACGTAGTCCATCATCAACGTCGTATCAACGAACATGGGCGTCTTTAAATAACATAAATGCTGATTAGCAGGCTATTAATGACCCTATACTATCTCTAGAGGTTAGGTATCACCCAAATAAATATGACAAACAAAAATAGAATACTGGAGGAAGCTAAGGAGGAATGGAACTTGTAACACATGGGTGTTAAAAGGTAAAGGTAAAGCTACCCCATTACAGGCCTAAACAGGCCCTTTGTGCTCCAGGAGGTCGAGGCGCCCAGAATTTCTAGACAATCGGCACATTAAAGTTGCAATTTTGTCAGCCCTACGCATCGGCCGCCTTTATCCCAGAAGAGACAGCTGGTTCTCATTACTGTTAGAGGCTGAGTCGACCCCAGGTCCATAGTGCGGCCAGAAGGATTAGGTCAACGAAAATTCCCAACGACCCCATTGGGAATCGAAACCGCGACCTTCCGGCTTGTAGCACAGTGCCTCAACCAACTACGTCACCCCGCACTCCAAACAGATGGGCATTTTTATGCTGAAATATCCGGCCTGTGGTGCCTACTGCAGGCAGAGTGGAACGCTGCATGTAAGAAATCACGTTGTCATGGTTCTACAAACTTCTCAAGGATCTAGAAGCCATCTCTAAATTCTAGTCGGCAGAAGGGTGACATGAAAGCAAGCTCCATGCTGAGTATTCACAATTCTGGAGTGACCCGCAAACGTCACAGTTAGCTGATATTTTCCGCTCAGTGCAGGTGGAAAAAAAAAAGTTTTACACAGCTGCAGTAATAATATTGAAAGTATTGAGTGCCGCAGCCGTACAGAATTCAGCTGCACGGGCGGTCAGGTGCTGGGGATTTGTGCACCTGTTACTTGAGGATGTACCGACAGCAACGAAATTTGTTAAGAAGGTAACAGCCGTTCTGTCCGTGCGTACACTGTAGGAATGTAGTCGATACGTGACGCGCTTCGCTGTTCTTCGGCCCAGTGGCCAGATTAACAAACACGTGTTTATACATAGCTAATGGCGACCAAACGATTACTGAACCGCTAACCTCTCGCTTGACATGTGCCGAATGTGAGAACTGGCAAGCATTAAATATCAGCAGTCTTTATATTGAAGAAGCATCCTATCTGGATAAAATTAAGTAAGGTATCTATCCAGAAGAATGTAGTACACAACTGTAAGTTTCACGAATACTGGCGTAGTGGGAGACGTGCTTTACTTGAGGCCGTAAAGGAGAGAGGGAGAAGAGAGTTGCATATGGGGTTTTAGTGGGAGAAAGCTGAGGGAAGGAACCCACTTGGAACACCCAGGTGCAGATGGAAGGATAATATTCAGATGGATCTTCAGGAAGTGTGGTGGCGGGACATGGACTGGATTGATCTGGCTTAGGATAGGGACAGGTGGCGGGTTCTTGTAAACGCGGTAATGAACCTTCAGGTTCCACAAAATGCGGGGTATTTTTGACTACGTGAGCAACGGTTAGCTTCTCAAGAAGGACTCTGCTCCATGGAGTAAGTAAATAATTAAGTAAGTACGTAAGTAATTTCTACTTCAACTACCGATTTTGGTAAAATTCGATATTAAGAGATCTGTTATTAAGCACTTGTATGTTATAACGTGAAAATCGGCGCAGGAAAGACTGTAACTTTTTAATGGGTATACATAAAAACACACAGGCGTGGACCCTACAACGCATGGCATTATGAAAGTAAAGAACGCCGTTGAAAAAATCTCTGTACTTCGTCACGGAATACACACACTATTTACATTCTTGTTCATTACCAGTGCAATCCGCCCGAACACCACGCTTATTCTCTATTTGCTGAATCGTCTGATACGTCTCCTGCAACAAATTGTTTCTTTGCCTCTCGCCTCCGCGGGGCTGGCAGCACCTGCTATTCACTAAGACGGACGTCACCAGACATTCACTCCAGCATGTACATCTATCAGTCTTGTTTCGACTTCAGAGTCACACTTCCCACGCTGAATCCAAGGCCCCCACAGAGCAATTCCACGCTCAGTCCCCGCCAGGTTCAATCATCCCGCCGTACAGCAGCCTGGCTCAGAACCAACAACTACAACTTCAGAATTTACAGTCAGCAATTAATTTATCCGCGGAACGGGAATTTGCCACTGAAACCACGAATGGTAACCATACTGTTATTGCGACAGCCCAAAGTTGTGTTTTATTTCATCTAACGAAATTTACGCTAATCATGGTCAGTAAATAAGCTTACAATGCGCACCTTTGTGGTTATTTTAATATAAATTCTGATAAGAACAGGTGAGATTTAAATGCGCTTCTATCCAATTATATTCGACTTAGTCACCGCCACTAGCGAGGCATTTACAATTCATGATTCTACTGCCTATTCACAGAAGTCCGTGTCCTGTGTTATTAGCCATTGTGTCACAACCGTTTACCACTAGCGATTTTCTTAGATTCGTGACGGCAAAGATATTCTTTGAGCGCTTGAAACAAACGTCAGTCACAAGGCGCCTTATCAGAGCTGTGTGCGCAATGTTCCAGCGCCCTTTACTTACCTAATTATAAAACATGAAAACTTATTTGTGGACTGATCGGTGGCATTCTACGGATTAGAGCAGCAGTAACACACCTCAGGTTCGGGTGGCATCCTGTTCAACTGAATAAATTCATATGTTTCTGTTGCTCACCTCCGTCTCTCCAAGCATATACCACCACAGCACTCTACCACAAGCTTCCTCTCGCCTTGTGATTTACAGCATCCCATTATAGCCACTTCTACGACACAAACTCATTAGCTAATACAGCATCATAACATAATGGATTAAATAACAACAGACATTGTCTGAATAACATAAGGTAAGTCTTAGCCAATACCGCAGTGTTTCAGGATAAAAGCCGGGCTGCTATAACACAAAACACGTGTATTCTCGACCTGACACGAAAGTCAGTACTATTGAAACTTCGGTCTCCAGCTACTACCACACAATTCTGCCTTGGGAAACTATCCCACCAGCACGAGAAAATTGCGTTGTTCTTGTGTGTATTGTAGCACAAGGGAGAAGGAAGTTGCTAGGAAGGAAAGCAGGAGGATGACATATCGTAGGGTGTAGCCGACCGACCAACCCCTACCAACCAGGTCTCAGGTGTGCACTATAACCTCTAACACAACACTCTCTTCCTAGTCTTCTCTAAACTTCCACCCTAACTCACTCACTCACTCACTCACAACAGCATGTCCAGGTGACGACAACTTTAAAGCAAATCCATTCTGCAGGCAGGTGTCTGCAATAGTATTTGCACTTTTTGAATGTGGATAACTAATAAAATAAGCAGTACTGCATTACACCAACGCCATGTAGGTAGGCTGGATAAATCTGCAACTGTAATCTAACAATGAAGACAGACTCCATCTGACGTTAGATTTAAAAAAAAATCGAATTAAGCAGACTGCTTCACTCAGCCGTATATCCTGTTACATTAGACCTGCAATATACGAAGGCAGAATCCTGAATTCCGTAGTAATGACAACTTGGTAATTTTCAGTAAACAAAATTATTTAATACAAAACGGGCAGACAGCTTATCAACTGGGTCCTCGTCACCACGGAATGCTCAATTCTCGGGTCATATAGACGGACTCCACATACGTACAGTAGCTGTGCATATGTTACAGGGTGAATGAATACGTTAAAGAGGTATTCTTCCAGTTCTGGAGTGGGTGGCGAAGTAGCCCTTCACTAACGGATTGTTTAGTACGACAAAAGACAGCTATAGGTTTTTCCACTATATGAAGCTGCAAAGGGGCTGAACTAGTGCAGGCCGACTGACTGTAACAACCGTGTTCGCCAAGTCGCAATTTAAACCCCGTACTTTAATCTCAGTTCTCAAACGGAAATACTTCGAGCGGTCAGCTCATTGTCTCCGTCCGTTTCAAACGGCAATTACTCTTTCACTGCAGTCTACACATTTTTCATACATATTATACGAATCCCCCAAACCCAACTCCTCTGTTGTTGATGAGAAGCAGGGAGGAAACTGAAAACACAATGCACAGGGAGTATTACTTCGAGCTAAGATGGGTCATGCGAGAGAGAACTGCAAAACGGAGTGGGTTAGCACGAATCTAAATTGGAATGCCTTTCAGAAAAAAAGTATCTGTTCCTACAAGCAGCTAATTTTTCGGTACACATGCTTCAGCGCCGCTATACCACTGAAATGAAGAAAATTACTTCTTACTGTACTAAGAAATCTGAGAACATTTGAAAGACTTCCTCATAAAAAATTACTTTGTACTGTACAATTTACAATTTGCATACCTCATGTGCTGAAAGGCTACAGCATCGAAGTAGACGCTGCTAATCTCGCCGTTTGAAATGCGCGCGCGCGCGCGTGTGTGTGCGCGCGCGAGTGAGAGAGAGAGAGAGAGAGAGTGTGTGTGTGTGTGTGTGTGTGTGTGTGTGTGTGTGTGTGTGTGTGTGTGTGTGAGACGGAGAGAGAGAAGGCAGTGTGGAATATTGTCTACAGCGCCCGTTTAAAAGTTAAGTAGAGCGACTGACACAGACAGAGAGAGAGAGAGAGAGAGAGAGAAAATACTGCAACGAAAGATATGACTCGTGTAGCGGCAAGGCTGCCGCTGTACCCAACGAAAATGACACGGCGCTGGAAGATTTTGTCATATTATTATCATCATCATCACCATCATCCACATTCCTTACTTCATAGCAGTTTAGCCGGTTCCCAAAAGAGTACAGGTATCACTGACCAAGCACTTCTAATTCACACCTCTGCCATAAACCTTTCTGGCTATATGGCAGGTATTAAGCATTAACTGCTTTCTGTACCACTTTATTATTATTATTATTATTATTATTATTATTATTATTGTGTTGTTGTTGGTTCCTTGGTAAATGCTGGACGATCAAATCTTAATTTACTGGGGGGGAGTGGGGAGGAAAAAGTAAAAGAAGTCATTCTGTATCACTCCGCTACACCTGACCTCCAGATCAGGAGGCGCCACAGGCTCCTTCAAGCAAATCAGGCTAACAGTAGCCGTTAATAGGGTAAGATACGAGTACACAAATAATTGTATTACTTTGATGAGTGTCGTCCCGTTATGTTTGTACCCTCAAGCAATACGATATCAAGATCAGTCTAAATACAATTATTATTTATTTCAAACTGTTAAGCTACATATTTCGATCCTATACACGGATCATCATCAGCTTGATGATGATGTTGATCCGTGTATAGTATCGAAAAATGTAGCATAACGATTTGAAATAAGTAATAGTTTTGTTTAGCCTGATCCCGAGTTCGTACTGAACGATGTTATTCTTATATTACGTGCAAATTTGTTCTAACTGGAAATCATAACATTTCGCCGAATTACGTAATTATTCTTTACGTTACATACGATATCTTTATATGATGAGTTGCTTCTAGCAACATCTGCAATACACAATTCCATGCACAGTTAAAAACAACAAAAAAATAAAATGCAAGTATAATCAAAATAGGCTACCCATTAAACCTGAGGTCCCAGATATCGAAACTCAAAGAAAGTCGTAGCAATTAATAGACGATATGTTTGTATCAGTGTTCCAAGATATGATACATACTGTTCTTCCCTTCTTCAGCTAACAGCAATTCTAGAAATAAGAAATATCTTATGACATTTTGTTGGGCGGTAGATTGGCCCATTGCAAGGTCTCGACCTACACAGAAAAACACAAAACACAAAAATTCTAACGTACATCTACACCCCATGCGAAACTTAAACCCACAACAGAGAACTTGAGAGGCCCAGGAACCTATGCGCCTTACATTACACAGTCATTGTGTACAACAAAATTAAAAAGTAGATCTACATAAAGTTGTGAGAAGGCAAAGCGCCAACAATTCTTAGCCTCGACACAACATTGGTTTGTCAATCTTTGTTCAGCAAGTGTGTTAACATATCATTTTTTTCGGTATAAGGCTGCACTTGTAGTAGGGGCAACATGTAACAGATGGCGCACTAAGTCAGAGGGTAATCCTACGGGGCAACGGCAACAACATTGAACCTTGGTCCCGCGAAGAAGTGCATAATGTGATTCGGGTTTTATGAGTGAAACACGTTTCCCCAGTCGAAATTCACCGACAATTGATACAGGTACACAGTAACGAGAATGCAGCATGTCACAAAATGGCGGTGGATACAAACTGAAAAACGTCGAATAGATATTCGTGGCGTCCCAGCACATCAACAGCGAAAGTGGAAGCAGCACAAGTGGACTAACTTACTTTTGGCCTCCGAAGTGACACGTGGGAGGTCGCCGGTCTCATAATAATGAATAAGTGGAAACATCTATTAGTGAGTGGCTTCCATAGGAGGCGCACAATATCTACAGAGGCAGAATATTTAAACTCGTGCCCGAATGGGACAAATGCGTCAATGTTCTAGGCGTTTATGTTGAAAAATACTGATACTTCAATGAACTAAAGGAATCTGCATGTGACATAGTAAATTCTCGTTTCATTTTTATGACCTCTACGTGTTAAACATACTTTTTCAATACGGTTTCAAAGGTAAGAAAGCAATTTTGCGGCAATAAATCGAGAGCCTTTTAACTTTGCACAAGCGCAGAATCAGGATACAGACGAATGACCGATCTCTGTGCCGATAGCGAACCCCAAATGCCCCCAACTTTACGACCACTAATGAGTGCAGTTAGTTATTAAACGTCAATGTAGGAACGCAACACATCATGCAGCTGAGGCTACAAGGAATTTACGAATGTAACTTGAAGGGACGAAAGAAAAGCCCTTCAAAAGAACGGAATTACGCAAAGAGTGTAGGGTAAGACAGTGAGTAATGGACACCTCGGGCGAAACATTCAGCATTGAAATACAGTACATGTAGGAAACCTGAAGACAAAAACGAGCCATTACGCGAAACACTCACCCACAAGTAACGAAAGCAGAGGAGGGACGCAAAACGCCCAGAATATCCTCGTCTGCCACCGTTTGATGATACAGACACGACATATAAAACACAAAGTGGCTAGAAACTGTAGTGACCATGCACGATTTGTTCATTATATTACAGTGCGCCCGCAGGAATTAGTGACGACACCAGATATATTCGTCAGTTGTATGGACATCCTGAATACCAGTCTAAGAATCACATGCCACTTGGTGGGTAAGTAAAAAAAAAACTGGAAATCACTTCTGCTGGAGTTGTGTTCACCAGGAGTTCCCAGTACTTCCATACTACAGACTCTGAACAAAACACGTTGTTTTAATCTGCAATTCAGTGTATCCTCCAGGGAAACACGGTTTCCTGACATCGCTATCAGCATGCATTTAAACGGCAAACAACTTTCCTGCGGAAAAACAAAACGATTTATTTTTTGCACACTGGCTACCTATTCGGACTACCGGTTGCGTAACCCTTGCGTAGAACGTCAGCGAAGAGGCCACCACACCAAAGACGTTATGCTTGTACTTGTAGCCTATAATCGTGATATTCTTATAATCATGAAACAATTCACATTAAAATCCCCCGTACAACAGAAGCAGATTCTACGGCTGAATGAAGACATCACTCTCCGCATTTACTCTCTGAACAACGAAGTGACTTTATAAACCAATAATTTGACCCGAGATATTCAGTTTAGTGTCATACCAAGCATTATCAAGAATGCGGGAAGAAGGAAAGTAAACTACGAGGGAGAGTCAAATGAAAACCTTGAAAGTGAGATAAAAATTCGAACACAGCTCGATTGACTTGTAAGTTTGCAACAATGATAATCATGGTTTGAAGAGTGGCCGACAGGTGGCAGTACGATGCAGGAATGCAACACGACGGGGCAGCAGTAGTGTAAAGATGGCGGCCCCGCTTGCAACATGTACCAAAGAAGAACAACGTTCTGTCATCCGTTGTACGAGTGGATGAACGACATCAGTTCCGTAACAGACTCTCCTCGATCTGGTCAGGCACACCGAGTAGTGACACCAGGGGCCATTGCGGCAGTTGAAGCCATCGTGAAGGAAAATCGCCGCGTAACAGTGAACGAAATAGCCGCACATCTGCATATGAGTCATGGATCAACACACCATACCTTTCATGATAAAAAATAAAAAAATATTTAAGGTTTTCATTTGACTCACCCTCGTACATAAACTCTGCAGAAAATCTCTCTTCAAAGAAGCATACAAAGAATACAATATGTACATAAAGTATTGCTATAATATTCCTGCAAGGGGAATATATTTCTTCCACTCTTCGTTACGCAAATTCTCGTCCGGCAAGACATGTAGCCGCACACCAGGACCTTCACGGCAACACGATAATGTGCCAAAACACACTCTGATCCTCAAAGCAAGAGACATATGTTGCGCACACCTGGGACCTCGCAGCAGCACATTACACGTCGCGGCACATCTGGTTCCTCATGGCAGCACACTTGGTATGTCGCGGCACGCCTGTAACCCAACAGCCAAGGCACGTCGTCGGGGGCGGTGGGCTTGGAACCTGTCGAAAGCGCAAATACGTCCTGCTGTGCCGGTAAGGAATACCTACTGTAGTAGACCAATCGAACTTTCAACCTGAGGACGCATTCCAATTTTAGTAATAAGCGGAAGTGAACAACCGACACTTTACACACAAGTACCTGGCCTACACATGTATGCATCTGCAGCGTTAACTTGGTAAATGTGTGTCCTAGAAGTGTCGTGTAGCAAAGAAAGGCACTTTGTGTTGCACCATACTTTATACACGGTTTTAGAGAAAAATAAACAAAAGAGACCGCATACTTTCAAACTTCTCAGTTTCTGCTGCTTTTCTTTCCACTGATACTGTCGCAACCGTCTGGGCTTTGTTGGACCAGTGTCACAAATTCGGAAAGCCGGATGAGGCTAAGGAATCAGTCGAGACACCTCGCGAAGTATTCTGTCACTCTTCCGAAGGGTCAAAACCTTGGGAGTGAAGTTTGAAGTCGCCTGCTTTCATTAAATGAGCTATGCTGACCCACATATGAGCGTTTCTCTCCTGTATATGTAAGAAACATTTATGAGAAGAACTCACGATAGTTTCGCTCTTTCAAATTCTTCAGTCACTGTAACAACACCAGCACCAAAACGGGCCTACAAACTAACCGTTCTTTGTATGCACAGTGCCCACTGGTACCTGTACCAATTGCCTTAAATTACAAATTAGTCAAACATTCGAAGAGGCACCACGTGATTAATTAATAGAATATCTAAAACGCAGACTTTACATTTACAGAGAACTTCCAGAAAAAATGTAACATATTTACGCAGCATCTCCACGCAAACATTGTCACCTGTAGTCCCAGTATTGCATTAGTTATGACTGTCAAACCGAAATTTACATATTTCGCATAACACTGTCACGTTGGTTCATGTCACACAAGGAAAAAATGCCTCAACCAAGGCTGAATACTTTTCGAAGATTTATTGTCAAAATTTCACAACGTTTCATCACGTAACAGTCACCACAGAGATCCGCGCTGTCACATTCATACAACTGGCAGCAGAAATCAGAAAGCCAAAAATGGAATAGTTTTCAGCGTTATGAAGTTCGTAAAACAGTTAATCGACAACTATCAACCGCCTTTAAACTAATTAAGAATACGAACACACACAAAGACCTGGATATGTCATAAGCCTCAACACAAACAAATACAAACATATACAAACTCGTTCCATCGACAAGTTCTCACCATTTCAATGTATGCAGTCTGGCTGCTAGGTGGGTATAATTGGGTTTCATAATTCATAAAGCAATCTATTCCCACGACCGTTCCTTGGTAACCCTTTAGTCCTAATTCACGAAACAACTGCCCTACTTATCCAAGACCACAAATAACAGAAACGGGGTGAAATGTGACATCGATCTTTCAATTTAAGACGGAAAAGGGTAAACGCGACAGTATTTTTACGAAATTATCAAATCACCATTTTCGTTAATTCAGTAGTTTATTTTTAGAAAATACCTCTCCAAAACAAGCGAACTTTTCATACCTTCTTAATAAAGCAACGAATGTATGAGCATGTAGTACAAATTCGGCAAGTAAGAACCGTAGCAGCATCTTTCACATGACCATGTTGCACTGAAACACATCGTAACAAATGCAGGCCTAATATTATTATGGATAAATTTTAATGATTCGGAGTCCTTGGATGGAAACTGAAAAGATAAACGCGATTACTTAAGAAATTCCACATATTTAAAATAGTATATATATTATAAATCTTATTGTCGCACCGTACAGTTTTGTAGAATCACTTCTATTATCATCCAACAACTTCACTTACATATCTTTCACATAAAACACTTAAAATCACTCCGACATGTTTCGATCTTGTCAGATCATCATCAGTGAGTTTTGTTGTTCCTTGCTAAAGTTATATTACAATATTCACAATTTAATTCGTTTTTACAAACAAGGTGTCGTGGCAGCATGTCATGTTGTGTAGTAATGTGTTGTAGAGAGAGCAGTTGGCTAGGTGTGTGACGCACATTTAAGTAAAGATTACAGACACACACAAGCATTCATAATGTTTAATACATGTTGCTTTTCCACAGCAAAAATGGTTAAGCGATCGCGCCTCGTTGTTACATTCGACGAGTATTACCTGTCTTGTAGGTATTTAATTTCACAGCACCGCCTGTATTACCCTGCAGCAAATGAGCGGGTTGTTTGTTGTACATACTAGAAACAACTATACTGCTTAAGGGCATAACCGTTGCATAGTATGATTTCGCCTGTCACTTGCCTGATTAGCAATCACTGCCCTCATGTTAACAGCAACCTGGCTTTACACACAGTATCATCACGTAGCACGATGAGTAGCTTTGTGGCTACGACTGCTCGCTTGCCCTCAGGCCAACTGAAGGCCTGTAGTTTCACCGTGCTTCATCAAATTAATCTTGATCCCTGGAGCCCTCTCCCTGACGGCTCGCCATTGATCTTCACGCTAATTGGCGCCAAGGTAGTAGCCTACGCTACGGCCAGGATGTGAAGGTAGCAGGCAGACGGACACCTCGTGTGTTACCATAACACAAAAATCTTCTATCACTTTACTCCTACAATTACCACAGGCCTGGTAAGTATCGACCCATACCAAAGCTGTAGTTGACATTTCAATAACCCACAGAACGGGGGGAAAAAACTGGTAGTGTAACTTCTCGAAAACTGGAGAAAATTGCACTCAGTGTTACGGCGTACAGGTTTCGTATTCAAGATATTTCAAATTCTCCCCTCGGGCTCGTGACCGGCTACTGTGACACAGGTTCCCAATGCCCTTCCGCGATTCCTCCCAGCTAATCCTCAAACACCTTAAAACCAACCACGACCGCTGGCTTTTGCCATGCATCCTACGCAGTTTACAAAAGCGTCTTTAAAGAAATCCACAAGCAACAAAGAAGAAGACATTAACCATTACAAAAATAACCCCATAGCGCCCCACCATTCTGACTACATGTAAGTAGCACATCAAGAGCTACGCCAGTGTAGAGCATGCAGAAAAGTTTAAAAAACGGTGAAGTTGTCCCTGTCCAAGCCATGAAGACATACAGGGGGAGTAGGGGTATAGTTCCACTCATTCTTAATTTCGGTAATAGAGGGAGGTGAGTGCTCAACGTCACGATCCGGCCACTTTACCCCTGGAAGAACCCCGGTGCTCATGGAATAGGGTCTGGGCGATTTTGCAGAAAATATTTAACTCTGCCAGGATTCGAACCCTGAATCGTCCAGCCCTAGCCTAGTTACTATACCGACTACGCTATCCTGGTTCCGGCCACAAACGAGCATGTTTAAAAATACTGAGGACATCTAACAGTTTTGGTGGATTGGTGAATACCGAAATGTTTGTACCGATCACTCGCTGTTATCAAGACTGACGTGCACACGGAACTCTTCATAAAATCAGAACAAAAATCCAAATTGTTTCCCTTTCATGCATGAATACAGCAGTTAATGAGGCAACCATCCAACTGTTTATTTCTACCATCATTCAAATGCTCATTCTTTACTCGAACTAAGTATCTAATGACATAGCCTCATAACCAGAAACTTATAAGGCCTACTAATGCGAATATTCACTTCTCGCATTTATGCAGGGTTATGCAGCAGTAACACATTACAAGTAAGCAAAAGTAGCCTGATTTTGTTGATAAATTCTGTCGTTCTTAAAGCCAACGACATGGGAGCTGTGAATCTTAACAATACCTTATAATACACCCAGTCCTTGTTTTGCTCCCTAGTTGAGTTCTTGAAAAAGTGGGCGTAAATAAGGAACTATATTCCCATCAGAAATAAGGGGTGAGCGTAACAGAACACAGCAAGCAAGAGGGCGTTCAACCGGAAATGAGAGAGAGCGCAAATTAAGGAGTAGTGCAAATTGGCAATGTTCATTACAGCAAAAAGACGTAAAAGCGGGCCTACAACAAGGGCTGTGTATAATATATAATAGATAAAAAAAGTTACAAAAAAGGACGTTTTATTATCTATCCACAAACCAAAATTTTACGTACCGATATGCACAGGCTCAACAGTTTTACATTTTTGTAACTGTTTTCCCGTCACCTTTCAGCCCAAGGCGTTACGTTGAACAGCACATCTGTGCCTCAGATTGCGACAGCAGAATGTCCGGCTCTAAATCACGAAATTCGTAAGCTATTTTCTGTTCAAATATGGATAACTCACCACGTGCATGTGGAACTGGGCTAACTCTCCAATGGAACGCGAAGCTGGAGGTGACGCAGAACAAACTGCCGAAAGGAATGTTTGGCACTACGGCAGACGAAAGGCGATCGCTGACTGATGGAGATACTTCACAACGTGCACCCTTGTTTTGGTGGGACAATCTCATGGCGAGGTGCCACTTGGAAGACCAAAGAGTGCAGAAGGAGTCAATAATGTAACTGATAATGAAGATATGAATTGGGTTAATTTTGTCAGAGAGTGATGAAACTTCGAGTTGACTTGTGTGAGAAACTGCGAACCAATCGAGAAATACAGCCGATCTCGGTGGCCGTGCGGTCTAAGGCGTAGGTCTGCGGCCGCTTGATTGTTGGGATCGCGGGTTCGAATCCCGCTAAGCGCATGGACGTTTCGTCTCTACTGTATGCTGCGTGTTGTGTATGCAGCAGCATCTACGACGGGCTGATCACTCGTTCATAGTACTACCAGGTAGGTAGGTAGGTAGGTAGGTAGGTAGGTAGGTAGGTAGGTAGGTAGGTAGGTAGGTAGGTAGGTGTGTGTGTGGTGTGTGTGTGTGTGCGTGCGTGTGTGCGTGTGTGTGTGTGAGGGTGATTTAGAAACCTAAACGAATCTAATTGTGTTTGGATTGGGACTTGGAAACACTTAAGGAAAGCAACTGTTTAGGACGCGGAGTGACATTTGAATTCCCTAAGTCAGTGTGTGTTTCTGCCTTACTGCACACAAATAATTTGCTACAGACAGTGACTGTAGAGTTTGCAGTTGACCATGACAGTGTTTTGTGCTGACGAAAACCCACCGTCATTTGCTTGTGACCAGTAAAAGAAGTAAAAAAAAAAAAAGGCAAAGTGTACCCTTGTACAGGCACTGAGGCTCTGTACAGGTCGTACGGCCCATATGGGGAGTAGAGGTATAGCTCTATTCTTTCGTGACCACGGTACTAGAAGGGGGTGAGGGGTCAGCGTCACGCCCCGGCCGCTCTTTAACCCGGGAAATACCCGGTACCCATTGCACAGGAGGCTGGGTGGGCCCCAGGGCCGGTCTGGACAGGTAATCTCGCCCTCACCGGGATTCGATCCCCGGACCGTCCAGCCCGTAGCGCGTAGCCAGTCGCTATACCGACTACGCTACCCGGCCCACAGTAAACGATGTACTCCAGTCAAAAAGACGGCAGTTGCGTTTTGTGTGTAAGACAACAGTTATTTTCCGTAGTGGTCTGTATATGTGGTTACAGCTGCGCATAAATTTGACTTTATACTTGTTATGAACGAAACACCTAACGTTTGGCGAAGAGTGGTAAGGTCATGCAGTGACAGAGAGACTCGCGTTGTTGACAGAATGTATGTGTTTTTGCCAGACAATCAGCCGCGTGTGTTAAGGGACGCTACCCATGCTGTACAGGCCAAGATAATTCTCTTGATTAACGGACATTACCTAATCTAAAGTGCCATTCAATTCTTTCATTAAACCAGTGTATTCTGCACTGGTGCTAATCACATTTCCGTTCAATGAATTCTTCTTCCCCTAGACTTTGGCGTCCTTCAGTCCAAACGCACCTTCAACTCTTTTTGGCCTAGCTAAACTCCCTAACAGTATCTGCCATTATTAACAAACAAAAAATAAAAAATAGGTCAAGCTGAAAGTACAGTGGCAACAAAAATAAAAACGTGCCTATTTTCCGTTCAGCCTTGTACTTGCTTTCCTTTGCCGCGTTAGAGAGTTTCCGTTTACTAAAGGTGGTTTTATACAGTTTCCTACACCAGATCCTAGAGCCCGCGATAGCATAACAGGTACAGCGACTCGATACGGGCTGGGCAGGTGGGGGATCGAATTCCGGTGGGAGGCGAGATTTTCCGTACCCATTCAGACCGGCCATGGTGTCCAACCAGCCGCCTATATAACGGCAGGGGGTCATTCCCGGGGGTAAAGCGGCCTAGACGTGGCGTTGACCACGCACCCCCATCTAGCGACGAGATTAAAGCTATACCTCTGCTCCCTCTATGGGTCATCATGGACTGTTCTAGGGTGAATTTTTACATAGTTACACTATGTCCTAGGGGCTGCTTCCTGTTACAGACGTGTTTCCATTTTATTCAGTTTCCACTTAATAGAGGGTTTACTGTATACACCGTTAGGTCGAGTGGCAGTCTCTGTCGAATTAAACTGTCGCTACGTACCGGTCGAGAAATACCGATGTTTCGGTCCATGCTGCAAAATTTGACGTCGGTCCACATAATGTTAACTGCAAGTAGCATCTCATCTTATTCTGTCACGCTGCCTCTCACGAATGTTTCGACTTTGTGGTGCGCACATTCAGAGAAAATGTTATTTCAGAGCAAAAGTGGATCAACGGTATGTATGTATATCTGTGAAAACCACAGCTACAGATAGAATGCCAAAATTCCGCGTAGATGATTCGGAGTAATGTATGTTTCTACGAATAATAATCATCATCACCACCACCACCACCACCACCTCGACAGAAGACAGAAATGAATCAGACTCATAAAACTCTTTACATTAAAATTAGATATCTGTGGGTACTGGATAAACCTCCAAAATGCCAGGTGTTGCCCCTTTAGTATAGTTTAAAATTAATCAATCCTGGCTTTAAAGACAATCTAGTCTAGGACATATAAAACAGTGCTCCACATAGAATATACCAGTGTACCTCCAACCTTCTGTAGACGCGGACCTCTTGCACAAACACTTAAACTAAACTCGTGTATCAGTTATGAGTCTATATGAACAATTCACATCAAATTCGCGCATAATTTTTGGTTCCTGGGAACAGAGTCCGTCTTAAAAAGCAAACAGTTCCTCCAACAGTTAACAAATTAATGGAACCTAAACATTCATTACCAAATTCACGGCAGCCTGCCTCTGATGCCTGTCCTACGCCAGATGAATCCGAACAACGACCGAAAATCCAATTTTTACAAGATCCATCCTTTTACATCCCAACCAACTACACCTTGGTCTTGCGAAAACTTTCAAGTTTCCCCGCCACCAAAAACCCTCTCCTCCCCCACCCCAGCTATGAAGGAGATCTATATCACAGGTAACTAACGCGATGGGCGGACCTGCTTTATTGCTGTCCACAGGACCTTGAAATCGCTCGTGTCATGGTCCGTACTAATCATCTTGCAGTATTTTGTCTGTACTGCAGTAAATTCTGAGAAGGTGCAGTATCATTTCCAATGAGAAAACTCTTCCGTCGGATTAACCGCAGGTTGTGTTGTCGTCGTCGTCGTCGTCGTCGTCGGTGGTGGTGGTGGTGGTGGTGGTGGCGGCGGCGGCGGCGGCGGCGGCGGCGG
>Ga0123357_10002473_pt1 | contig 20632 bp, 8 predicted proteins | sample TergutEmb28metaG_FD_89873 | JGI IMG/M metagenome (GOLD analysis project Ga0123357, IMG submission 89873) | Embiratermes neotenicus P4 segment gut microbial communities from Petit-Saut dam, French Guiana - Emb289 P4 | ecosystem: Host-associated > Arthropoda: Insects > Digestive system > Gut ... | reverse complement strand
TCTCCTCACCCATACGCGCCACATGCCCAGCCCATCTCATTCTTCTAGATTTTATCACCCGCACAATATTGGGTGAGGAGTACAGATTATTTAGCTCCTCGTTATGCAATCTCCTCCATTCCCTCATTCCCTCATCCCTCCTAGGTTCAACTATTCCCCTCAACACCATATTCTCAAACACCCTCAACTTCCTTTCCTCCCTCAGTGTCAGTGACCAAGTTTCACACCCATATAAAACAACTGGCAAAATTATAGTTCTATATACCTTAATCTTTAAATTTTTGGTTAGCAACCTAGAAGACAAAAGATTCTGCACCGAATGATAGCAAACATTTCCTAACCTCAATCTGCTCTTAATTTCTTCCGGAATAGCATTTTGATGTGTTAAAGTTGTTCCCAAATATTTAAACTCTTCCACCTTCTCAAAGGTACTATTATTAATCCTCACGCTGTGATTTTGTCCTGCATTCTGATCTGGAGACATAACCATGTACTTAGTTATATCCGCGCTTATTTCCAGTCCAACTCCCTAGTAGCAGCTACTAAAGCTTCTGCGTTTTCCTTTAGTGTATGTATACTTCCTCCCAGTATGTTAACACCATCGGCATAAGCCAGAAGCTGATGTGTACCATTTAGTTTCAAGCCATCCTGGTTTACCTGAACCCTCCTAATGGCATACTCTAAAGCAAAGTTGAAAAGCATTGGCGATAGAGTGTCTCCTTGTTTCAAATCATTCCTAATAGGGAACCTGTCAGACACATTCTTGCCTACCCGGTCTCTGCTATATGTTTCAGTCAGACTCATCTTAATTAACCTTACAAGTATCCTAGGGATACCAAACTCAAGGAGAATCTTATATAAGACCTCTCTCCTAACTGAATGATAAGCTTTCTAGAAGTCTGTAAAGAGCTGATGAACTTCTTCATTGTATTCCCATTTTTTTCAAGCATTTGGCGAATGCAGAACATATGATCAATAGTCGACCTGTTGCGTCGAAAGCCACATTGATGATCCCCGATAATTTCCTTCGCATATGGAATTAACCTTGAGAACAGGATGTTGGATAAAATTTTGTAAGTGGTTGGCAAAAGTGATATGCCCCTGTAATTATTGCAATCTGTTTTATCCCCCTTCTTATGAGTAGGTACTATGATCGACTCCTTCCACTCCTCAGGCAATTCCTCCTCCTTTCAAATAGAAGTAATAAGTTTATGAATCTCCAAGCAAATTGTTCTACCCCCTGCTTTAATCAGTTCTGCCGGTATTTCATCAATACCTGGCAATTTGTGACTTTTTAGCTTGTCGATAGCCAGCTCAACCTCAGAGGCACTTGGCTCAGGTACTAGTGCTTCTGCTGTGTGTACTTCTGCCTGCCCAACATCCTTAACCCCATGCACATTGAATAGCTGGGAGAAATAGTTCCTCCACCTAGCCACAATACTGCGGGAGTCTGCAACCACGTCACCTTTCTCATCCTTTACTATAATTACATCTAGGCTGGTACCCCTTATTAAAGTCATTGATGCCCCTATACAAGTCCCTAATGTTTAGAAAGAGGAGGGGCGGATAGATCTTGGTCCTGGCCAATGAGAACTGTCAAATGGTAAAGATGAAAAAATCTGGATACTAAATGGCCCTCTTCAAGGGCCAACATAGTGAGAAATGTGAAAAAGCAAGAGTGTGTAAAATTACAAACAATTCTTATGCTTTTTTACTTCCAACAACACTGGAAAAAAAATCTAAAGTTCCCGTCACATAAAAAAGAACAGTGGCCCACACACACTTGTATAGAATTACATGTGCTTTGGTACATAATCTTTCAGAGGTCATGGTGCAATAATAACTGAAAGAACTGTATTTTTTACATCACCTTAACTGTGTTCTACACCTCATTTTACTTTATTTTATTATTTTAAAAAACTGTTACTAATTACTGTTAGTTAGTTAGTTTAACGGTAATTAGTAACAGGTTTTTAAAATAATAAAGTAGAATGAGGTGTAGAACACGGTTAAGGCGATGTAAAAAATACAGTTCTTTCAGTTATTATTGCACCATGACCTCTGAAGGATCATGTAGCAAAGCACATGTAATTCTATACACGAGTGTGTGGGCCACTGTTCTTTTTTACACGATGGGAACTTCTTGATTATTTTTTCATAAGAATTGTTTGTAATTTTACACACTCTTCCTTTTTCACATTTCTCACTATGTTGGCCCTTGAAGAGGGCCATTTGGTATCCTGCTTTTTTCATCTTTACCATTTGACAGTTCTCATTGGCCAGGACCAAGATCTATCTCTCCTCCTCTTTCTGTTGTTTATGTAACTGACCAGTTTTCTCGTACAAATCACTTCAGCCTGTACCTGGATATAATTCCATTACCCTGAAGTTGGAGGCAACATTTTCCCCAGAAACATTATCAGCCTACAATCCTACATAGTGGGTAAAGAGACCAACTAGATGTCACTTTTAGTATTATGTTTATTTCTCCTTTATAGGTTGCTCAACATGTTTCGGGCCACCTTGTGCCCATCTTCAGGAGCTGACAACTTGTAGGTATTTATCATAAAGGAGAAATAAACATAATACTAAAAGTGACATCTAGTTGGTCTCTTTACTCACATTGAACTACGATGCACGGTCAACCATACATCAAAATCCTACATAGTCTTAGAACCTGCCATAAAAGCCTGGATACCAATATTATAAAACCCCTATATTTTGGGATGTATTCAGTACGTTTTTTCTTGTATTATTCTAGCTTAACGTCGTGTTTACATATTCTGCATTGTTTTTCAGGATAATTTTTGCAATACTCTTGAGCATACTTTTTCACAAAACTGGCTACTATGCAGGCTTGATTTACTGTAGTGTCTCCCTTGCCTTCTTTTTGGTGAGTACGTTTTTATTACTGATTGTGTAAGTAGGTTGCAATGAATAGTTGAAAATATATGCCTGCTAGCTTCATTGTGTGTCTGTCTGTCTGTCTCTCTCTCTCTCTCTCTCTCTCTGTGTCTGTCTCTCTCTCTCTTTCTGTCTCTCTCTCTCTGTCTCTGTGTCTCTCTCTCTCTCTCTGTCTGTCTCTCTGTGCACATATAACAAGCTGAGAACCACTGCACAAATTTTAATGAACTTGATATTCCCATGTGTCACCAGTTTTTTTTTTGGAATGTTGGAAGTATTGTTGAAGTCATGTAATTTTAATGGACACATTACATGACAACCTACATGCGTGAACATCTTGCATGCCATTGCTGAGGCATTTAGTCACTCTCCTGTCAATATGGAGGCCTGGGTTCAGTCTCTGGGTGTGGACTTTATAGTGGACAGAGTGATGCTGGAGCATGTTTTTCTGTGATTTCTTCAGCTTCTCCAACAATACTCTGTACATGCCATCAGCTCTGTATGATCTTAGCAGTTGACAGCATCATTTAGTAAACAACTTCGCTGTTTCTATGTGTCTGTCTTTCTGTTACTGTCCTGAGTATAAGTTGCTAAACATTTACTGGGACAGAATTATGAAACATTAATTACACTTTATCCAAGTGCTACAGTTTTTTAAGTAATTAAACAGCAGAGTGAACATGTCACAATTGTTACATTATGCACGTATTTTATGACATGTACAGTGATTTTTATATATACATATATTTAGTTAATAGAGTTTGATTTGCTCTGTATGTAGACCAGAGATTATGCTGGACTGGTACAAACCAAAATCAGATTTGCAGGACAACTTCTGGCATAGTTCTCCATTACCAAATGTTATCATATTCAGTTCATTAATTACACATTGAAATATTTGAGATATGGAGGCTTTGTTTGCTTATTATGCATTGATTTTATATAATGTGTGGGTGATTGTGTGTGTGTTTATGTGTGTGTGTGTGTGTGTGTGTGTGTGTAGGTTTTGTAATGTGTGGGTATTTTGGTAATATGTATACTATGCCCTGACTGAGGTTTTTCAGTGCTTTTTCCTCAGTTGTAAGGCAAATGCCAGGGTAAAATTCGCAAAGATGGGGCACGGCCTGCACTCTTCCGAATTAGGTGTTATTTGTGTTGTTCTGTTGTTATTTGTGTTGTTCTATGTAATTTCTGTGTGTAAATGTGTACTGTAATACTGCCACTGGGTGACAACCCAATTGCAGTTAACAAATATATCATATCATATAATGTAGGCAAAGATTGCTTAAATATATTGTATAGTTTGTTACAAAGTTGTTTTATGTGCAGGTTCGTACTCTGAAGGTGCAAGTTCTGCCAGTCAGCAGTTCACCACACCACCATGATCCATACATGCACAACACTGGCAACAAGCGAAGAATGTACCTTCTGCTGTTTGTAGCAGGAATCCAGCCTGTACTAATGTGGTGGCTGTCATTCCATCTCATTTCTCCACCTATTCCAAAATCTTAACACATCTTGCAATGGATAGACTCAAGAAGGTTATGGTGTAATGATTTTTCTATGCCTGTGTGTGGTGACAATTTTCTATAAATATACATAACATTTGATGGATCCATAAGTGTGTCATAATTAATATACAAATTTTCAAAATCAGTCGTGTTTCAAAATTGGACAGAAATGGACGCACAGTGTGACTGTGACATGTGCTTGGAATTTGGTATTTCTTCCTGTGAACCAAAATCTTTCAACTGTTGATGATTATTTAGGCTGATTTTTACACTGCATTTCATACTTGGACCTGTACTTGCTTCATTCTCCTTTCAGGCTCAGTTTGTATGCAAGGTACTTATAATTCATACTGCTTTCACATCAGCATTGTTATTTGATTGAATTATTGTTTAGATTGGATTTACAAAAGTTTGTTGTCCTTAATATGTTATCCATTGAACTTTTCAATCTGAATGAATTTTGATTCTGAGTAAGTCAATTTATTTAAATACTTTTCGCTTAAAATTATATAAAGTTGAACCCATATTTCATAGTTCAAGATTTTCCCTCAATTTGGTTTCAGTTTCATTTACCACAGCATTATATTCCTTCTGCTTCACTAAGCATTTACCAGAGAAAGCTTAACTGGGAATTTCACTGTGGTTCATCAAGTATTTATTTAGCTCTGTGGTACCAAAATTGTTAATATGTGGTAAGCTCTAACCATGTGAAAGTGTACGCTGTCTTTTCTCTGAGAATGAGTGGCCCAGATTTCTGTTGTTTCTTTCTGGAGGAAAGTAATAAGAGTGATCATTACCCTTACCATATAAATAAATGCCTTGTATCACTGCATGGAAGTAAAGGCATTAAGAAAACAAGTCATTCACTGTTGTAGATAAGTGGGTAATATTTGGTTATATTTAGCATGTCCCAGGTTCATATCATATCCTGGAGGCCAGACATCTTGAGTGGGAGGTCTTTGGTTGTTTTCCACAGTGTCACCAGGCAAATGCCATGCTAATACCTCAAAGGGGGCAAGGACCACTTTTGCCATATCCTAGTCAATTCATCGGGGACCGCGGTAGCACAGTGGTTAAGGTGCTGTGCTACAAATCGGTAGGTCGCTGGTTCGATCCCAGCTGGTGTCAGTGGATTTTTCATTAACATAAAGTCTTTTCGATCGCACTATGGCCCTGGGGTCGACTCAGCCTCTAACAGAAATGAGTACCGGGAGTACTTTCTGGGGGTAAAGGCGGCCGGTGCGTAAGGCTGACAATCTACCACCATCCTGTGCCGTTGTCACGAAATCTGGGAACCTTAACTTCCTTGAACCCTCTGGGCCTATCCAGGCCTGTAATGGGACTGCTTTACCTTTTACTCAATTCATCATTCACTTATCTTCCCCTTCCTTTAATGAATAACTTATTTAGTAAGTCATAAGTAATAAATATGAGGCTCTAACACAGGTTATTAAATTATTTTAGAGGCAGCATTTTGGTTTGATCCTGCAATATGTGTTTTCATATTGTTGTCATCTGGGTTGTGACTTCAGTGGTCTGTACCTAAGAAATTACATGGCCCACAACAACAAATCACTGTGAAACCCTCAGACATCATATGATTTGTTGACATGCTTGGAATGTCATGGACAAATAGGGGCACATGTGGTGCATCATGTTAGTTATAAATTTAATATATATAATGGTATAAGTTTTATAGCAACACAATATGTATAGGTCTGTATGTAAACAGGTTATATCCATTATATGTACGGAAAGAATTGGTACAGTACTGAATGCAGAAAGCAGAATTTGTGTTGAAGTACAGCCATCTCCTGCTTAATGTCAGTAATCAGTTCCTGAAAATCAGACATATACGAAAACCCTAACTGGGAGCCTATTTCCCATTATTTTAAATGGTAAAAAATTACACATTACAATGTCAACCCAAAACCCCCAACCAATTTCCAAAAAATAACTAAAACACAATAAAATGCCTATATATAAGTAATAGACTGTCATGTTAGGATGTGAAATGCTTAAGACATCACTTCCTGATCACTGAACAATGAATATGGTTGTAAACAAACAGTTGCTGTCTATGCAGTTTGTCAGTATGTAGAGTTTGCATGCACTTTGTTCTGTTAAAAATGTTGTATTGAGTTTCTGGAATATTAATATAAATTTTTCCTGTACAAACATTGCCCAGAGAACATTGTGTTGAGCGATACGTACATTCTGTGAAGTTTGGGTATTAAAACCAAGAGGCATTCTACTGGGAAAACATTAACGTAGGAGATGTTCTGCAGGTTATGCCTGTAGTTTTTTTTTTTTTAATGATAATGCATGCCTACAGATGAGACTGTCATCTTAATGATGTCATTTCATCATAAAAAGACATAGCTTTTTCAGTTATCATATTCCCAGTCATGGGTTTTCCTTCAGTGTATTGTTGCAAACCACTTGCACAACACCTTGTACACTTGTATTAATTGAGACTGTTTCAGTGCCTATTGCTTAAACGTGGCTTTCACAATTTCACATGATGCCATAAGCGATCGTAATTGGTCCTTCCATTGCTTTGTATCATAGATAGTTGATGATCCAGTGTTGTATGAAGGCATAATGTCCTGTTTGGTTTTCACCACTTTCAAACCTCTGAATTCTTTTAAGAGTCTGAGGAATCATTATATGTGTTTCCCCTTGCCAGCAGTACTATTTTTACACATCTTTGGATCTTTTGAAGCCATTATAATAGATCTGTGGGTTCAATAAGAGGTGCACATAACCCAAGGTACAGTCACAGAATCAGTATGCACACCAGAGGTTGTGGACGTTGGGACTACTTTCATCAGGTGCTGAACTATTGGGAGTGCAGAATTAAAGGAGTTTTACTATATTATGAGTCTGTTGTACCATGGCTCCTAGGGGACAGTTTAAATAGACCTTAAAATACCTGACAGTGAATGCTTTAATTTGACTGTTGTAGATGTCTACAGATTAATTCCCACAAGACATTGATTTTAGAAATGTAAAGATCAGCCTGAAAGTGCTCTAGATAGAGACTTTGCAAAGAAGTCTGACTACATTTTCCAGAACAGTTTGTGAATTGGAGTACGCAGCATTGCGTATCAAGTGTAATTTAGAATTTTGAAAATGTCTTTATACCAGAATTGTGCGAATGATGACTGACAAGGGTGATAATTAATTTTTGATAATGCATTTTCTGTGTGTTAAAGTTGAATGATGATAAAACTTGCAGCAGTTTTATAAGATGCAGTTTTTATCTTTAGGATACAGTGTCAAAGGATGTGTATGAGATAAGTAATACTGTATTTTTGGTGCAAAAGATAAAGTTTTAAAAACTGCTGGAAAGAACAGCTTTATTAAGTCCCTGCACCCTCCTTGCAGTCAGTTATAGGACATATTTGCTTCTGGTAAACCACTTTTACAGAACTTCAATTGTATTGACAGTGCCACTCACTGAAATTAAGTTATTCTGAGCTTTCAGGTGCAATTTTCACACTTATGTGATATTTCATATGAATCGAAGTAAGATCTGCCATATAAGTTAATTCTCATGTGTTATAAATCAATTTATACAACCAGGATATTTCACTCAGTGGGGTGACTGTCTGTAGGCTGGATATCTGGGCTTAGTTCCTTGTGGAGGCAGGAATTTTCTTTTATAACACCACATTCAGACTGGTTTTGGGCACTGCTGATCATCCTATACAGTGAATGTTGGGAGGATCTTTCCTGTTCTGTAAGTTGACAAAATGTGAGACTGACCACCTAGTGCTGAAACTAAAATCCTGGTGCTTTGCTTCCACTTTGCAAGGGTTATTCAGCAGTTCTTGCGTGCTACTTGTCATTTCATGCTATTCACAGGGTAAACATGTGAAAACTCATGGAACTCCACTACATTATTCGTTGAGGCATGGTTATTTTTTTAGCTTGCCATCTTTGTCGGCATTATTCTTCCACCTTTAACAAAGAACATGTATTCGTATTCTGTAAAAGCTGTTGTGCTTACTCTGTGACGACTGCTAGACAGTGTTCTGCAGTCCCTCATCATACATATAATGGTGTCCTTGCAGCTTTTCTATCAAAGGATCAGACAGGCTAGATTCTGGTGATGTGAGATCAGGACTGTAGGGCAGGTGTAACAATACTCTTCGTACAAAATTTTGGTTGCCAGTGGTGCACTTGCTTATGTGTACCTGGCATCATCATGGATGTGCAACACTTACATTTTTCTTGTGGAATGAACTCAAAGCTGAGGTGAGCATTCAGACGTCTTACCATTTCAGTACAGGGGACAGAGTCCTTAATGCTCAGTGTTTAGTAGAGACAACAACTGTATATGCATTCAGACACGTGACTGATGTTTTAATGGTTATAAAAATGTTTTATGTAGGCCCAATAGCAAGTTGTTGGTATGTGTTCACAGTGCATTGACCTGGCTGCTGACATCATTAGAGTCCCAGATAATTTCTTATCTGAGATCCGGCCGAAATAATAAATGTAGCTGCTTTTTCCATTCTGTAACAGGTTAAAGATTTTGTCTTATCCCCCTCCCCCCATGTAAATTTTAGTAAATTTACTGGTTTGGGTTTCGCAAAAAAATCGTATCCCTATGTTAACTGCTAGTGTTTCCACCACCACCAACAACTCCCCCGCCGCCGCCACTGCTGCTGGATCATAGGAATAAGAATGGACTGTGTTACCGGTTTTTTGCCAAAGTGTAATACACACAGTTTACTTCATCGCCACTCCATCCCACTTCGACAGCACACTGCAGCACGTCAATAGGTGGCAGCGTAGTCAGAATGTGACGTCCTCGAATTACAATGTATACCTCATCCATGATTTCATATGCGTCAATGGTAAGCATAGCGATTTTGCGCACTCTGTTAAGAGGAAGTATAACTATTCCGACTAGTCGCTGTCAACATGGCGGAGAAGGGCAGTAAGCCTCCGCCAATTGTCGGGATGAAACCCGTTCCTATGAAGCTATTTGCAACTTGGGAAGTTGATAGGACGCCGCCGAATTGTATTCCAAGGTAAAGCGATTCTTTTAACAAATTGTATTGTATTGTCGCATGGTTTTCAGAACCAGAATTCCCGGCTTTGGAATGTCGTTGACGTTCATTGACATTCTCAGCGAACCGTAACGTGTAAAGGCGTCAAAAGAATTAATCATCGGATGATTATCATTAATTTCTGTCAAGCCAGATTGTGCTGTGTTGTAAGTGACAATATATTGAAATGAAAGTAATGATAATGAGCTTCATCTTATGTACAAAAAGTCTTGGAGATTTTTTTTTTTTGCATGGAAAAAACAGTTGCCGGTGGTTTTAATTTATGATCTAAATTAGAAATTGTTGTAATGAAATTTACAGAACGTCTCTTTTAACGCATTACATTTTTATAGTTTACATATTGTCGAAATTGTTTTTTGTGTTTAATTTTAATACAGACTAAAGTATGTATATGAATGCAGGCATGGTCTAACAAAATCGAGAAAATTTTGGAAGTTGTAGTGAACTGAGAGGGTGTTGAAGTTTCTATGATCATTGACAGTTTAAATCAATACTATAAAGTACTATATTGGCATTGGTGGTTACAGAACATGGTGCTAGTAAACTGCCATATTATGTGATGTACACATGATAATTGCTAATATAGTATTAATAACTGTTGACATGAAAGAACCTCATGTTTCCTTTCATTCAATAGCCATGATCGCTGGGTTTAGTGCGTGTGTCGAAGAATCAGCACCATTTTCTAAACGTTTAATTTTGATGGCATATTAATATTGCTTAATTTTATTGAGGAATTGTACAGTACAGTTATGATGAAGGATTCATGTTGCTGTACAGTAATAAGAGTAGCAGTAATTATTATCATTCCATATTCACGTGACAACTACTGCAGTAGTGGTGGTGGTGGTAGTAGTGGTAAACATAATGACAAACATTGTTTTCATTATATCGGATTTTTTTAATCATTTTCAACACAACCCTGCGGTTGGGTATTACAGTAAATATTTGAAGCTAGGTTTTGTGGCAGTGAAAACATCCTTCATTACATGATACAGTAACCCTTACTGATGTTGCTTCAGCTGAAGTGTTTATGATTGTCAAATTATGTTGAAAGTAAGAGGTTAAGGACGTTTGGAATATCTGCAGGTTTCTTACAGATGGATTTATTGAGAGTGCTGCAATTATTAAATCCTATAAGGACACACAATTTTTTTTTCTTGTGCTTCATATGGATTGGTGTTTCTCAACCTCATCTACACACTGGCAGTCAAAAATACAACACCAGTATCTTGTATTGTGCTATATAATAAGTGGGAGCAATTTAACATTGTGGTGGCCACTTATGACCATTTCTGAATTCCATTCTCTCTTACATCTGCTAATCCTGACACCCCCATTCTAAGGTACCTAAGAATTTTGCCTTCGTTTTTGTTTGTCAAAAACACACGTAGATCTAGTTTTCCTAACATAATTGTTCACCACCATCCCAGCTGATATCAGTGTATAATTTAACAATGTAAGCACATATGTGTGAGTGCATACTTAAATTCTGTTCACATTATTGTTGTGTTTTGATTTATATACAGTCCACCCCTAATATAGCCCCTCCCTCACTTAGCAGCTGTAAGTGTGTGAACAGAAATTCCCTGTTATATAGTATGTTGATTTACCACCAACCTCCATATAGGCTACTGCCACAAATTGTCACAAACAAACAATGGCAATGTATCAGGGTTTGGCTAGCTTTTAGGTATGCATAGAACAATTTGATAGACTAAAAGCGTTTGTAGAAGGAGTAATAAATTAGAGTGACTGGATTATTGTTGGATGATAGTTAGTAGGGAAGGAAGTGCGTGTCAGTGGGAGGCAAGTATCAAACTGGGTGTTAAGTAACCAGGTTGTGAAGTTGAGAACTGGATTTAACTGGCAGAGGTTAGGATCCAGTGATGGGTTTTTGTGAGGATGCAGTAGTGAAAACCTTCGGTTTCTTTGAAAGTAGGGAATTTCCTGTCTGGCAGAGTATAGGATATTATTATATCATTTTACAAATAGTTGAACAGTGCACATTGCACCACAGTGTTACGCTTGAGAGTGAAGGTACTATGACATTTTGAAACACTGGGAAGAGATGGATTCTCAGTTTGTTAGTCATTGATGGCCTGTGGAGTGAACCTCATTTAGTTTCTGGACATGTGCCCAGGTTGGTCTATCAGGACAACAAACATTTTCCTTTATTCAGTTTTAACACTATTTTCCCCGCCATTTAATTGCGCTCTATCCTGAAACTAAGAGATTAATTAATTTTAAAGTCCTTTACAGTACTACATTGTGGTATATCAGATGTAGATTTGTGACATTCATTGTTAATATGTTCTGTTCTATGAGATACAATAAGAATAAGTGAATGGCAGTTTGATGAATGAATGTATTGTTTCATAAGAGGTTAGGAGCTTTGGTGCTTCCTTATCATGTCCAGACATGTAGCAGATATGAAGGAAGTCAGTAATTCCATGTCTGTAGGCTGTCATGCTGATGATAATGCTTTTGTAATGCATGTTATGTGCTGTGTACACAAGATACAAGCTGTCAAGCTGTCTATAAATTTTTCCCAGAATAGGTAATTGTACAAAAGTGAAGATGTCACTGATATCTACAGTGCCTTGGTCAGTCTTTTTGGTGTGCTGTATGCTGTGTTGGTATTTTACAGAATACAGGGGGAAATACTTTCTGATTCAGAGGAATGTCATTGGTCTGTGTAGTGTGGAGGGTTGTTACTATAGATTTGTGTCAGGTATAAATGTCAGTAAGCAAGTGATGTATACAGAATCTCAAAGAATCCATTTAAAAACATGTCCATTAATCCTTGCAGCATACTTTTTTTCACACTTGTTTGTATTATTCATGAAAATATCTTGTCACAGCATTTCGTGATAACTCTCTACTGGCTTCTTACAAAGTTAATGCTGTTTTCTCAATTTTAGTGTTTGCCATCCAGACACATATATAAACATACAATGATGTATCAGTCAAACACAACAAAAGCTTTATTATGTTTATTATTGTATTAGGGCCCCTGATTCTATAAGAATCAAAACATGTCGCCCTAATACAATAATAAACACAATAAAGTTTTTGTTGTGTTTGACTGATACATCATTGTATGTTTATATCTGTTTTCTCAAACCATTTCCAGTTCGTACATATATATGTAGTTTATGCTAATAGACTTGTGTGATGCTGTCTGCTATTTCAGTGCTGTAGACATGATTCTGGGTTAGTTTGAGATCCATCAGGTATCTCACGTGGTAGCTGTTTCAGTTGTCAAGACCAGAAATTGTTTAAAAGAGTATTCATAGCGAAACGAAAGTGGATTAAATAATGCATAGAAAAAAATTTTAATATTATGAATTACGTAGTAATATGAAGCCTGCTGTGTTTCAGCAGGTAATATTGGCACTTAAGAAGTTTTTGCATCTATCGTATTTGTACAAATATCTCTTCCGTGCAATAATTTGTATATCGTGTTGACGAATTGTTGAAATTCTGAAGTGACCTCAGGCAACAAATATTTCCCTTTACATTATATATATTTCTCAAATAAGTGACAGACCTGCATTATTAGATTGTGTTAGTTATTATTACGTGCATCATATTCATTCAAAATTCACACCAGAAAGTCAATAAATATGCTTTCCTGCTGTGTTAGACTCAGTACTGTGAGGGAGTTTTTGGGGCGCTTATGAGATCCGAATTTTTAAACGATCATTGTGGCTGAACTATTCAAGAGATGTAAATCATATTTGGAGTGGGATAACCTCGATATTTTTCCTAAGATTAATATATTGCAAGTTCCTTGCTGCATGAGGATCAGAACGACACTCTTTGCAGGTCATACTAACTTCAACGAGTTGGTAAAAAGGTAAAGCAGTCCCGTTACAGGCCTGGAGTGTCCCAGATGGTTCCAGGAAGTTAAGGTTCCCAGATTTCATGACAACGGCACAAGATGGTGGTAAGGTCAATCCTACGCACCGGCCGCCTTTACCCCCAGGAAATGCTCCTGGTACTCATTTGTTTTAGAGGCTGAATCGACCCCAGGGCCATAGTGCGATCGGAAGGATTTTATGTCAATGAAAAATTCCAATGACACCAGCTGCGATCGAACCAGCGACCTTCCGACTTCAACGAGTTGGTCAGAACGAAGAAAATCGTACGTAACTTTTGCAAGAGCCGGGAGTCGAACGCAATGCACGAATGTAAAACCCAAAACACTGTTATACCCTGTCGACCTTCAGAATCATCTGCTGTTGGAAACAACCTCCTCCCATAAAGGAATATCGAAACATTTTATCGTCGTTGCTCCGTGGCATTCAGTCTGGCTCATACGTTAGTGGTGCAGGATTGATGTACATGTTACAGATTCAGATAAACATGTTGTGAATGTTCTGTTAAGAGCATTCGGCAAGGAAGTGGGGTTGTCCTATTTTTTAAAGTACATTACTACCCTAGTTACTGGACAGAACTGCACGCTGCGGAGTAGTTGGCATTCCTACATAGTATGCAGGGAGTTCCATGTCCCCCAACTTGGAAGCCGGCCATCCTGACTGATGTGTTGTTGTTGTTGTTGTTTGTGTGTGTATGTTTTTCTCTCTCTCTCTCCTTCGCCCTTCGATCAACTTTTGAACCGTGAAAACTCTTATTTTAACGGTCCGTAGGGCTGAGAAAATCACTAGTAACCTCAGTCAGAACCTGTGGACCAGGTAATCCATAAATAAAAGTCGAATGTACTCTCAGAAAACTCGTGTGTGTGTGTGTGTGTGCGCGTATGTTGGGGTGGGGGGGGGGGCAATAATAGTCCATAATATTGACTTACTTACTCCATGGAGCAGAGTCCTTCTTGAGAAGCTAATTGATTCTCAGCTAGTCAAGAAATTCCCCGCATTTTATGGAGCCCGAAGGTTCATTACCGCATTTACAATTGCCCGCCACCTGTCTCTATCCTAAGCCAGTTCGATCCAGTCCATGCCCATAATATTGACAGTATCGCTAAATAAACCATACACAAAACCCCAAATCGGTTATTACTTCAGTCCTAGCTCAGGTGAAATTCAGAATACGTTCTTCTAGTGTTGATTGTGTTTGCATTTCTTGTAGCAGAAATTTTAAACATGCGTGTGACGTATTCTTAGAACTAGACTACGGTTGTGTGAGTATTTCTGGCTTAATACAGCGTAGACTTTCATGAGTTTCCCCTTGAAGAGATAGCCAATGTTTCACATTCAAGACTACTATTAGCCACTTAAGTGTCGAATGTTTAAAGAAAAGTGTGTTTTAAAACATGTGTAGACTAGGCTGCATCATTGAATGCACATCGCAGGTGTCGGTGGCAGTAGAGGCTGCCGGACTTGAGTGACAGTTTGAGGGTCTGTAGCCTACTCACGTTGGGACCCAAACTAGACCGCAGCGAGTTCTGTGTGATAACCCCACGACTACTGTTGGACTTGCCATCAAAAATAGTCACACGTAGGCTATATACGTTAGAATTGATTCATATAAAGCTAGGATTGCCATTGTCTTCATGTTATGTACACTCTTTGTGTTTCTGGCAGCATGGGGGAGACGGCGGGCTGTGTATGGAATGAACGCCGCAAGAGAATTAATAAGTAGAAGTTACATGGCCAAATGTGGTGTAATGTAATGCCTCTAAATATTTTGAACTTCTGGCCGTATTCCAAATTGCACTTCACAATTTCACGGAACTTTAAATCAATGATTACCGGTAAAATGTTGTGTATGGTGTGTTTGTACATACATATGTGCGTTGTTTTGTTGTGGTGGTTGTGTGTGTGTATATATATATATATGTATATATATATATATATATACATGCGTACAGTGGCGTGGCTAGGTTCTGTGCCGCCCGAGACTAGTAATCACAGTCATAAAATACGAACTTTTAAAAGTCGCAGTATTTATTGAATTTTCTGGTATGTGGCTCAATAATTTAAAATTAGTTGAGCGCAGAAAATCAGCATTTTTTTTTTTTGCTTGAAGTTTTTATTGTGCCGCCCCTACGACTCTGCCGCCGGAGGGCGGGAGCATCACTCCCCTTCTCCAGCTACGCTTGTCCATGCATATATGTGTGTTGTGTTTATACATGCATACGTGTGTTTTCATTGATGTGTGTGTGTACTTGCATAGATATATTTGTGTTGAGTTTTGATTGCGTACCACGTGTGCATTATCTATTTTGTTATTACTTTTCGGTGTTCGCCTGCCAGGGCTCCGCACGACATGGTTTGGGGTTCCGCGAGAAATCGTGGAATAAATAAATGAAAGCTTTCAAAATCTGCAAAAATTCCAAATGTCCCTCGAAACGTCGCGATAATTTTTGTCTGGAAATTGGCCGTGCTGAAGTAATCTCTGCGATCTGCCAGCTTCGTCTGTGGTTTGTTTTGGTCAGTTCGCATTGAAGGTAATGTGCAGTTGTGTTTTGCGTGTGTGTGTTCGTTTCATAGTGTTACAGTGCCGCATCAGCAGTGGCGAAAGAAAGGCAAGCCGTGCACCACCAACAGAAAAAGAACAACGCGGCTTTTTACAAATCAGTTTTCTTGGCAATAATTTAACACGATTTCAAGCTTCCGCGGCGATTAAAATGAGATCTTCGCTATTCTGGGATGTTACGTTTCGTGGATCAGTAGTTAGTTACCGAAGTTTCGATCTGAGTAATTTAGAAATATAGTAGAACTCCACTTTTCCGGACGCTGGTTAACCGGATCGCCAATTATCCGGATCGGCTTGGCCCTTCGGGTAAATTTGTCGATAATCCTACAAAACTTAACTTGACTTGAAATTTCCGGTTATGGGATCAAGTACAGTACAGTGTTATGGCTTCTAGAACTTCAAATCAGGCGTCGTGGAAAGGTTTAGAGGCAGGTACATATTGTAGATAGTAACAGCCGAACTTCAGACTGCTAATGTAGCCTATTTTCACAGAAAAATCTCATTATCCGGATTTTCTGCATATCCGGATGTCTCGCCGTCCCAATTAATCCAGATAAGTGGAGTTCTACTGTATTTGCGTTCCACTCCTTTTGGCTTGTCAACGTTTTCGTAGCTAAGGGTACCTCGGGACATGAAAAATTATTTTAGGGGTTCCCCATTGGAAGAAAAGAAAAGGTTTGAATCACTGTTACTGTTCATACATCGCTTTACATTCATCTTTGTGTTTTGTGTGGATGTGCAACTTGGTTTCTCGCACTGATGGAAGAACGTAGACTGAAGTCGATCAAGAACAGGTTACTGGAGGGAGTATTCGGACCTAAGAGGGAGGAAGTAGGAGAATTCTGGAGAAAAATGTAGGCTTATATAATGATGATCTTCATTAATTGTACTCCGCGACATACTATTGGGATGACAAATCAAAGAAGCTCGTAAACTGAAGCATTACCGCACTTTTGATGTTTTTCTAAACCAGTTTCCTGTCGAGTCCAATAGATTACTTATCACCAGAGTTTTTTTTTATTCTGATAAACCCCACTGTGTTTTTCTGTGTCACAAACAAATGAATTCACAGTCTAACACAACACTTTAATGACACATAAAACTGCGCTACATGTTTCAGTTCGCACGGACCATCATCACGCACTTCTTATTCCAACAGTAAAAAAAAAAAAACGGTACATTTTAGCATGCAATTGTTGTTAGGTAAACCTCACTAGATTTTGGCTGTTTATTAAAATGATAAATACACGTCATGTTTATGGATTAAAATAACATCGAAATTATGATGCAAGTAAAATCTCTTTATGTTTTATTCGGTCTAAACGGACCCGCTGGTCGAGTATTTTCCAGTGATTTTAAATATCATTCATGCACGCACCTGTACCTGTATTGATCTCTTTGTATCGGGGCCTTCTTTTCTTCTCTGACGCAATCTTCTCGACCAGTTACCTTGAGCACATGCCTAACTTTTTAACTTACTTTCTGTACTTTTCAAGTAAACTGGGCCCTAAATGTTTGATTAGATTCGTACTGTGGCTTGTAACCATGTCAGACTTTCACTGCATAGCGTCATTCAGGCATACAGCCCTTACTCAGCAAGTAATAATAATAATAATAATAATAATAATAATAATAAGCATTAAGTTCCAGTAGACCGAGTGAAAAGATGAGTTTAAGAGGAAGGCACGTATTGTGAAGTTAAAAGGTCTGAAGGTCCAAGTTCATAACAGCGTAACTCCCCATCGTATTTTGAATAGAGGGGATTGAGGTGATGAAAAAATATACACGAACGTTTTAGCCTCTTTTTTTTATTATTATTATTATTATTATTATTATTATTATTATTATTATTATTTATTCACGACTTTGAAAGTCGACTGGTGATCGTACAATATGAGGTTGGTGCAACATTTAATTCAGTGTTCAGAAATTTTGTGCAGTATCTTAAAATTTTGCAGTTTTCTTTTTATTATTTCTGCGTAGCAAGCAATTTATTATGGCCCCACGAGAAAGGTGTGTTGTGTATACCGTTTGTTTGCTGTCATGTTTAGAACCATTTGAGTTACACTAGTGAAATGTCATGATCTAAAGGATAACAGTCATACGTAGAACTTACGAAAATTTATTGTGTTAAAATTACATACCAGGTGACCGTGCCATAACTTGCGGGGTTTTCTTTCGGGAAATTTTAGACATCAGAAATTTACGCAAATAGAATGTATGCACAACAAAAGTCACAGTTTTGGAAATATTTATGATTTGTTTCATCCTTTTTATAGAGAAAGTAGAAAGTGACTGTTCAGGGGCACTCTTTTTTATTAAGGGGTCCGGGATTCGATTTAAATCACAAGCTGTGCTATTTTTGATAGATCTTTTTTCTTCTCCGTGTTTTATATTTCCTAAGCCAAACCACGGACTAGTATCGTAAAAAAAAGGCTACCATCGCTTCTTTCCACGTCCTCTGCTCTTCATTTATAGTCATCCTGCCATACGACTGACCATGAAATTTCTTTTTTCGTGTGGAAACCTAAGGTGGATTGCCGTGGAAACGGGAACCCGTCACGGGACCCCATGCAGGCGAATCCTGGCCACATATTCGCACTTCCACACTCTGTATATTTTTAAAACTGCATTAATATATAGAGAATCTTTGATCGCTGACCATGTCACGGCTGCTTTATTATACAGAACGCAGATATCTGCCGTGACATCCCGTGACAGCTGTGGTGCTCAGGTCAGCGATAAAAGATACACTCTGTATGAACCAAGTCTTTAGAAATGAAAGCACAAAAGGAAGTGGCCATCATATTCTTCAAGGATCTTATTATTTATGAAGGAACTTAGTGTTACAGTGTGCTACATACGTCATAACGTGGCTGCTTCATTGAGGTCATGTGACCATACGGCAAGACAGACTTGTTTTTCATGGGACGAGATTCGTTCAATGCCTGCGGACAACTCGATCCCACGCCCACGCAGTACACGTGTTTTGTGGAGCATTGCTCTATTACTTTTCACCTTTTGCTTTTACTTAACGCTGCAGGAAATAGCAGCAAGTCACACCGAAACCCGGTCCTTATAAAGAGAGATGCAAAACATCTATCAACATGTGACATCAGATAGACTCCTCCAGCTGCAGTTAAATCAGTTCGATGTTATGGGTTTTTGTACAACCTGAAACAAATTTTTCGCCTGCTTATTATTTGGATTCATGAGTGTTATATAGGCCTGTTAGTTACTGCACAGAAAAGTGCGCCTGTGTACTATCCAATAGGCCTACTGGACTATCGTCCTTTCATTGTGATATCGTTATTGGACTGACCCCTCATTCCCGCTGTGTTAAGTTGGGTTATTATAATTATAATAATAATTATTATTTTAACAGAAGGACCAGATATGAGTAATACTACTAATAATTCAAGGGAACTGAATTTCAGATTATGTAAATACAAACGGACCTGTGCTGACTGTGAAGGTACGTGGGGAGTGAAGGTGTAGTTACATTTTTACGTAACGTAAGCTCTAGGTGGGGAGTTATCAGTGTCACGCTCCGGCCGCTTTACCCCCATGGTGAGATCCACCATGAACCCACATTCGTCGAGACTGGATGGAGCCACATCCGGTCTGGACATAGGAGAATACAGCATTCTCGGGAATTTGTGTATGTCTGTTTAAGTGTGTTTATATTATGTGCTGCGGTAGCATATTCAAGAGTTTCGGTTTAATGGCTCTTATCGCGTTATTAGCCTATCTATGTTATTATCACGTATTACGTCAGTCTCTGTTGTGAAATGTTGACGTTGTTATCGTAACTCAAAGTCAGTTTTGTCGTTTTAAAAACTTCTGCCTTTTTGTTTCGTAATAATTATTTACATATGATTGAACACTTGTTTTAGTAACATATTAAAGTGTTTATTATTGTGCAGATTTTTGTTTTTCCGTAAACGGAACATACATGTGTTGCATTATGGCGACAGCCCTCCTAATGATGACCATTCCGGTCAAATCACGTTGAGACAATAATCTTTTATTCTGTGATATGTTGACTGTGTCTGATGATTGTTTTGCTGAATGCATGTCATAACATATCCGTGTAGAATTTCGCATTAAAATAGAATTTTGACAATTATTAACTTTCATAGGCTAGCTGTTTGTGTCGGCTCGTGCAACGACCAAATACATACAGCGTACACTTTAGAGTCCAAGGACCTTCGCATGCGCATCACAAAGAGTCTCAGAGCACGTAGTTTTATTTTATGTCAAGCGAGTTTTGCTTGCGGATATACGGCCTGAAATGCGCCTTTCTTTGAAGAGGAAGTGGCATTGTGCCACACCTCGGCGTACATCTTGAATGTAGTGATTTAATGAAGCCGAAAAGTTTGGGGGAAATTAAGAAGTAAGGGTATTTGCAGCATTGTGTCACTAAACAAAGGTTGATAAGTTGTATGTACATAGAACTTAGAAACTCAACAGCAAATAGGACCGTTATCATAATTACACCAATAAATACAAATTAAGTATGTAAAATGTCAAAGAACATACATCGGGTTGCAGCTCCATAGTTTACTGATGTCCGCCTTTAATTAAGTGATAAAAATGTTTTACAGACTTTTTACACCAATGTTAGCCTAAGTGAATAAAGGCATTGTAGTCCTTTTCGGGGGGGGGGGGGGGGGGGGGTGGCGAAAT